>OLNF01001724.1_pt1 | contig 18351 bp, 16 predicted proteins | sample 1673061 | NCBI WGS metagenome assembly OLNF01 (sample SAMEA3136751, study PRJEB25190) | human gut metagenome | reverse complement strand
GAGTTCCTCCCTTGACCCTTTCGCGCGATTCAGTTGAGCGCATTTGCATACAATGCCCGCGTGCTTATTGGGGTGAACCCGCGGCTTAGAGGTACTTCACCTTCACCGTCGGCGGAAGCAGCTCCGGTACGTCCTGCCCCTTCACCAGCACCAGCACCTCAATGCGGTACAGGCGCATCAGCTCCGGCAGCGTCAGCTTCTCCGTCTCCAATTCCAACACGCGGTCAACACACCGCAGCGCCAGCAGCGAACTTTTCCGCACATCCTGCGCACATCCGGTCAGCGCGACCGTCAGGTGTCCGCCCTCGTCCTTCGCGCGGGTCAGGAACGCAATTGCCTCGTGCGACAAGTCCGCAAATTCCCCGATGACCATCACGCGGCGCATGATGCCGCCGGAAATGTGGCGCATGAGGGCGCTCTCGAAGCGAACCGCCAATTCGCTCTGACGCACTTCGCTCGTCTTGTCGCGCGTCATGAGCGCCAGCGCCATGTCCTTCGCGCTGATTTCGCCCTTCACGACTGCGTTCACCGCCTTGGCAATCGGCATTTCCACCTGATAGCGCTCCATCAGCTGCATGGCGGCGGGCAGCGCGTTGATGCCTTCCACCGTGCCGACCTGCCGAACGGCTTCCTGCGGCGGAACACCCTGTCCGATGAGGATGCCGCAGCGGTTGTTGCGGCTGTGCATGGACGTTGCGGTCACGATGAGATCGCCGATGCCCGCCAGTCCGCCGAACGTGTACTCCGCGCAGCCCATTTTCAGCCCCAGACGGCTGATTTCGGCAATGCCGCGCGTGATGAGGGCGGCGCGGGCGTTGTCGCCGTTGCCCAGCCCGCTGGAAATGCCGACGGCGAGCGCCTCGATGTTCTTCATCGCGCCGCATAGCTCCACGCCAAGCACGTCCGTGTTCGTATAGGTGCGCATACAGGTGTTCATGAACACGTCCTGCACCGTTTCCGCCACCTGCATGTCCGTGCAGGCGGAAACGATGGACGTCGGCATATCGAGCGCGACTTCCTCCGCGTGGGTCGGGCCGGACAGCGCAACGAGCTTCACATGGTCATGCTGCCCGTCTTTGCTTAATTCGTCGCGGATGACCTCGGTCATGGTCATGAGTGTGTCCGGCTCAATGCCCTTGGCAACATCCACGATAATCTGTCCGTCCGGGATGAACGGGCGCGCGCTTTCCGCCGTCTGCCGAATGGCGATAGACGGCACGGCGAAAAGCAGAATATCCTTGCCGCTTGCCACTGTCTGCAAATCGCAGGTGAAATGCACCGTTTCGGGGATGACCAGCCCCGGCAGCGCGGGATGCGTGCGCGTAGCAGACAGATTTTCGATTTCCTTCGGGAATTTTGACCACACGGTCACATCGTGCCCGTTGCGGTGCAGCAGCCGCGCCAGCGCAATGCCCCATGTGCCGGAACCAAGAATGCCAATTGTCGTCTGGTTATTCATGCGATGTTTCTCCTTCCGCTGGATGATGGACGTTCAGCTCGCGCATCAGCATCTCGTAAAACTCCTTCTGATCGCGCCGCAGCCGAATGAAATGCCCTTCGGGATTCAAGAAGCAATGTTCGGACGTGCCGGTGAACACACGCGTTCCGTCCTGCTTCGTCATGTCGTAGCCGATGGTCAGCACGACGCCGTTGAACGCCTCCACGCGCACATCCACCGTGATGCGGTCGTCGAACGTCGTCGTCGCCAGATACTTGCAGTTCACCGCCGTCACGGGCGAAATCACCCCGCGGCGCTCCAGTTCCGCATACGGGAAGCCGAGCTGTTCCAGATACGCCACGCGCGCTTCCTCCATGAAGCGGATATAATTCGAGTGGTGCGTCACGCCCATGCGGTCGGTTTCATAATACTGCACCCGATGTGTTAATGCTTGCATTGCTTACCAATTCAGGCGGCATCCGTCCGCGGAGCAGCCCGTTTCCTCCTGATTTTCTTCCGCCGGAATCACGCCGCGCAGCACGTCCGTCATTTCCGGCAGCGTGTACGCCCGCAAGCGGATGCGCTGACCGTTGACGAAGAGAATCGGCACGCCGCGCGGATGATAGGTGTCCAGCGTGTGCTGGATGGCGGCCTTCACGTCGTCCGCGTAGGTGCGGTTTTCCAGCGCCTGACGCATTTCGTCCGCATTCAGCCCGATTTCTGCCGCCAGCGCGCACAGCACGTCAATTTGCCCAATGTCGCCCCCCTCGACCCAATACGCGCGGTAAACCCGGTCGCTCCACGCCTCGTGCTTGCCCGATTTTTCCGCCAGCACCGCCCCTTCAAACGCCAGATACGTCATTGGGCGCGGACGGATTTCCGGCGGAAGCTGCATGTTCAGCCCGACCGTCTCCGCGGGTTCTTTCAGCCGCGCGAAATACGCCCGATGCTCCTCGTCGCAGATGTCGGTCGCCTCGCCGCCTTCGGGGGTCAGCGCATACGGATGCTCGATGATTTCCGCCTCTTGGTGCAGCGTTTTCAGCGCCGCGCGGAGGTTTTCCTTCGTGACAAGGCAGAACGGACACACATAGTCTGTCAGAAAATCAATGGTCAGCATGGGGGTCTTCTCCTTTCGGGGGATAATCAGCCGTCGTCGTCGCGCCAGCACTCGTTTTTCGCGCTGCCATCGCGGTACGTCGGTTCATAGGGCGACATGTCCTCGTCGTCCTCATCGGGGGACACGCGGTCGCTGTCGTCAGGAATTTTGCGGATACGCTCCATCTTCGCCGCCTCCTTGCGTTCTGCCTTCTATCATACCACTTTCGCGGGAGGACTGCAAGGGGGAAGAAAAAGCGCCTTGCCCCCGGTAAGTGTGTGGGGGGCAAGGCGAAGAAGGGGATTTTTGTTGTAGGTTAGTTGTTCAGCCAGTCGTTGGCGTCGGGGTAGGTGTAGGGGATGTTGTTGGTTTTGGCGTACTCGGCAGCGTAGGAGTTGCGGGGGACGGTGAGGGTGAGGTTGGAACAGTCACCGAACGCGTAGTCGCCAATGGAGGTAACGGAATCGGGGATGGAGACGGAGGTCAGGGAGTCGCAGTAGTAGAACGCGCTGTCGCCAATGGCGGTAATTCCCTGCGGAATGGTATAAGTTGAAGAACTGATGCCGGCAGGATAGGAAATCAAGGCTTTATCGGCTTTTCGGAACAAAACGCCATCAATGGTGGCAAAATACGGATGCTCAGGAGAAACAGAAATGCTTTTTAGTGCGGAACAGACTGTAAAAGGATTCGTACCAATTTGTTCAACGGAATCGGGGATAGTGATGCTCGTCAGGGAATCGCACAAGGAGAACGCGCAGTCACCGATGGAGGTAAGGGAATCGGGGATGGTGACACGGGTCAGAAACTTGCAGTCGTAGAATGCGCTGCTTTCAATGGCGGTAATCCCCTGAGGAATGTTATAAGTTGTGTACTCCCTTCCTTTAGGATAAGAAATCAAACAGCTATCTGCTTTACGGAATAAAACGCCATCAATGGCAAAAAAGTACGGATGTTCAGAAGAAACGAAAATACTTTTTAGTGTGCGGCAGTATGCAAAAGGATTAACAGAAATTTTCTCAACGGAATCTGGGATGATGATGCTGATTAGAGAATTACACAGATAAAACGCTCTGTTATCAATGGAAGTAACCTTTTTTCCATTGAGCATATTGGGAATGGTGAGCTTTTCTGCTTTTCCATTGTACCCTGTAATCTCCACTGTTCCATCATCCAGCAGCGCATACTCATAGTCCCCAGACGTGAACGTCTCGCGTTCCACATCCTCCGCGAGTACACCCGTCCAGCACGCACACATCATCACAACAACCATCAGCAGAGCTACGAAGCACTTCTTTTCCATTAGAACAACCTCCTTTATGCCATTATCATACACAACAAGCCTTCATTTGTCAATGCGATTCCATAAAAATCCCCCAGCATATCCACGATACGAAAATATTTGTTCGTGTTCGCCTTGCATGTGCCGGACAAAATGTGCTATACTGTGTTCCTAAGCCAAGGAGGATTGCAACGATGAACGACCAAATCATCATTCGCGGCGCAAGAGAACATAACCTGCGCAATGTCAGCCTGACCGTCCCGCGCGACAAGCTCGTTGTGTTTACGGGGCTGTCCGGGTCGGGCAAAAGCTCGCTGGCGTTCGATACCATTTATGCCGAGGGACAGCGGCGCTATGTGGAAAGCCTGTCCAGCTATGCGCGGCAGTTTCTGGGGCAAATGGAGAAGCCCGATGTGGACCAGATTGACGGCCTGTCCCCCGCTATCTCCATTGACCAGAAAACCACCAGCCGCAATCCGCGCTCGACCGTCGGCACGGTGACGGAAATCCACGATTATCTGCGTCTGCTTTATGCGCGCGTGGGGCATCCGCATTGCCCGAAGTGCGGCAAGGAAATCCGCCAGCAGACCGTTGACCAGATGGTGGACGCAATCGTCGCCTATCCCGAAGGCACGAAGCTGATGGTGCTGTCGCCCGTCATCCGCGGCAAAAAGGGCGAACATGTCAAAGTGTTCGAGGAGGCGCGCAAGAGCGGTTTCGCGCGCGTGCGGGTGGACGGCGAGTTGTACCGGCTGGAGGAAGTGCCGGCGCTGGACAAAAAGAAGAAGCACTCGATTGAAATCGTCGTTGACCGCCTGATTGTCCGCCCCGGCAAGGAGTTCCAGAGCCGTCTGGCGGATTCCATCGAGACGGCGACGAAGCGCTCCGGCGGCTTGGTCATCATGGACATGATGGACAAGGGCGAACTGCTCTTCTCCATGAATTACGCCTGCCCGGACTGCGGCATCTCCATCGAGGAACTCAGCCCGCGCATGTTCTCCTTCAACAGCCCCTATGGCGCGTGTCCGGCGTGCAGCGGGCTTGGCTACCGCATGGTGGTAAGTACAGACATTCTGTTCCCGGATAAGTCGCTGTCCCTGCGGCAGGGCGGGCTGAACGCGATGGGCTTCGGTTCGGCGGATGGCGACGGCGTGACGGCGCAGTATTTCCAAGCCTTATGTGACAAGTACGGCTTCACGATGGATACGCCGATTCAGGAGATTCCCGAAGCGGGCATCCATGCCCTGCTTTACGGCACGGGCAGCGAGAAGCTGACCATGACCTATGACACGCCCAGCGGCAGGGGAACGTATTCCACGACGTTCGAGGGCGTGATTCCGTCCTTGGAGCGCCGCTATGAGGAAACAGGCAGTGAAGCCATGAAAGCCGCCTATGAAGAGTACATGGCGGAAGAACCCTGCCCGGTCTGCCACGGCAAGCGATTGAAGCCGGAAGCGCTGGCGGTCACGGTCGGCGGCAAGAATTTGTATGAGGTGTCCAGCCTGTCCATCACGGACGCGCGGGCGTTCTTTCAGTCGCTGGAACTGACGGAGAAGGAAAGCATGATTGCCGCGCAGATTTTGAAGGAAATCAACGCGCGCATGGGCTTTCTGGAGGACGTCGGGCTGGGGTACCTGACATTGGCGCGCGCGGCAGGGTCGCTGTCCGGCGGCGAGGCGCAGCGAATCCGGCTGGCGACGCAGATTGGCTCAGCGCTCATGGGCGTGCTGTATATTCTGGATGAGCCGTCGATTGGCCTGCATCAGCGCGACAACATGAAGCTCATTAACACCTTGAAAAAAATGCGCGACTTGGGCAACACGCTGATTGTCGTCGAGCACGACGAGGACACGATGTACGCGGCGGACTGGATTGTGGACGTCGGGCCGGGCGCGGGCATCCACGGCGGCAACATCGTCGCGGAAGGCACGGTGGAGGATATCAAGCGCAATCCGAACAGCATCACCGGGCAGTACTTGTCGGGCAAGAAGCGCATCGAGATTCCCGACGTGCGCCGTCAGCCGAAGGGCTTCCTGACCATCCGCGGCGCGAAGGAGCATAATCTCAAGAACATTGACGTGAAAGTGCCGCTTGGCTGCCTTTGCTGCGTGACGGGCGTGTCGGGGTCGGGCAAATCCAGCTTGGTGAACGAAATCCTCTACAAGCACTTGGCGAAGGTGCTGAACCGCGCGAAAACCCGTCCCGGCGCGTTTGGCAGCATGGAGGGCGTGGAGCAGCTGGACAAAATCATCTGCATTGACCAAAGCCCCATCGGGCGCACGCCCCGGTCGAATCCGGCGACGTACACCGGGCTGTTTGACCAGATTCGCAAGATCTTTGCCGCCTCCCCCGAAGCAAAGGCGCGCGGCTACAAGGAAAACCGCTTCTCCTTCAACGTCAAGGGCGGGCGGTGCGAAAATTGCTGCGGCGACGGGATGCTGAAAATCGAAATGCACTTCCTGCCGGATATTTTCGTGCCGTGCGACGTGTGCAAGGGCAAGCGCTACAACCGCGAGACGCTGGAAGTGACCTACAAGGGCAAGAATATCTCCGACGTGCTGGACATGAACATCGAGGAAGCCATCACGTTCTTCGAGAACCACGAGAGCATCCGCCGCAAGCTCGAAACGCTCTACGACGTCGGCTTGGGCTATATGAAGTTAGGGCAGGCATCGACGACCCTTTCCGGCGGCGAAGCGCAGCGCGTGAAGCTGGCGACGGAACTCAGCCGCCGCGCGACGGGCAAGACGCTCTATGTCTTGGACGAGCCGACGACCGGGCTGCACATGGCAGACGTGGACAAGCTCATCGGCGTTTTGCAGCGCCTGACCGAAACGGGCAACAGCGTGCTGGTGATCGAGCACAATCTGGATGTCATCAAGGTGGCGGACTACCTGATTGACCTCGGCCCGGAGGGTGGCGACAAAGGCGGCGAAATCGTCTGCGAAGGCACGCCGGAGGAAGTTGCCGCGTGCGAAAAGTCGTACACGGGGCAGTTCCTCAAGAAAATGCTGGGGAAACGCTGATTTCTGCCGCGCAATGCGGATGCCGTCAGCGCGAATCCGATTCCGAAGCGAATCACCATTTGAAAAATTGACGAGGCGGGTGTGCCTGCCATCAGCGGAGCGCACCCGCTTCCTGCTGCGCGAAAATGCAACATTCCCGGAAATATGTTGAAATTCATCGAAAAACGCGATATAATGGAACAAGCTAATCTGCCGGAAAGGGGTGAGCGGCTTGAAGAAACATGGAATCCGCGGCCTGCTGATACTGGCGCTGATTTGGGCACTTATTGGCGCGGCATGGGCGGAGGAAATGCTGCCCGCCTCCATCCGCGAGGCGCAGTCCGCTGAAGAGGCAAACGCGCTGCTCATCCAGTCTGATACCGGCGAACGCTTGGATGTCGTGAGCGGGCAAGTCCGCCTGATTGTCCAGACGCGGCGCGACGACATGTTCTGCGCTGATTACTGGCGTTCGGGCGAGGAAAAAGGCGAATTTGACCTGACTGCGAAGGAAAACCGTTACGGCGCGCCTTATGCCTACTACATCGGCACCATGTGCACGCGTGCGGTGTACTCGATGGCGCTGTCTTACCTCGGCGTGGATATGACCCCGGTGGATATGAGCGTCCTTGCCCAGCGGCGCACGCTGAATGAGCCGTACGACGAAATCACGGCGCTGGTGGATGGTTTGGCGCGGCGTGGATTGACCGAAGCGACATTTGATGAAATGATGGCGCAGTATCTCAACGATGAGCGATATTCGCCGCTATATATATATATGAAGCGGACGAACGGTGTGGGCCATGCGCTGCTGATTGTGGGGTATAATGCGGAGCGGAAGCGGTTTGTGGCGGTTGATCCGTCGCCGCGCGGATTTCAGGGGGATACGGTGCGGACGTATGAATTGTCGTTTGCGCAGAATCGCCAGCGGGTGATGCGCTGCCCGTATGCGAAGGATTTGGAAGGCGCAAAGGTCTTGCAGGTGTATCAGTGGTATTGGATAGGGGAAGAAACAGAAAAAGAATAGGCGCGGCACAAAGGGGCTAAACACGCGGAAAAAGGATGGAGAAGAAGCCGTCTCCATCGCGCAGAGGGGTCAAAAGGGGAACTTCGCACGTCCGCAGACGCGCCCCCTAAGCCGCGCTATTACACCCTCGTCTGTCCTAAACACAGCCATGTAACCTTTTCTTCATGTTCCGCAACGTTCAAAGTAACCTCTTCCGCAAATTGTATTCAAATTGTACACACCTGTACTTCAACTGTTTTTTTTGCATTTTCCAGCCGAAAACAGCCTATTTTTTACATTCATCACTTTTCTTTTTCTCGTATCCGTGATACAATAGAAGTGTGAATGCTTCTTATTGTGCAGTCGGACGTCAGGCAGTAGCAATTTGAAAGTTCCGTCTCTCCTTGTGTTTGTTTTGTCGAGTTTTTACTTCCATTTTTTTCTGCCGACTTTGAAGGAGGTCCTTTCCCGTGGATGATGCGAAACGCCCTGCGCCAGAAACCGTCAATTTCTCAACCTGCCGAATTGTGAGCGTCCGCGCTGTACCCGCCGCAAGCCCGAACTTCGTGCCGGTGTACTGCCTGATGACGTCGGAGGTGGACGGGTTCCCCATACAGCAGGCAATTCCGCTCATCCCGGTTGGCGAAGCGGTGCAGGGCGCGCAGACGACGCAAGCTGTTCAGCCCGCGCAGCCCGTGCCTTCCGTGTCGTCGTCCACTGCATCCGCCCGCCCGAAGCCGCCTCAGCTGCCCCTGCCGAAATCGCAAATCCCGACGCAGTGGGAGATTTCCAGTCTGCTGTCGTCTCTCGGCGTGCCTGCGCGTCTGTCCGGCTTCTACTATCTGGTGGATGCGATTCTGTATCTCCTGCGTCAGCCCATTGAGACGCGCTGCATGACGATGGAAGTCTACCCGACCGTTGCGCGGCGATACAGCACGTCGCCGCTGGCGGTAGAACGCGCGATTCGCACGGCCATCAACCAATCGTGGCAGGAGCAGAACATTCCGCTTTACTGCGCCCTGTCGGGGCGGAATCCCGCGCCGCATGAACCGCGCCCCACGACGTGCGAGTTTGTGGCGAACGTGCTGATGTTCCTGCGGATTCATCTGGCGGAGCTGAAGAAGTGAATATTTCTGGAGATTGAAAAAACCAGCGGTTTTGTGCCGCTGGTTTTTCTTGTAGCTTTTTGGGTTTGGGTATCCGTTTGGAGGGGGAAAGCAAGGGCAAGGTGTGGTGGAGCGGCTATGTGGTCGCGCCCATTTGGCGCGACAATGTGCAAGTAGTGGGTAGAGCCGCTTGGGGGCGCTCCTGCGGGAGCGCAAAGTTACTGGCAGGGACGCTTCGCTGCCTGCGCCTTTGTTGCTGGCTTCCTTGGGATTGGTCGCCCTTGGAACAGTTGGGGCGTTGCCCCAAACCCCACAAGGGGCGCTGCCCCTTGACCCCGCAAGGGGGAATCCCCCCTTGACCCCTTCGCGCGATTGAGTTGGTCTCTTCTCCTTACTTCTTCCGCGTGTTGCTCTTTTGGTGCTTCGCCTAAGACCCTTTTCCGCCCTTATAATAACTTTATCAGCATCGTCTTCTGCTCATCCATCTCCACTACCACCAATCCATCCTTCTCCAGCTGCTTCATCACATCCGAAAACCGCTTAAACCCGATACTCCGCTCCGTAAAATCCGGATACGACGTCAATATATCCGCCTTCAAAATCGACGGATTCACGCGCTCAAATCCCCCGTCCTTATACGCCTGCAGCTGCGCCGCGAACGCCTCCCGCCAATTATCCTTCGTCAGCTGCGGCCGCCCTTCCGCCGATTCCGCGCTGTTCAGATTGACCATCATATTAAAGTTGTCATTCTTCACGCGCAGTTCGCCAAACCGCTGGCTCAATTTCGTCAGCAGCTTCCCGAACGACGAGCAGCCGTAGGACTTCTCGTTGAAGTCCGGGCGCAAGCGCAAAAGAATCCCCTTCAGTTCCGATGCGTACATGCCGTCCGTATCGGCGGACTCCTCCAGAATGGAGACAATCAGCTTGTTCAGCTCAGCTTCATCAGCAGCTTCCTCGGTGGATGCGCGATGCTTCTTCGGGGCAGCGGGAGCGACAGTTCTGCCGCTCACGCCCTCCAAGAACTGGAACTCATTGCAAGCGTTGATAAATACGGTGCTGGCGGCTTCGCTTCGGCTGATACCCAGCACGAATTTGCCCATGCTCTTCAAGCGCCCAACGAGGGGGGTATAGTCGCTGTCGCCGGAGACGATGCAGAACGAGTCAATGAGCGGGTTGGTGAACGCAACTTCAAGGGCGTCCACAACAAGCTGAATATCGGCGTTATTCTTCTGCGCGATGCCATAGCGCAGGGACGGCACGACGGTGAATGTATTGCTGAGCAGCAGCTCTTTAAGGTCAGAGAAGCGGTCGGTATAGCCGTAGACCTTGCCCAGCAGAATATCGCCGCGGATTTTGACCTTTTCGAGGATGGAGTTGAGGGTCGGCACTTTCGCGCCGCAGTTTTCGAGGTCAACAAATATTGCAAATTTTGCCATGGTGATAATTCTCCTATTGCTGCAGTGGGCAGCGTACTATGATGATGATTGATTTTGATTGACTTGATTCCTGCAAGATTTTTTTGCAGGCTGCAGGGGGAAATTCCTGCGTCAGATTCGGAACGTGAACCTATCTCCACGAATCAGCTGATAGGACGTGTGGAGCGGTCTGCCATGCTGGTCGAACACAACCTCTCGCAGCAGCAGCAGCGCTTGACCGGGGTCAACTTCCAGCAAACGCGCCTGTGCGTTCGTCGCGTAGTGCAGGCTGATTTCGTGAATCCCGCGCTTTGGCGTAATGCCGCGCCCTTCCAATACTGCGTAAAGCGATTGGCTCAAATCCGCTTGCAGCAGGTCGCTGTACGCCAACGGGAAACTGTTCGTTTCCAGCATCACCGGGACGCCGTCTGCCGTCCGCACGCGTTCAATCTCCACCACGCGGTCATCCGGCAGTTCCAGTTCGCGCTGGGTGCGCTCATCCGCGTGGGACAGCTGCGCGTGAATCAGCCGCGTGCCGGGGGTAACTCCCTGCATCCGGCAGCACTCGTGGAAGCTGTTGATGTCCCGCAGGTCGCGGCATAGCTTGGGCGTGCAGACGAACGTGCCCTTGCCCTGCTGCTTGCGCAGGATTCCCTCGTCCGTCAATTCGCTGATGGCGCGGCGGACGGTCACGCGGCTGACGCCATAGCGCGCGCACATCTCCTGCTCGGACGGAATCCGGCTTTCCGCCGGATACACGCCGCTGGACACATCGTCGCGAATGCGCGCCATCAGCTGGCGGTAGAGCGGTTCGGCGTTCGTAGGGATGAGCCGGTTCGTCATCAGAAATTCGCCTCCTGCGGGATTGTATACCCATTTAGTATAGCATTATTTATGCAAAAAAGCCATCCCCATTCTGGACAAAACATGTTCTATGGGGTAGAATGACAGGGAGAAATTCCATTTGGAAGGGAGCGATCAGCCATGCAGGACTTGACGCAGCGGAATCGCCTGAGCGCAACGGTCGTGCTGTACCATTCAGGCGTGGAGATGCTTTCGTGCATCCAGAGCTTTGTGGACAGCGACGTGTATCTTGACCTCTATGTGGTCAACAATTCTCCAGGAGACGCCTCGCTTTTTACCGCGCGTTGGAACTGCCCCGGCGTTCATTATTATCCCGTTCGGCGCAACATCGGCTATGGGCGCGCGAACAACCTTATCTTTCCCAAGCTGAAAAGCACCTACCACGTCATCTGCAATCCAGATGTGACCTTTGCGCCGGATGTACTGCGCCGGATGATTGAAGTGATGGACGAAACGGGCGCGACCATCCTCACCCCGCGCGTATTGAATCCCGACGGCACTGAGCAGTTTCTCCCCCGCCGTGAGCCGACGATTCGCCGTTTGCTTGCCCGCCGACTGAATTTTTCCGGCGCGCGCTGGCAGCAGCTTCGCAGCGACTATACGCTGGAGGGACAGAACATCAATGAGCGCATGAACGTGGCGTTTGCGACCGGGTGCTTCATGATGGTGCGCACGCACGTTATCGCTCAGCAGCTTGGCGGCTTCGACCCGCATTATTTTCTCTATCATGAGGACAGCGACCTCTCCCGCCGCGTGCTTGCAAACGGCGGCAGCATCCTCTACACGCCCGACATCTGCGTCACCCACGCATGGAAGCGCGACAGTGCCCACACCCTCCCCGCAACCCTCCACCACCTGAAAAGCACCATCCGCTACTTCAACAAGTGGGGCTGGAAATGGTAACGCGCAAGCCGCCGCTCGTGCTGTTGACGGCGTACAACGGCGCGGCGTACCTCCCGGCGCAGCTGTCGTCCCTGTGTACGCAGTCGGTTTCCTTCACGGCGATCCTGCGCGACGACGGTTCAGCGGATGACACGCCCGCGCTGCTTGCCGCCCAATGCCATCAGGACGCGCGCTTCCGTCTATCGCCCACCAGCGGGGTTCACCTCGGCGCAGTCGGCGGATTCTTTGCGCTGATGCGGGAAGCGGCTGATTCCGGCGCACCTGTCGCCCTCTGCGACCAAGACGACATTTGGCATCCAGACAAGCTGACGCGCCTGCACGACGCCCTGTCCGACGCGGAAGCGCGTTTCGGGGCGGATACGCCGATTCTCGTCCACAGCGACGCGCGGATTGTAGATGCCAATGGTCAGCCGCTGCACGCAAGCCTATGGCGGCATCAGGGGTGGAATCCAGCGGCGCAGTCCCTGCCGGAATTGCTGGTGCAGAACAACGTGACCGGGTGTCTGCTGATGATGAACGCGCCGCTATGCCGCCTGTGCGCCCAGCATCAGCCGACGGGCGACCTGCACATGCATGACTGGTTCATTGCGCTGACGGCGGCGGCTTTCGGGCGCATCATCCCGATTCCGGCGGCGCTTGCGGACTACCGCCAGCACGGCACGAACGCCATGGGTGCAAGCACATCGGGGCTTTTCCGCCGCTCCCTGACTGCACTGCGCACCCCCGACCGCATCCGCGCGCGGATTGCCCTCTCCTACCGCAACGCCGCACAATTTCAGCAAGCGTACGGCGATTTGCTGCCGAAAGAAGCGCAGAAGGTGTTGGCGGGCTTCGCCCAGATTCCGAAGATGCGGAAGATAGCAAGGGTGCGAGCGCTAAGGGAGGGCGGATTTCGGATGCAGAGCAAGACGGCACGGGCGGGGATGATGTTGTTTGGGTAATGCGCTGCTTATTCCGCGTACTTTTTACAACTTTCCCTTGCACGCACCGCGAAATAGGTGTAAAATAAGGATGTATATTTTTCTGCCGAAAGGAAGGGAACGCTATGACACGACTGGAAACGCAGGTGCTTGACCTGCTCCGGGAGGACTGCCGTCTGCCGCTGGAAAAGCTGGCGGTGATGCTGGGCGTGTCCACCGAGGAAGTCGCGGAAACAATTGACAGTCTGGAACGCCGACGCGTCATCCTGCACTACGCGCCCACCATCAACTGGGATTTGACCGACCGTGAGCGCGTGGAAGCGATGATTCAGGTCAGCGTGACGCCGCAGCGCGACATGGGCTTTGACGCTGTGGCACGCCGGATTTACCGCTTCGAGGAGGTCAAGAGCGTCTATCTGATGAGCGGCGGCTACGACCTGCTGGTGCTGGTGGAAGCCAAGAGCCTAAAGGAACTGGCGCTGTTCGTATCCAGCAAGCTGTCTACGCTGGAAATGGTCACGGGCACGCAAACGTCCTTCGTCCTCAAGCGCTACAAGGAAGAGGGCGTCATCTTCGACGGCAGCCAATCTGACAACAGGCTGGTGGTCTCGCCGTGAATTACGACCGCTATATCAACCAAGCCATCGCTGCCGTTCCGCCCAGCGGCATCCGCCGTTTCTTCGATATTGCCGCAACGATGAAGGACGCCATCTCCCTTGGCGTGGGCGAACCCGATTTCGTCACCCCCTATCACATCCGCAACGCCGCCATCAACTCCATCATCGACGGCGGCACGCAGTACACGGGCAACCGCGGTCTGCCGGAATTGTGCAGGGAAATCAGCGAGTACCTCTCCGAGCGCTTCCACACCGACTATGACCCCAAGACCGAAATCATGGTGACAGTCGGCGCGTCGGAGGCGATTGATATTGCCCTGCGCGCACTGGTTGGGCCGGGCGATGAGGTACTTGTGCCGCAGCCGAGCTATGTTTCGTACAGCCCGTCGGTGATTTTCGCGGGCGGCACGCCAGTCGGCGTGGAGACGACGGCGGACACCGAGTTCCGCCTGACCCCCGAAGCCCTCCGCGCTGCCATCACGCCGCGCACAAAGTGTCTGATTCTCCCCTACCCGAACAACCCCACCGGCGGCATCATGGAGAAAGCCGACTTGGAGAAAATCGCACAGGTCGTCCGCGAAACGGGGATTCTGGTCATCAGCGACGAAATCTACGGCGAATTGACCTACGGCGACCGCACGCACATCTCCTTCGCGTCCCTGCCGGGCATGTGGCAGTACACCATCACGCTCAACGGCTTCTCGAAAGCGTTTGCGATGACGGGCTGGCGCGTGGGCTACGCCTGCGGGCCGAAGGAAATCCTGTCGGTCATGCTGAAAATCCATCAGTATTCGATTCTCTGCGCGCCGCGCATGGGGCAGGTTGCCGCATTGGAAGCCTTGCAGGCCGGACGCGCGAACGACTATGAGGATGTGCGCCGGATGCGCGACAGCTACGACCGCCGCCGCCGCCTGATGGTGGATTCGTTCCGCAAGATGGGGTTGGACTGCTTCGAGCCGCTGGGCGCGTTCTACGTTTTCCCCAGCATCAAAAAGACGGGATTGGACAGCGAGACGTTCTGCGAGCGGCTGCTGAACGAGTACAAAATCGCGACTGTCCCCGGCACCGCGTTTGGCGAGTGCGGCGAGGGGCACATCCGCTGCTCCTACGCCACGGGCGTGGAGAAGCTGAACATTGCGCTTGAGCGCATGAGCGAGTTTGTCGACAAGTGCGGGAAGTAAGGGGAACCCAAGGGGCGTTGCCCCTTGACCCCAGCAGGGACTCTGTCCCCGCACCCTGCAAGGGAGTTCCTCCCTTGACCCTTTTTCGCGATTGAGTTGAGCGCACTTGCATACTTCTCCCGCGTGCTTATTGGAAAAACCCAGTTTTCCGCAAAAAAGGCTACTACTTTACCATGGAGGTTCCAAAAATGCGCCGAATAACAGCCCTGCTGCTGATGCTCCTGCTGCTCCCCGGACTCGTTGCCGCCGAGGACGACTTCGACCTCGATGACATTCTCTCCGACGCTGACCCCGATGTGGTCAAAAACACATACAGTCAGCCGGGCAACGCAGACGACATCCTGCTCGACGAGAATAACGAGCCCGTCTCCATCTACGAGGAGGACGGTTCGATTCTCATCACGCTGACCGCAACGGGGGACTTCACCGTCGGCGGAGACAGCCGAAAGTCCACCAACATCTGGATGAATGAGCTGAAGAAGCACGATAACGACTACAACTTTGCCCTTGCGAACGTCCGCGACATTTTCCTCGCCGATGACCTCACCATCGTCAACTTCGAGGGCACGCTGACGGACAGCACCTATGTGCCGTCGGAAAAGCGCAATAACGAGTTCCTGTTCTCCGCATCGCCCGACCACGTCAGCATGCTGGTGGACAACGGCATCGAAGCGGTTTCGCTGGAGAACAACCACGTTCTTGACCATGGTCAGGCGGTCTACGAGGAAACGCAGCAGCACCTTGAAGACGCGGGCATCGTGTGGTCAAACAGCACGCATGTCGGCGTGATGGAGGTCAAGGGCATCCAAATCGCCATGCTCAGCTACCTGTGCATCGACCGCTACAACACGCTTTGGGATCAGGTGCCGAAAGACATTGCCGCCGCGAAGGAACAGTACCCGATTGTCATTGTCAGCTTCCACTGGGGCAAGGAAATGGCCTACTCGCCCACGCAGAATCAGATTAAGATGGGCCGTCTGGCGGTGGATTCCGGCGCTGACCTTGTGCTGGGGCATCACAGCCACCGCATGAACCCGATTGAATACTATAACGGTGTGTACATCTGCTATTCGCTGGGGAATTTCTGCTTTGCGGGCAACAGCAAGCCGAGCGACATGTCCAGCTTCATGTTCCAGACGCGCTGGCGCATCCGGGACGATGAAATCACGAACGAAGGCTTCCGCATCATCCCGATTCGCATTTCCAGCCGCACTGACCGCAACGACTTCACCCCGACGGTTTTCGGTGACGGCGCGGCGCGCGACGCGGTGCTGACGACACTGAAGAACAACGGCAAGTCGCTGGAATATGTGGTGTCGGAATATCCGCTGGAGTGGAAGTAATAAACGAGGTCGCCTGTCAGCATCCTGCTGATGGGCGATTTTTATGTTGAAGGAAACGCACTTCCACAAAAAACATTCCAAATACAATTCCCTTCGGTTTTCCCGCGAAACCGTTTTTCCTGCGCGCGCACGGGCTGAAAAATGCAATCCGTGCGCGTTTTCTGCTATCAGGGCGGCGGAAATGCAGTCGTTCAGCCGAAATTGTGCAGGTGTTGCGGAATCCGCTTTCTGAGCGGTCGCATTTTCGCCCAGATTGCACATTGCATTCTCAACTCGTTGGCGTATAATACTTTGCGGGCGCGGAAGAATGCGCCCAAATCATTCCACCTGGACGAACAAGGAGGTTGCAGCCATGCCTGCGACGAATACCGCCACGCCGACCGAAACGAAGCAGACCGCTGAGCAGATTCCCCAGCCGAAAGAACCTACGAAGGGGTTCGACCCCGACTCCATCCGCGCGTTCCTGAAGAAGCTCACGCAGAAGAAGTAATCTACTCGACTACTCCGCCAGGCAGTTTTTGCTGTTTGGCGTTTTTTTGATGACAGCAAAAGCCCCGAACGTGCTTCCTGATGCAGGAAGTGTCCGGGGCTTTCCTCGTGCTGATGGCGGGACTCGAACCCGCACGCCGCAAGGCAAGGGATTTTAAGTCCCCAGTGTCTGCCATTCCACCACATCGGCATATCACGTTCATTTCGGTCGGCTTCGTTGCTTGGCTGCTGATTGTTCATTGTTATTGTATTTAGCCTTTCAGCATATACAAATCCTATCACTTTTTTCTGACTTTCGTCTCTATCAAGGCTTGACGTCTTTTTCGTCTACCTTTGTAGCAGATAGGCCTTAGAACTTCCCAGCAATTAAAGAAGTTTTTCCTACTATGTTTCCATATTAGGGTGACTGTATTATTCCAATCACTATATTGTAAATTTGGATTCTTATTATTTTTATAAGTCAAATTTAATGAATAACATCTGTCATTCATAAAAGATATAAGCTTATGAATTTCGCTGTCCCTACTAATTACATATTTATATAAATCTTTTATAAAGGAATCTTTACTATATGATGGATTGATGTCTATCATATATTTTATTGCTCTATAAAAGAATAGCAACTTTTTATCTGTATCAATATACTTCTCAAAATAATTGAGATATAGGCATGTATGTTTTCTCATATCTTCGTTATTATATGATCTCTTTTTAGTCATATCAAAGATATTTAACGGATTCTTATCATCATACCCATAAAAGCTTGCTATATCACAACTAATCATACCTTTATTATCTTTAAAGATACGATCTTGTTCTTCCGGCTCCCAACTATCTATATCTGGGAAAGAAGATGGGTCTATAAATTCTATTGGACAGATTGGTTTGGATGATGTTGCTTTAGCATCTTCCGATAGGTTTATTTTCGATTGGGAAAATGCTACATTGCCAACTTTCATCACTGGCGTGTTTATTACATTCATAATATTAAAATCCTCCTTGTGTTTTATCATGTATATAATATACAATCTATTTAATCTTTTTAGAAGATCTAGATGTTTTAGTATAATTCGCTTTCTTAGTCATTTTCGTTTTTGTCACATTATTAGATCTTTTTGATACACCTACATTTACAGATGCATACTTTTGAAGATCTTTTTCTTCTTGCTTTTTAGTTCTCTTCTTTGTTTCTTCTTTCAAACTTCTACCAGTATCAGATTTAGCATCATAATATTCTGCTTGTTTAGTATCCATACTAGCTACAGAAGCCTTCATTTTACTTGAACTATACTTTTCAGCATATGAAAGAAATAAACTCTTACTGAATAAATTCTTCAGCTTCATAAAGAGAAATGCAAAATATAATATCTTAGAATAGCCTGGAGTCTGATAATAGTTCTTAATATCAGGACTATTCTTTATAGCTCTCTTCGAGCATCTATTCTTAAGATCATCTACTATTAATCCTTCTTTATAGAATACATAAGCATACGTATACATAAAGGCAGCATCATTAGTAAAGAATTTTACATAATAACCGCTTAGATTATTTGATGACCTTATGGCTGCATCATCTGTATAGAACTCGATTACAGCATCATAGAATAAATCTTTTATGCTCTCCGATGGTATTTTTATATGTATATAATACCTATCATGCTGTTTATCTATATATAATTTATACCATATCTT
>OLNF01001717.1_pt1 | contig 18387 bp, 13 predicted proteins | sample 1673061 | NCBI WGS metagenome assembly OLNF01 (sample SAMEA3136751, study PRJEB25190) | human gut metagenome | reverse complement strand
AAATTGATGCTATATCTGTCATTCGGACTTCCAAATTGATTCTGTGTGGATCGAAGCAAATACTCAGGCAAATCTTTAACTTGTATTACCCGCGAACTAACTATGTTGAAAGCGCCCTCTATCACATTTTTTACTTCCCTTACATTCCCCGGCCATCGATAAGTTTTAAAAATTTTTTCTACATCTTCATCAATACCTATTATATCTCTATTCATTTTTTCATTATACTCATGAATGAAATAGTCAATCAAAAAAAACAAATCTGCTTGTCGTTCTCTTAATGGCGGTACTTTTATCTGCACAACGCTTAATCTGTAAAATAAATCCTCTCTAATAATTTTGTTTTTTACGCACTCGATAGGATCTGCATTCATTGCAGCTACAATTTTAACGTCTATAGAGATAGGCTCTACCCCGCCTATTCTTTTTATTTGCTTTTCTTCGATGGCCTTTAGTATTTTTGCTTGAACATCCATCCCCATGGAATTTATTTCATCCAAAAATATTGTACCGCCATTAGCAACCTCAAATATGCCGGCCCTATTTTCAGCTCCGGTAAAGCTTCCTTTTGTAGTGCCAAATAGGATACTCTCTAATAGCGTTGAAGGTATCGCCGCGCAATTTTGTGATACAAACTTTTTATTTTTTCGGTTGCTTGCTGTATGTAAGGATTGCGCTACCAACTCTTTTCCGGTTCCAGATTCGCCCCAAATCAACACGGAAGAATCTGTATTTGCTATACGAATAATCTTCTCTTTCATTTCAGCCATTTGAACAGAATTTGAAATAATATCATCCACGGTGTATAGATCATTCTTTTGTACATTTTTGAAGGTAAGGGCAATGTTTTTTCTTGCATATGGAGTGTCGATATATCTAGATACATCGACAGCTCCTACTATTTTTTCCCCTTCTTTTAATGGTAGCGTCGTATTTAAGGAGCGAATTACTTTCCCCGTATATGTTGGAATTTCTTGAAACTGATTAAAAATCGGTTCTCCGGTTTTCAGCACTTTATGTATAGTACTATTCTCTTTGGTAAGCGTTGGATAAATATCGAAAAGATTTTTTCCTATAATTTTTTCCATTTTTAAGTCGTTAAGATCTGGTCTAAATGTTTGGTAATATTCAATATTCCCTTCTTCATCTGCTACCATAATTCCATCAATAAAATTATACAGATTCAAAATTTGTTCTACACATCTCTTGATCATATTCAACCTCATCACTTTGACTCTTACTAAAAAACATCACGATACCGAATATTTCCGGCTTTTTATTTATTATACTATATCTTAACACAAAATCAAAGTGGACATTATTCAAACTTTTCCTTTATTGAAGATAAATAAACTTTCTTCCTTTAATTCTTCTATTTCTTCTCAACACATGCACCCTAGCGATTTGCTTGCATTACTAATATTGCATAGCAATGCTTCTAAAATAATAAAAGAGGAGATTTTTTTGATCTCCCCCATACTTAACATATTTCAGATTCTACCGAATTATTTCCTTTTTTACAAATATCTATCTCCCATTAACTTTATGGCAGGCAACGAAATGACCAGGCAACGTCTCAATATATTCAGGTGTCTTTTCGTGACACTGTGGCATACAATATTCACATCTTCCGGCAAAACGACACCCCGGTTTCGGGTTAATCGGACTCGTTACTTCTCCCTTGATCAGAGTAAATGGTTGCGCCCGACTTTCTAGGGTAGGCTCCGGAATTGCTTCCAAAAGCACTTGTGTATAAGGATGTAACGGTTTGTCAAACAACTCATCTGAACTAGCAAATTCTACACATATTCCAAGATACATTACCATAATGTTATCAGAAATATGTTTTACTACAGATAGATCATGTGTAACAAACATATAGGAAAGATTCAATTCGTCCTGCAAATCCATCAGTAAATTTAAAATTTGAGCTTGAATAGAAACATCTAAAGCAGACACAGGCTCATCACAAACAATAAATTTTGGATTAAGTGACAACGCTCTTGCAACGCCAATACGCTGTCTTCTTCCTCCATCAAGTTCGTGGGGGTAAGCTTCCGCGTATCTTCTAGCCAATCCGACAAGATCCATCAGCTCTGCAGCGCGGTTATATGTTGCCTTTTTTGAATGGTAGATGTGATTAATCAACATATATTCTGAGATAATATCAATCACGGTTTTCCTTGGATCAAGACTGGAATATGGATCTTGAAAAATGATCTGCATCTCTTTCCTCAAATTTCTCATTCCCCTTGTCCCAAGCTTACTTATATTCTTTCCTTCAAAAATAATCTCACCCGATGTTGGTTCAATCAATTTTAAAATAGTTCTTCCTAATGTTGATTTCCCACAGCCGGACTCTCCGACTACACCGATTGTTTCGCCCCTATATAATTTAAGATTAATCGAATCCACCGCATGAAGCAGACCCGATCCTGTTTTAAAATATTTCTTTAAATTAATCGTCTCCAGCAACGGAGTTTTTTCTTCTTTATTCATTCGGAGCTCCTCCTTTACCTTCTATACTGCCGGCCTGATTCGCATATTGGTGGCAAAAAATGCTATGAGTTCCATTGTGATACGCTCCTGGGGGGATCGTTTTACATACATCCATACATTTTTCACACCTCGGATAAAATGCGCAGCCTTGTGGTAAATTCGTTGGATCTGGCATAAGTCCTTTGATTGGCTTTAAGCGGCTTGATTTTGTCTTTATGTTTGGAATAGAAGCAAATAAACCTTCCGTGTAGGGATGATGTTTCATTCCGCTAAAAACATCTTCTATAGTTCCCGCTTCAACAATTTTCCCTGCGTACATGATGCACACATTGTCGCACGTCTTAGCAACAACGCCCAAATCATGAGTAATCATCAACATTGATGTCCCCAATCTTTCCCTCAAGTTCGCAATCATAGCCAGTACTTGTGCCTGAATTGTTACATCAAGTGCCGTTGTCGGTTCATCCGCAATGAGTAAATCAGGTTCGCAACATAACGCAATTGCAATAACCACTCTCTGCTTCATTCCTCCTGAGAATTGATGTGGGTAATCATTTTTTCTTGATGCTACAATACCAACCAACTCGAGCATTTCCTCAACTCTTTTTTCTACTTCCTCTTTAGCAAGCTGTGGATTATGCAGTTTTATTGCTTCACCAATTTGATCTCCGACTGTATATACTGGATTTAATGCAGACATCGGATCTTGGAACACCATTGAAATGGAATTGCCTCTAACATTCCTCATTTCTTCCGGAGACATATCTAATAAGCTTTTCCCTTTAAACTTTATATCTCCGCCCACAATTCGTCCGGTATTTTCAGGAAGAAGTCTTAAAATGCTCAATGCGGTTGTCGTTTTCCCCGCACCGGTTTCTCCGACAAGCCCACAGGTTTCACCTTTTCTAATTTTAAGATTTATTCCATTCACAGCTTTTACCGTCTCTAAATCTGTTTTATATATTACTTCTAAGTCATCAATCTCAAGGATTGAATTGTTATTATTGTTTTTTACTTCCATTTTCTTTTCCTCTCAAATGTACTATGACTTAAGATGTGGATCTAAGGAATCGCGCAAACCGTCTCCCAATAGATTAATTGAACATGCTGTGATTACAATCGCTAAAGCAGGGAATATCATCAAGTGCGGCGCATTTCGCATAAATTCACGTGACTCTGACAACATTTGTCCCCATTCCGGCTGTGGAGAAGGCATACCAAGGCCCAAAAAGCTTAAGGTTGATTCGTAAAGAATAATTTTTGCAACATTCATAGTTGTATTTACAATGATGACGCCAATTGAGTTAGGAATGATGTGAGACAATATAATCCTCATGCTGTTCGCGCCTCCAGCTCTTGATGCCTCTACATAGTCTTGTTCGGAAAGCGTCAGTACCTCTGATCTTACAAGTCGAACATAGTTTGTAAAATAAGCTAAAGTAAGCGCAACAATCAAATTTGTAAATGAGGCTCCTAATGCATAAACGACCGCCATTGTAAATAAAATATCTGGCACTGACATAAAAATATCCAAAGCCCTCATTATGATATTATCAACTGCATTCCCAAAGTATCCTGCTATTGCTCCCAGTACACTTCCGACTATGCACGAAAAAAAGGTTGCCAACAAAGCAATACCCACCGAAGTTCTGCCTCCGTAAATAATTCTAGCAAAAATATCTCTCCCATAACCATCATTACCAAAAATATGTTCTTTTGTTGGTTTCGCTAACATCTGTGAAAAGTCTTGAGTTACCGCTGATTCATAAGAGACAAATAATGGAACTATAAGTAAAACCACCCCCATAATGCATAGCATAAGCAGCCCGATCATGGCACCTCTGTTCTTTTTTAACCGTCTCCAAATCTCTTTTATTTTTCCTTGCCCTTGATACGCATTTCCCTCTAAAGTCATCTTGGAGTTTTTCTTCTTAAACATTTTTTACCCCCTCTTTTTTGTATACTTTGCGCGAATTCGAGGATCGATAAACGCATATATAATATCCACCATCAACATGACTATGGTGAAGCAAATAGATATCAAAATGGTTCCTGCTATGATTACCGGCTCGTCTTTTAATGTGATTCTAGAGACGATAAGACTTCCAATTCCTTGCACAGAAAATAATTGCTCGGCAACGACCGCCCCACATAGAAGCAATCCCAAGTTCATTCCGATTTGGGTGATAACAGGGAGAAGCGCATTTTTTAATACATGTTTCCAAATTACCACTTTTTCTGTGGCGCCTTTTGCCCGCGCTGTTCTTACATAATCCTGATGTATTGCATCCAACATGGACGACTTTGTGAATCGAAAATTCTGTGCAGCGATAGGGATCGATATCGCAAGAACCGGCATGATATATCCTGTCCAATCGGTAATTCCGTATGAAGGTAACCATCCCAATTTAAGAGAAAAAACAAATAATAATACAAGTCCTAATACAAATGTCGGAACTGCTGCTAGTAAAAACGAAATCAGAGAAGAAACAGTGTCTGTCACCGAATACTGCTTTACCGCCGCGCATATTCCCAAAGGGATTCCAATTATAGTAGAAACAATCATTCCCGTAAATGCTAATTTCATTGTTACAATATATCTTGGCCAAATCTCTTGGAAAACCGGCTGTTTAGTCACATAGGAAATCCCAAAATCCCCATGAAAAAACATATTCACTAAATAGTTTACGAATTTTTGAAGAAAGGGCAAATCATATCCGATTGCATGATTGTAAGCATCGATATCTGCTTGAGGCACACCGGTACCCAAAATAGCTCTAGCCGGATTACCCGGTGTTAAATTCATAACAAAATAAATTATGAGAGTAACGCCTATTACTGTTGGTATTAGAAATAAAATTCTTTTTATTACATACTTACTCATCTTCTATCTCCTCTCATTAATATTTTAGTAGAAACAAGGATGGGGCTAATTATAACAACCCCATCCTCATTATGAAATCGCAGTTACTTATTCCAGCTGAAGTCTGTGAGATGATAATATGTAGGATTGATTTTTGCTACATTGATTCTATCTGACCATGCAATACCAACAGCACTGTGATACAATGGTAAAATAGTCTTTGTATCCATTGCATAACTCCAAAGTTTTGTGTAAATCTTATATCTCTCAACGGGATCTGTCGTAGAAACACCTTCATCGATAAGGTCTTCCATGTACTTCCAATCAAAGGTGCCTTTGTCATCCTTGTAATTTACAACAGCTAAACCTACAGATTCCGAATGTAACTGTTGTCTGATATTATTATAGTCATAATTACCACTGTCACTGAAGATACACAAATCATAATTCTGTCCATAAAGATCATCGCTGCATGCTGCTGCTTCTCTGATTTCTATATTTGCAATCATGCCATTTTGTTTAAGAGCATCTTGAATAACAACCGCTGCTTTTCCTTTTGGTGAATTGTCCGATGGATATGTTAAAATCGTGCCTACATTAATACCCTTTGCTATCTCATCTTCTGTAAATCCTGCATCCAATAAGCATTGATGACATTTTTCCGCATCGTAGTCAAATGTTGCGAATTCTCCATCGGATGCTTTTGGGGAAGTGGCCACATATTCCGGAACCATATATTCATAGGCAACCGATCCTAATCCACTAGTTGACGACTGAACAATATTTTCCTTATTAATTGCGTAAAAAATCGCTTCTCTCACTTTGTCGTTTGCCAAAATGCTGTTGTTGGATTTTGACTTGTAGTTAATTCCAAGGAAAGTAATGTCGTTGGCTTTGGCCAAATCACATCTGTCTCCTGCGCTCTTCTCAATATTACTCCACTCTGCAAGAGGTGCATTTGCAAAATAATCAATTTCACCATTTTCAAATGCAATTACCGCTGCGGCATCATCAGAGATAACGCGATATTCAACGTTCTTAATTGCAGGAGCACCTTGCCAATAATTCTCATAGGCAGCGAGTTTTACCCCTGCGGATACATCATACTCTGTGATGTAATACGGTCCGGTTCCTGCTGTGTGTGGTTTTGTTCCGAAAGTCTCTCCTGCAGCTTCAATTTCTTCATATTCTTTTTGACTTATGATTTTGATTGTGAAGAACGTATGCGCGATTGCAGCATAAGGGTACTTCAAGGTCAAAACGACAGTCTTTGGATCTTTCGCTTCGATTTTATCAATCATAGATGTCACGTATCCGTATTTAGGGTTTGCAATTGCAAGATTGTAGCTGAATACAGCATCCTCAGCAGTCAGTGTTTCTCCATTTTGGAAGGTTGCATCAACTAAGGTCACCGTGTATTCTTTTCCATCGTCGCTGACTTGGATATCTTTAGCTAACAGGTCATAATAACCACCGCCAACTTCATCCATACCATAAAATCCTTCAAAGACTTGGATATTTGTTATATTATTACTGTCTAAATTACTTACTTGCTGCCAATCCGTACTTTGAAGCGGTGACACCAATCTGAGATAAAGGGTATCATCATCGCCCGCTTTGGCGTCGTTATTCCCGCAGCCGGTAATCATTCCTAAAACCAGAGTAATCGCAATTAACAACGTAAATATTTTTCTAGTTTTCATGGTTCTCCTCCTACTACTATAAATATTTCTTTTTGCAGTGAGACAACAAATCCGTTGCCTTTATCCTCTCTTCAAAAATGCAGTGCAACAGTGCATAGCACCATATCCTTTAAGAACCTCCGAGAAATCAATCGGAATGACCTTAATACCAGCTTTTTCCAAAACTTCTCTAGAACGTGGATTGCCTTCGCACTGAACAATTAATCCTGGTTTTATAGCCACAAAATTAACTGCCGCCGTAAATTTAGCTTCTGTTCTTGACGGACATTCCAACAATCTAATTCCTTTCTTTTTCAATGCATCGCATACATCATATGGAACTTGTGCCGCAAATATCATTGCTGTATCTTCGCTTGCAAAATTAAGGAGCCCATCGATATGTGCATGTCCATATGGAATTTGCATCCAAATAATGTTATCGACACCCATTTTACGCAATTCATGTTCAACCTGCTCCGCGCCTTCACGGTTAGTTCGCGCTCCGGTAGATATAATACATGTCCGTCTGTCCACCCACATTGCATTTGCACCTTCAAAGCGGCCACTTCCATTAATCGTATGAATAATTGGTACACCAAGATTTGCTAACGTTTTAGCTACATATCTTTCTTCGCCCCTTCTTGCCGCCAAACCAGGCCGAGTTACAATTGCACCTTCAGGTGTCATGAAGCAAAGGTCTCTGCAAAATATTGCATTCGGTCTGTCTTCTCTTTGCTCTTCGACGTAATGAACTCTGACACCATTATCTCTGTAAATTTGAGCAAGATTATCATGCTGAGCTCTAAATTTTTCAGGATCAATAGAAGAAAAAAATCTTGAAGCTTGCCAATCAAAATTTTCTACCTCTTTGCCAGGTCTACGCATAAGGCAATCTTTTAAATCAAGACATTCCGAATATACTCCCCATTCTCCCCAGTAGAGTGGTAAATCGTCTTCGAATTCACTTTCCTTTGGAAACCACCGTTCCCCATCAAGTGCATCGATATCCTGAAGTAATTGTTTTGCATAATCCATTTCGACTATCCTCCTTATTGCAATAATGTGTTTTTCCTAATTAAAATAGCAATAATCATGCCATTTTTTACAGTGGATTTAACCCCTTTTTTACATAAGCCTTGCTTCGAAGTAAAAAAATTTTTATATTCAGTAAAGTTTTTTATTACAGATTGATCATATAATCAAGCTGAACAATGAAACAAAAATCATAGCGCTTCTCCTATGGCAGAATGTATGCGTGCAACCAACAATCACTAAAGGAGTCTTTAACATGGATCATGTACATTCTACCACAAATAAGTACTAAAAGGGAAACATCTTGCTAGCAGCGAAAGAATTCTGATTCGGCTCCATTTGAAAGAGAAGTAGCTCGCGAACAAAATCGTTAAAAAATCAACTGCGCTCTGAACATGGTCTGTAATGAGATCCGCAAAGGTCGCAGAAGTAATGTCTCCTTGTATCTTGAAAGTGTACAGTGTGTTACAGGGCAAAATTCAGTCTAGCTGCATACATGAAACAACCCCACCTGTGGCAGACACATGAACATCCTTAAAAAGCGCTTTTTCTTGGCTATGTTGTCGGCCCCGAAAGGTAACGTAACAGCTTATCGCACAAAATCTTAGATTACCGCACACTGGATGGAGTTTTTCGAAAAAGAAATATGAATTACTCTAGGATGGATTTGCTAATCAGACTTAGCTTTCCGGTGATGAGTCATATCATACTATACATGGGGTCATTCGTCAGATTATGTAGCGATAACTTTCGCCAGATTATTTGAAGCTGATAATGCAGTCCGATACGATGACTATTTTATCAGCACCGTTCCCTTAAATTAAAAGGATCATACACAACACGTAGGCGGCATGATCCCAAATATTGAACATGGATAATAAATAAAACTGTACCGCAACGCAGGCTGTCGGTAAGTGCGTCTCCGGTTCAAGCAAAATGCTTCTTTAGGAATCAGAGTCAGGCTCAAGCGTAATCGTACTGTCTGCAGTCCTTTGCAATTACAGCTTCACGATCCGGTCGCTGATATGCTCCACCATCGGCAGGTCATGGGAGATGAGGAGGAGGCTGAGGCCTCGCTCCTCCTGCAGTTTTTTGAGCAGATGGATGATGTCGGCCTGCAGGCTGACATCCAGTGAGGAAATCGGTTCGTCACAAATGATGAGGTCAGGTGCGGTGATCAAAGCGCGCGCGATGGCTGCGCGCTGCCGCTGCCCGCCGGAAACATCGTAGGGATAACGGTCGGCAAGCTCCGGCTCAATTTCCGCTTGCCGCATCACCGCAAGCACCTTTTCGCGCAGAACAGCCTTGCTCATCTTGCCGACAGCTCTCGTACATCCCTGCACATCTGCACGATCCGCACTGTCCGTATGACCCGCTCCCGCGGCATGCTTCTCCGCTGCATGCTTGTCCGCTACATCACACCCTGCCGCTGCTTTTGCAAAGCAGCGCCGTACAACTGTCCGCCGCTGCCGTCTCACCTGCAGCACCAACGGTTCCGCGATGATTTCCGCAATCGTCATATGCGGATTGAAGGCTGCCGCGGAATCCTGAAAAATCATCTGTATGCGTGCGCCTTCCCGCATAATCATTTCACCGCTGTCCGGCGCGCAGATCCCCATGATACAGCGTGCCAGCGTGGACTTGCCGATGCCGGACGGTCCGATCAGCCCTACAATTTCTCCGCGATGAATCGCAAGGCTGACATCGTGAAGCACCTGCTTGTGCGTATGCTTGTCAATCGGAAAGCTTTTGGAAAGCCCGCGGATGGAAAGCAGCATGTCGTCTGCTTCCTTTGCGGTTTGTTTTGTTTCCTTTTGTGTTATTTTCTCTTGCTGTGCAGCGCGAATGCGTCCATGATAATGCGAGCCGCCTTTGCCGTAGGTCGCGTAGCCAAGCAGCTTCTTCGTATAGGCATGCTGCGGATCACGAAAAATCTGTTTGCTCTGCCCTTCCTCCACGATGCGGCCGTCCTTCATGACCACGATGCGATCCGCGATCTGCTCCGCCAGTCCCAGATCATGCGTCACGAAGAGCATACTGCAGTCCTGCCGCGCGCAGCTCTCGCGCAGCAGTGCCATGATCTCCTGCTGTGTTTCGATGTCCAGCGCCGTCGTCGGTTCATCCGCAATCAAAAGCCGCGGTTTGGCGATCATCGCCAGCGCGATTGCGGCACGCTGCAGCATGCCGCCGCTGAATTCATGCGGATACTGCCGCGCACGCCTGGCAGGCTCATCAAAACCCAGTTTCGCAAGCAGAGCCACCGTCTCGGCCTCCGCGCTGCGCCGCAGCTCCTGCTGCTTTTTTCGGCAAAGGCGCATCATTTCCGTTTGCGCGATTTGTCGGATTCGCGGCAGCAGCGCGATTTTCTCTCCGCTGCTCGAACCGCTTTTGATAGGAGGACAGTTCGCTTCTTGACATAAATTTGTCCGCAGCTCATCGCGCGACACGCGCTTTGCTTCGCGGGTTTCATCCTGCGGCACGCGCTCCGCTTCGCGCGTTGATCCTTTGTCCATAAGACTTGCCGAATGCAAAAGGATCGGTGCAGCGGCAGCGATCCTTTTTTCGATTCCTCTGCCCGTAAAACACGCCGGATGCAAAAGGAGCACCTCCGCGATCTGCTGCCCGATCGGATAGACCGGGTCAAAGGCGGACATCGGATCCTGGAACACCATCGATGCGACGCGGCCGCGCAGCGCGCACCAGTCCTTCTCTGTCAAGGTCGAGGTATCTTGCCCCGCAAGCCAAATACCCCCGTGCTCTATCACTGCATGATTGGCGTGGAGGCCGAGTGCCGCCCTGCACAGTGCAGTCTTGCCGGAGCCGGATTCTCCGACTAACGCAACGATTTCGCCCGCCGCAACCGCAAGATTCACGCCGCGCAGTGCTTCCACGCGTCCGTTTACGCCCAAAAACGCCAGCTGCAGATCCCGCACCTCCAAAATATTCTCTTGTTGTTCTCCTGTTTCTCTCATCGCTTCCTGTTTTCTAACCGGTTTTTCTTTTCAGTTTCTATTTTATATGCTAAGCTATGCTCCACTGCGCGATATTCCAAAAGACGCCCACGCCGTGATGTCCGAGCACCGTATCTTCGGTAATGCCGTGAATATTTGCTTTCATCGCGTAGTCCGCGTCAACATAAGCGATAAAGGTGTATGGCAAATGCGCCGTCAGCTTATCTTGAAATTCCAAATAGAGCTTTTCGCGCTCCGCCGCGTCCTCTGTATGTCTGGCCGCTGCCAAGATCCGATCGATTGCCGCATTGGAATAAGCGGTATAATTGTCTCCCGCTCCAGTCGTGAATACCTTGTAGGTATGATCATCCGGGTCGAACGGACTGCCCCAACCAATGATGCAGGCCTCCTGTCCGGCCCAGTCCAGACTCTGCCGCGTTTCCGCGCTGACATCCGCGCCGATCTGCTGCAGCTGGCTGGCACACATCGCAGCCATATCCACGCGCACCTGATCGTCTGCCATCGCTGCGATCGTAAAGCCCAGGCGTTCGCCGTCTTTTTCATAATAGCCGTCAGCTCCCTTAGACCAGCCCGCCTCGACCAGCAAACGCTCCGCTTTCTCCGGGTCATAGGTAAAACGCTCGATATCCGCATTGTTGTACGCGCTCTTTTGCAGCGGCGAATATGCCGCCTCCCCCTGCCCGAGCAGCACGCCGCTGATGATCGCCTCGCGGTCGATTGCGTAGCTCAGGATATTCGCCAGCTCCGGATGCCGTTCAAAGTACGGATTGGCAAAATTATAGGCAATCGCGCGATAGTCCGCCGTTTCCATCCGGTACACGCGAATCTCCTCGCTGTCCGCAAGCTGCGCGGCACTCTTTGGTGTGATCTGCGCCATGTCGATTTCCCCGGCTTCCAGCTGCATCGCCCGCGCGTCGCTGTCCGGCACGATCACAAAGATCCCCTGCTCGATCTGCGGCTGCCCGCCGTAATAATTGTCAAAGCGTTCCATGGTAATGCTCTGCCCCATGTCCCAGTCCTTCAGGCGATAAGGTCCCGCGCCGACCGGATTTTGATTGAACGCGCAGGTCGCCAGATCCTCGCCCGCGAGTAAATGCTCCGGCAGGATTCCGATCGTCATATAATCCGGAAACGCCGCGTTCGGCTGCGTGAGGCGTATCTCGACCGTCAGCGCGTCCGGGCAGCGGATCTCCGCAATATCCGTATAGTTGGAAACGATCTCCGACCCGTTTTGCTCGTCGAGAATCGCCTCCAGCGTAAACTTCACGTCCGCCGAAGTCAGCGGTTCTCCGTCATGGAAGGTGAGCCCCTCTCTTAAGGAAAAGGTATAGGTGCAGGTTTTTTCGTCGAAGCTCCAGTCCTCCGCCAGCCCCGGCACGACCTCGTTCTTTTCGTTGTGTGCCGTCAGCCCCGCGAACAGCAGCGCATTGATCTCGCCATGCTCATACAGCGCCGGATTGATCGCGGTATAATCGCCGCTGCCGTAACGCAGCACACGCTGTCCGTCCGCACTGTTTTCCTGATCGTTTGTGCCGCAGCCCGTCAAAAGCCCTGCCAGCAGCAGGAGCAGCACCCAAGAAAATATCTTCGTTCCTGTTTTTCGCATTGTTTGCATCGTTTGTTCTCCTATTCATTCTTTCTATTTCTTGATTTCAATATTCCTTGCAGTGCCAAGGACATTCTACCAGCATCAAAGATTGCTTTGCAGGCGGTTGTTGCGCGCGCGTGCGTATTCCCCCAGCTCGGTGATGCATACCAGCGTCGTGACCAGCACAAGCCCCGGCAGCAGAATCATCCACCACTGGTTGGACAGCAGCGCGTTCTTGGACAACGACAGCAGACTCCCCCACGAGACCTGTGAAACCGGCAGCCCCAAACCCAAAAAGCTCAGGGTCGTTTCCGCGATGATCGCCTGTCCGAAGCTGCTGACTACCATGAACATCGCCGGAGAAATCAGATTTGGCAGCAGATGTTTTTGCAAAAGATAAGTAAAATCCGCGCCCATGATTTTTGCCGACAAGATATAGTCGCTTTCTCTGATGCGGCGCACCTCGCTGCGCACCAGCTTCGCCAAGGTCATCCACGAGGTCAGCGCGAGAACCACCGCGATCGAGGTTGGTGTCGGCTTCCCCCAGACTGCCTGCAGGAACAGCACCAGAATCAGCGACGGCAGGCTCATCAGAAGCTCGCAGAAGCGCATCAGAAGCGCATCCAGCGCGCCCGGCGCCAGTCCGCTGATCGCGCCGTAAACGAGAGCGAGCAGGCTCGACAGCAGCGCGCTGAGCAGACCGATATAGAGCGAAAGCCTGCCGCCGTACAGGAGCATCGCCAAAAGGTCACGCCCCAAACTGTCTGTTCCCAGCGGGTGCGCCAGGCAAGGCGCCAAACTGATCGCCTGTCCGTCCATGACAGAAACCTCATACGGTGTGAGCCATGCTGCAAAGGTGCAGCCTGCCACAATCAGCAGCAGGAGCACAAGCGCCGCACGTGGGAATTTCCTGCGGCGCGGCTGTTTTCGGATCATCCCTCTGCCGCGCGACCACAGCTGCACTCGATGCGGGTCGATCCAGCGCCGCTTTTGTCCGCTGCGGCAAGGCGTGTGCAGCTTACGCATCCGCAAGACCTCCTTTCGCCTCTGCTTTCATGCGCGGGTCCAGTGCTTCTCCGAGCACCTGCGCCAAAAACTGAAAGAAAAAGACCACCGCGCCGGTCAGCAGGCAGAGCGCCGTCAGCAGATTGTAATCCTGATACATCGCGCTTTCAAAGCTGAGCTTGCCGAGTCCCGGATAGGCGAATACGGTTTCCACGATGTACGTGCCGCAGAGGATATGCGGCAGCGCGACCGCCATCATCACCACCAACGTCGGCAAAATATTCTTCATGCAATGCTGCGCGAGGATCTTCCGCGCCGGCATACCCTTGGCTTTGCAAAGCAGCACATAATCTCCGCGCGCTTCCTCTGCCAGCTTATTCCGAATCAAATACGCGTAGTACCACAGATGCTCCAGCACCGTCACCGCGGTCGGCAGGATCAGATGCAGCGCGCGATTCAGCGCGTTGCCGCTCTCCCCGTAATCATACGCACCGCCGACCGGCAGGACCCTTAGATTCACCGCGAAAATCAGGATCAGCAGCAGCGCCAGAAAAAATGTCGGAAGGCAGCCGGACACTGTTCCAATCTTGCAGATCACGCGGTCAGCAAAGCTGCCTTCATGCAGCGCGCAAAATTTTCCGATTGCAGCGGCCAGCCAAAAGGTCAGTGCGAAGGAAATCCCGCCCAGCAGCAACGTATTCTGCCACAACTTTCCGATGACTGCTGTCACCGGCTGCTTGTATTGGAACGAGATTCCCCAGTCTCCTTGCAGCGCGTGCTCTGCCCAGCGCAGATACTGCACTGCCAGGGAATCGTTGAGCCCGAGTCTTTCACGCGCCGCCTCCTGCTGCGCCTGACTCAGCCGTTCCAATCCGTCTCCGTAATAGGCGCGCAATGGATCGCCCGGCGCGAGCCGCGCCAGCACAAAGACGACTACCGAAAGCAGCAATAGCATCAGCAGCATTTCCAGCGCTTTTCGCCATACATATGCAGTTTTGAGACCCATTTGTCTCCGCATCTTCTGCCTCCCTATCCCTTCTTCGGCTCCTCCGCAAGCGCCGCTCGCACCTCCGCAAGACGCTTACCGCTCGTCTCCGCGATTTGTTTCAAGGATGCAAACTCGATTTTTTCCTTACGCACGCCAAAGCCCTCGGAAATTTTGACCTCTATCGTGCCGAGCGGTGTTTTTCGCTGTTCGCTGCGCCGCGCAAGCTCATAGCGTCTGTCCGTATGTATCCGCACACCGATCGTGCTCGTATGGCGGAAAATCTCTCCGGCGAGCCGTTCCTCGTCCTCCGGTCTCGCAAGCACCGTCAGCTTGACCGCCGGGCGGCCTTTTTTCATATAGATCGACTCGGTGAACACGTCCAGCGCGCCTGCTTGCAGGATACGCTCCGCCGCGAAAGCGATATCTTCTCCGGTCATGTCATCCAGATTGCAGGAGATTTCTGTAATCCTGCCCTCGCGCGCGGTTTTTCGCGCTGCTGGATTCTCAGTCTCTGTATCCTTGCCTGCCGCGCCGCGGCTACCTGTGTTTTCACCTTCCGCATCCTGTCCTGTCTGCATTTTGCTGCCGGTACCGTTCATCGGAAAAGACTCTCCCAGCATCGCCCGCAAACAATTTGCCTGTTCGAAATCCTTTGTACCCATACCGTAACCGGTTTTCGCCACCGTCATCGGCGGCATCGGACCGAAGCTGTCCGCAAACGTCTTGAGCAGCGCCGCTCCGGTCGGCGTGCAAAGCTCTCCCTGCACGCTGCCGCCGTAGATCGGTATCCCTTCAAGAATCAAAGCTGTGGCAGGCGCCGGAACCGGCAGTCTGCCATGCGCGCACAGTACGGTCCCGCTACCGACATGGATCGGTGAAACGATGACCTGCTCCGGCGCCAGCAGCGCCATCAGCAGACAAACCGCCGTCACGTCCGCCACCGCGTCCATGGAGCCAACCTCATGGAAATGGATCTGATCGACTTCCGCGCCATGTACCTTGGACTCCGCCTCCGCGATGCTCTGATAGACCGCAAGCGCTTTTTCTTTTACCGTCTCTGAAACCGCAAGCTCCGCGATCAGACTGCGGATCTCTGCCATGCCATGATGCGCCTGGTGATGCGCATCATGCTTGTGATGGTGTGTGTGATCGTGCGCGTCGCTGTCATGGCAATGCGCGTCTTCCTGCACATGCGCATGCGCATGTGTATGCGCGTGATGGTCATGTTCGTGGTGGTGCTCATGTACATGGTCATGTTCATGTTCATGGTGATGCTCATGCGCATGGTTATGTTCGTGGTAATCTTCCTGCGCATGCATATGCCCACATGGCGCAGCGCCTTCCTCCTCACCATGAATCAACACCCGCATATGCGTGCCGGTAATGCCGCACTTTTCACTCGGCTCTGCTTCAAAAACCACGCTCGGGATTCCCATGGCATTCAGTTTGGCAAGCGCGGCTTCCTTATCCGGCATCAGTTCCAGGAGAGCTGCGGTCAGCATATCGCCCGCCGCCCCCATCGCACATTCGATATATAAAGTTTTCATCCGTCTAACCCTCCATATTGTTGATCTGTCCTGCCAGATAAGCGGCGCCGAAACCATTGTCGATATTCACGACGCTGACGCCGCTGGCACAGGAATTGAGCATCGAAAGCAGTGCTGTCACACCGCCGAGCGCGGTACCGTAGCCGACACTGGTCGGTACCGCGATGACCGGTGCGTCGGTCAGACCGCCGATGACCGACGCGAGTGCACCCTCCATGCCCGCGATCGCGATGATGACGCGAGCGCCCATGATGTCATCTAAATGCGCGAGCAGCCTGTGCAGCCCTGCAACCCCGACGTCATAGACGCGGCGTACATGATTGCCGAGAATCTCCGCGGTCAATGCTGCTTCCTCGGCGACCGGAATATCACTGGTTCCGCCGGTCGCCACCAGAATATATCCCTCCCGCCGCGGCGCGGCTTTCTTGCCGACTAGACCGATGCGTCCTTCCGCAAAATAAGTGAACGGCACGTCTGCCGCCAGTGCTTCCCGTACTGCCTCAGCTTTCTCCGCATCCACACGCGTGATGAGGATCGTCTGCTGTCCGCCGCTTCGCAAGGTCTCCGCGATCTTGACGATCTGTGCCGCGGTTTTGCCCGCGCCGTAAATAATCTCTGACGCGCCCTGCCGGATCCCGCGGTGCGCGTCCAAAGAGGCAATGCCGATTTCCTCAAACGGCGCGCGTTTGAGCCTGCGCACCGCCTCTTCCACGCTCACGCTCCCGTCCGCGACATGCGTGAGCATCTCTTTTAATTCATACTGTTCCATCAACGTACCTCCCAATCCGGCATTAACACCGGAAACCATGGCTTCAGCTTCTCCGTAATCTCCGCGCGGCGTGCGCGTGCTTCTTCCAGCTGCGCGCGATGAAACTGCAGCAGCGCGCCGCCCTCCCGCACACGCACCCGAAAGTCCGTAAAACCCATCGCAAACAGCGCGCCTTCGGCGCCCTCTACCCGGGTCAAAAGCTCTCCGGTGATCTGCATGCCGCTCGGAATCCGCGTCGCGAGGCAGGCATAGGCAGGCTTGTCCCAGGTAAACAGCCCTGCCTCCCGCGATTTTCTGCGGATCTCATCCTTTGTCAACCCGCAAAGGCGCAGCGGTGACAGCACACGCAGCTCCGCGAGGGCTTGCATGCCCGGTCGATCGTTTGCGTCATCCGACGCGTTCGTACCGTCCAGGATCACCGTATAACCGTCCGCTGCCGCTGCTGCAAGAATTGTCCCGAAGATTGCCTGCTTGCAATAGTAACAGCGGTTCGGTGGGTTTTGGATCACAGCCTCCTGTTGCAATACATCCACCTCGATAATCTGCATGTTCGCGCCCAGCTCTGTTGCCAGACGTTTCGCGTCCGCAAGCTCAAATTCCGGCTGAAACTGGCTTTTCACATAATATGCCTTGACGTCTTTCCCGAAACGCATTCCTTCCTGCAGCAGGTAGGACGAATCCACCCCGCCTGAAAACGCGATCGCCGCTTTCGGATTTTTTTCAAAAAATCCCTGTAATGTCATTTTTGCGTCTCCTTTCCCGGTCCCCTTTCGCGATTGTAAAACGCGCAAGCCGTCCGGTCGTGTGCGCACTTGTCAAATGCAGCACACTTTCTCAAAAAACAAAAAACCACAAAAACAGCGCTTATTCTCGCACTACCTTCATGGTAATCTTCTCGCCGCCTTCTGACGACCATTTCTTTGGACAAAAGTTTGCATAACGAAATGCAGATTTCTATGCACACATGTCGCTCACTCATGAGCGATTCTCCGCAAGGTACTTTTGTCATGATTACGGAAATATCGCACAGCGACATTTCCTGCATAATAATCAATGATTTTGTAGCACTAAGTTCTGCAAAATCTCCGGCTTGTCGATCTCTGTCAATGCCGCTAAACCAGCCAAAGTTCACACAATTTCATACTGTGCAGTTTCCTTTCGCTTTTGGTATATGATACCATAAGTTCTAAGCTCTGTCTGCGGCTTTGCCTTGTCAGTCGCTCTGCAAGGACATAATACCATATACTAAAACGGTTTGCAAGAAATTCGTGTGTATTCCCTGCAGTTTCTTGTAAAGCTGACTTCTACACATTCTCCGGACGCAAAATGGAACCTCCTCTTTGCTCAGGCGGTTCCTTCAAAACAAACTTTAACTTTTACTCCGCAGATAGAAGCATATCTGCAAGCACTTGCGGGGCCTCTCGATTCACCTCATGTCCGAC
>OLNF01001715.1_pt1 | contig 18393 bp, 6 predicted proteins | sample 1673061 | NCBI WGS metagenome assembly OLNF01 (sample SAMEA3136751, study PRJEB25190) | human gut metagenome | reverse complement strand
CTCAACTTGAGACGGAATTAATCGTGTGTTTCGTGCCAATTGTAAACGTGTGGATAAGCTAGTCTGTGATATTCAAAGAGAGATAAATGGGAAATACTATCAATTGATGTATGGTAAAAAAGCGTATAATAAAGGTTCGAATATTTGAGAACAGATATGTGCGGATAAGTGACATATTGCCATGAATCCTGTCGAAATCCATCTCAATCTGAGATGGATTTCCTGTTTTTAACAGCACTTCGGACGGTAGTGGCAAACATATTTTGTGGAGTGCTACGTCATCTACTGGCTGGACGCGCCGGTGGCGAAGTGAATAAAACAACACCGGCGGCGTTACCCACACGCTGCCAGTGCTGCTTTGAGGTGGTGTTCCTCATGGAAAAGAAAAGTTAAAGTATGGTTGGCTGAACCATGTCCTTATCATAGCAGGTCGAATAGTGTTTGTGAAGCGCATCTTTGTCCTTGAAAACATGAGGACTTGTATAGTATAATGCTCATCGAAACGAGGTGCGCTATGAGTATTTCCAAATATCAGGTGTTTCTGAAAACGGTCTCCTGCGGCAGCTTCTCCAAGGCGGCGGAAGCCATGAACTTCACCCAGTCCGGCATCAGCCACGCCATTAACTCGCTGGAAAACGAGCTGGGCGTGAAGCTGTTGAGCCGCAACCGCGGCGGCGTGGTGCTGACGGCGGATGGCCGTGCGGTACTGCCCAAGATCGAGAAGCTGTGCGCCGCCCACCATTCCCTGATGCAGACAGTGGAAGGGCTGAAGGACATGGACAGCGGCTTGGTGAAGATCGCTACGTTCTCCAGCGTGTCCGCCCAGTGGCTGCCCCGCATCCTCAAGAGCTTCGGGAAGATCTACCCCAACATTGAGTTTGAGGTGGTCACCGGCGATTTCTACGATCAGATCGAGGGTTGGATCGTCAACGGCACGGTGGACTGTGGCTTTCTGCGTCTGCCGTCGGTGAAGCGCTTGCAGACCTACGCCCTGCATCGGGACGAATTGCAGGTCATCGTCCCCTGCGACCACCCCTACGCCGACCGCGACCCGTTCCCCGTGTCCGCGCTGGCCACAGAGCCGTTCATCCAGCTGGAGGAGGGCGACGACTACGAGATCATGGCAGCGTTTGATGAGATGGGCATCCGCCCCAACGTGAAGTACATCGCACGGGAGGACAGAACGATCCTTGCCATGGTGTCCGAGGGGCTGGGTATCAGTCTCCTGCCGGAGCTGATGGTGCGCCACAGCCCCACGCCTATCCGCATCTGCCGCGCGCCGCTGCACTTCTATCGCACCATCGGCATCGGCATCAAGGACAAGAAGGCGCTGTCCAACTCCACGCGGCTGTTCGTGGACTATGTGCGGACGTGGGTGGCGGAGAACGGGGAACGGTGACGCGCCCGCAAAGCCCGAAATTCCGTGGTTTTCCGCGGATCTCCGACAGGCGGATATTGACAATGCGAATAAACTGGGATATACTGACGTCCGTCAGGTTTTGGACGTTTTCACAAGCCTTGATGGCCTGAAAAAAACAGCGTCCGGACTTCATGAAAAACTGGATAGATCAAGCTCGGGGACGCCGCGCGGCTGTTTGTTGTAACGACGAGACATCGTCAGACAGCAGCTTAGAAGAAATTTTGGGTCAGAAACCCACCGCGGACGGCACTGTGAGCGCAAGGAGATGACCGAAGCAGCATACGCTGCCGGGGTAACACCGCCATTGGGAGCATCGCTCCTGAGAAGGTAGGTCATGTACGTGGAAACCATTGGGACACAAGGGTTTCCGTGGCGCGAGGGCAGTAGAATTGCACGGCTGAGAGCTTACTTGCGGCGGCGCTTCTTCGTTGTGACATATCAGAGGATGGACTATGCGCCGATGGCTTCCGAAGGGGAGCGGTCGGCGTTTTTGTTTTACCCGATAAGCCGCTGGTGGCTCCGGAACGGAGCGCCGGCGTTTTTTATGCGAAAAGACCGCACATCCCCTGTCAAGCCGAGACGGCCCGCAAAGGCCGCCTGCTTCCCATAAGGATGGAGAGGGTGCCGGCCCTCTCCATCCCGTACCTCTTTCCGGCAGGGCCGAGACGGCCCGCAGCACACCTGTACAGCACGCGCGGCTCCGCGCCGCGGCGTTTGAGAGAGAACACACAAGGAGGAAACAGAACTTGAACACCAAGAGAACGCACCGGCTGCTGCCGCTGGCCATCGCGCTGGTCATGGCGCTGAGCCTGCTGCCCACGAAGGCATGGGGCTACAACGACCTGCAGGGCTCCGGCACCGAGGTCAGCCCCTATCTGATCACCAGCGCCCGGGCGCTGGAATCCCTGGCGAAGCAGGTCAACGACGGCACGCTGAAAACGGAGGGCGTCTACTTCCGGCAGACCGCCGACATCGACCTGTCCGGCTTCAAGAACAACTCGTGGGTGCCCATCGGCAACGCCACCGGCTCCGGCGGCACGGGCCGGACCTTTGACGGTATCTACGACGGCAACGGCTTCCGTATCAAGAACTTCGTGTTCGAGGATACCACCCGCAAGTATTACGGTCTGTTCGGCCTGCTGTCCGAAAGCGCGGTCATTAAGAACCTGACGCTGGACAAGAGCTGCTCCGTCACCGCATGCACCTATGTGGGCGGCCTCGTCAGCCGCGCCGCAGGGTCCACCCTCATCAACTGCACCAGCTACGCCACGGTGTACGCCGCCGGTTCCGCCGGTGAGATCCCGTATCCCCGCGTGGGCGGTCTGGCGGCGGAGGGCCACACCTTCATCAACTGCACCAACTACGGCAGCGTCAAGGCCAACCCCGACTCCAGCGGCTTCAGCAGCCCCGGCGGTTATGGCGCCGGCGGCATCGCGTGCATCGCGCGGGTGATGATCGGCTGCGCCAACTACGGAAGCGTGGTGGCCGGCGGTCAGGCCGGCGGCGTGGTGGGCGAGATCAGCTGCTATGGCAGCACCGAGGAGAAACCCGTGGGCGTCATGGTGGGCTGCGCCAACTACGGCACCGTGGAGGCCCGGGAGTGGGCCGGCGGTCTGGCCGGCGATGCCGAGGGCATCATCGAGGACTGCTACAATCTGGGCACCGTGAAGGTGGAGAGAACGCAGGTGGGCGGTCTGGTGGGCAAGTACAGCACCAGCACCTACTACGCCCTGCAGGTGGGCATTCACAACTGCTACCACGCCGGCTCCGTGCAGTACGGCGCGGAGGAGGCGGAGCCCGTGGCGGGCCATCTGGTGGGCCTTGTGCAGGGCAATGCGGATGAAGCCACCGCCAAGGCATACCTCAGCGGCAACTACTATCAGAAGATCGGCCTGCTGCCGGCAGTGGGCAGCATGGACATCGGCGACAGCGCCGTGGCCATGGAGCTGGCCGATATGCAGAAGCAGGAGTTCCTGGACAAGCTGAACAGCTACACCCATGTGGCGCTGTACGGCGCCGCGTGGCAGTTCAGGTATATCACCGGCCAGGGGCGGATGCCTGTCTATAAGGAGTATCAGGAGCTGCTGGACTACTCCTGCAAGCTCAAGGGCGTGACGGTCAACGGCATGCCCGCCATCGCCGCCGACGGCGGCTACACCTGGGTGCTGCCCTACGGCACCGATCTGACGAAGGTCTCGGTGGTCACCAGCATCAGCCCCCGGGCCGCGGTGGAACCGGCGGACGGCACGCTGGACTTCTCCAAGGGCCCCGTGACGTTCACGGTGACGGCCCAGGACGGCGTCCACCGGCAGAGCTATCCCGTGACGGTGACGGCGGCAGCCAGCCCCAACGGCCTCAGCGCCCTGCGGGTGAAGATGAAGTCTACGGGCGACGTGACTCGGGACGATTATCTGCACGGCCTGACGCTGGTGGGGCCGGAGGACTTCCAGCAGGATGTCACCACCCGCGACTACACCGTATACGACTATAACGCCGCACAGCGCGGCGCCTTCGACACGAACAGCTGGAACGGCTACTATTTCTGGGCGGTGCCCGCCGAGACCGGCGCAGCGATGGTGGCTGCCACCCCCACGCGGACCAGCACCATCACGGCCTGTGCGGACATGATGGATAAGTCCGGCCAGTACGTCTACTACGGCGACAGCATGCACCTGGGCGACAACACCATGACCCTCACCGTGACACCGCCCTCCGGCGGCAGCGGCAAGGAGACGGTGTATACCTTCCACGTGAAGGTCCTGCCTTCTCTGGGCAGCGTCAGCTTCAGCGACAGCGGCACGGAGATGGCGGAGAAATTCCACCCCCTGACCTTTGCATACAGCATCAAGGCGCCGGACTATCTGACGGGCCTGACGCCCACCGTCACCACCACCCTGAACGAGGGCGAAACGGTGACGTACAGCCCCGCGCTGGAGGACGGGAAGATCCCGCTGGACAAGCTGACGGACGGCAAGTTCACCATCACCGTGTCCGACGCGGAGGACAGCACCCTCAGCACCACCTATACCTTCACGGTGGAGCAGGTAGCCACATTCACCGCCAGAATCGTCACCAATGTGGCGGATGCCCACATCCGCGTGTATCAGGGTACAGACCTGATGACTCCCAACGCCGGCGGAGCCTACGAACTGCGGGGCGACAGAGACTACCGCTTCGAGGCGGCGGCCAAGGGCTACGTGTCCGTCAGCGATGCGCTGACGGAGGACCTGCTGAGCGACGGCGTGCTGGAGCTGTATCTGGAGGAGGTGCCGACCGGCGATCTTCCCAGATATGACTCCTCGTGGCCCAGCTTCCGCGGCAACGACGAGAATATGGCCATCACCACCGTCAGGACCCCCATCGGGCCCTACGCGGAGGAGGACGATGTGGAGCTGCTGTGGAACAGCACCAGCGGCAGCGGCTTTGACAGCGGCGCCGTGGGCTGCCCCATCTTCGTGGACGGCTATATGTACGCCTACGCGGGCACCAACATCCTGAAGCTGGACCCCGCCACCGGCGAGACGCTGATCTCCAAGCCCATGGAGGACGCCTCCGACTTCGCCATCATCCCGCCCACCTACGGCGACGGCATGATCTTCGTGGGCCTGAAGAACGGGCGGGTGCAGGCGTTCCGCGCCGATACGCTGGAGTCCCTGTGGGTCTACACCGACCCGCTGGGCGGCCAGTCCAACTCCCCCATCACCTACTCCGACGGCTGCGTGTACGTGGGATTCTGGCGGGGCGAGAGCGGCGCGGCCAACTTCGTGTGCCTGACGGCGGACGATGAGAAACCCAACCGCAAGACGGAGCCCAAGATCCCCCTGTGGAGCTGCACCAACGACGGCGGCTTCTACTGGGCGGGGGCCTACGCCAACGACAAATACGTGATGGTCACCACCGATGACGGGTACAGCGGCTATTCTCACAACACCGGCAAGCTGCTGATCTTCGACAAGCGCACCGGCGAGCTGACGGATTCCAAGACGACCTACACCGGCGACCTGCGGTCCAACGTGGCCTACGACAAGGATACCGGCCGCATCTTCTTCACCACCAAGGGCGGCGCGATGTACAGCGAGGTCGTGGGCGCGGACGGCAAGATCGACCGCAGCGCCAGCAAGACGGTGGCGCTGGGCGGTATGAGCACCTCCACCCCCGTGGTCTGCAACGGGCGCGCCTACGTGGGCGTGGCCGGTACGGAGGGGCAGTTCACGCCCTACGGCGGCCACCACATCGCCGTTATCGACCTGACCGACTGGAAGATAGCCTACACCGCCCAGACACAGGGCTATCCCCAGACCAGCGGCCTCATGACCACCGGCTATGACGATGGCGTGTACGTGTACTTCATGGACAACTACACCCCCGGCGTCATGCGCGTCATCCACGACGCCCCGGGCCAGACGGCGCTGGAGGGCGGCGTCACCGAGGAGTTCACCTCCGACAAGGGCGTGTCCGGTACCTATACGGACTGCGCGCCGGTGGTGTTCACGCCCCGGGGCAGTCTGGCGCAGTACTGTATCGGCAGCCCCGTCACCGATGAGTACGGTACGCTTTACTTCAAGAACGACAGCGGCAACCTCATCGCACTGACCAGCGCCGTGCGGGAGCTGAAGGTGGCGGAGAAGCCGGAGATCGCCAGGACCGAGGACGGTCAGTGGGAGGTCACCGGCGGTAAGATCGTGGCGGTGCTGGCCAACGGGCTGGAGCGCGACATCACCGCTCTGGTGGAGTACCGCGACGACGGAAGCGGCGGCGTGGAGGCCGTGTATACCTACGGCACCAGCGTCCAGCCCTATACCAAGTCGGTGCGTACCGTGTCCCTCAACGGGGCTTCGGCGGCGCAGCCCGGCATCGGCAACGGCGCCGAGGAGGGCGTCACCGAGAACGGCGTTACCAGCTTCAAGGCCGGTACGTCCGCCGGTGCGCCGGAGATCCGCGTCACCGCGCCGGCCAACGGCTGGGCCGCGGGTGAGAATATCTTCACCGTGGCATCTGACGGCGACGCCGCCTGCACGGTGATGGTGAAGAAGGCTGACGGCACGCTGGTGCGCCTGACGGCGTCCACTGCGGACGGCACGCACAGCTTTACCGCCGTCCTCGCCGAGGGCGACAGTCTGGTGGTGGGCCTGAAGGGAGACGTCAACGGCGACGGTGAGATCACCAGCGGCGACACCGTGCAGGCACAGGCTGGCTTCCTTGGCAAGCTGACGCTGCAGGATCACCGCCAGCTGTGCGGCGCCGTTTTCGGCGGCGATGCCATCGGCAGCCGTGACATTGTCCAAATTCGAGCAGCCTCCCTGGGAAAGCTGACTCTTAAATGGTAACAAAAATCAGAAAGGAAAGAGAACATGAAGCACATCGCAAAGAGATCCCTGTCCATGCTCCTGGCGCTGGTCATGCTCTGCTCCCTGTGCGTCAACGCACTGGCCGCAGACGAGGTCAAGGTCAACTCCGCGCTGAGCGCCACGGAGCTGGAGAAGAGCGCCTCCGCCCAGACCGTCCGGGTGACGGTGGCCCCCGCGTCCGCCGTGACCGTCTCCAACTATGAGGTGAAGCTGGAGGTGCCCAAGGGCTGGACCATCACCAAAATCGAGAACGACGACCCCAACGCAACCCTGACCGCCGCGGACTACAACCTCGCCAACGGCCAGATGGCTTGGACCAGCGCGGATGCCGAGGATAAAAGCGTGAGTAAGTTCGTCACCTACACGGTGGAAATCCCCGCCAACACCGCCGCCGGCACGTATGAGCTGAAAGTCACCGGCGTGAATGCGTGGAAGAACTACGCTCAGGACGCAGTGCTGACCAAGGGCCAGCACGACAGCACCCTGACCCTGACCGTCAAGGAAAAGACCACTGCCACCGGCTACACCGCCGAGCTGTCCACGTGGTACACCCGGCGTGAGGTGGGCCAGACCCTGACCCTGCCCGTCTACATCACCAGCAGCGAGGCGTCCGTCACCACCTGGAACGCCGCCACCATCAAGATCAAGTACGATCCCAGGTACGTGTCCTTCTTTAATATGCAGGAGCACGGCCTGCAGGCCAGCGAGGTCTACGACGACAAGACCAACGGCGTTGTGACCATCAGCCGCTACGGCGACGATGTGGCCTGCGGCAACGCCAACGCCACCTATTTCGTGGCGGTCTTTGACTGCAACGCCGTGGGTGTCGCCAACTTCCAGCTGACCGAGGCCCGCGTGGACCTGCAGGACAACGCCAACGTGCAGGACGCTCCTCTGGCCACCGCCAAGGGCAACCTGAACGTCACCATCGGCACGCCTTCCTACAAGGTCACCGGCGCGGAGCAGGAGCTGCGGTATGAGCCCACCGCCGAGGCCGGCAAGGACTTCATCATCAACATGCAGGAAGGCTATGTGGTCAAAGGCCTGGACGTCCACTATAAGGTCGGCGGCAAAGACTACGACGCTTCGTGGGACGCGGATGCGAACACCTTCATCATTCCCGCCCAGCACATCACCGGCGACATCGAGCTGTATGTCTCCTACCACAGCTACAACATCACCAAGACCGGCGGCGGCGCCGATGACGTGACCCTGCCGAATCGGGTGTATTACTACAAGAACGATTACACCTTCACCCTGGATAAGAAGGCCGGCTATGCCTACACCGTGAAGGTCGCCGTCGGCGGCCAGGAGATCACCTGCACCGTCAACGAGGCCGGCACGGAGTACACCATCCCCGGCGACAAGATCCTGGGCGACACGGTGGTCACCGTGACCCGCACCAAGGAGGCCTCTCAGATCACCTTCACCGGCAACACCGACGATCTGGTGGGCGAGGTCTCCCGCAGCGCTCCCGTCGGTCAGGACTTCACCTTCACCATCACGAAGGACGCCGACTATGAGTACACCGTCTCCGCCAAGTACACCGAGTCCGGTGAGACCGTGCCTGTGACCGACAACGGCGACGGCACCTACACCATTGAGGGCAGGTATGTCACCGGCGACGACATCTCCATCACCATCAGCAAGATCTCCCCGCTGGATAAGTTCGACTTCAGCGTCCATGAGTACGTGAAGGTGGACGGCGGCAAGTCCGTGTTCCTGATCCTGGCCAACGTGAAGAGCGGCGAGACCCTCAGCGAGGGCAAGGTCCCCGCCTATGACGGCTCCAACATGTATACCGACATGTCCGGCCGCTATGACCACGCCTACTCCTGGCTGGTGTTCTCCGACAGCACTGCCGCCGCCCTGCAGGCCGATGTGAAGAACCACATCACCCTGGTGACCGGCGAGGCCAAGAGCTACAAGTCCAACAACGATGTGAACTACACCGGTACCGCCGACATCAACGACGCCCAGCTGGTATACAACATCTACAACGCCAAGTATGACAGCTTCGACGTGGTGGAGATGAAGATGTTCCTCAGCGCGGATATCAACGGCGATAAGCAGGTGAACTCTTTGGATGCCAGCGCCATCGCAAGAGGCACTGTTCTCTTCTGATAAGTAAACCGCATCACGGGCCGTGCGCTGCACAGGATCTCCCCTGCCCCAAGGGGGCAGGGGAGACAGCCCGTTTTCAGGGGCATGTTTCTGTGGCTCATATCCCGCATAGTATGGGAAATGGAAACGGGTTTCTGAACAAAAACAGGAGGAGAAAGAAATGAAGAAAGTATTCTGCGCCCTGCTGGCGGCGCTGACGCTGCTGGCGGCGGCCGTCGTCCCCGCCTACGCGGTGGACAGCAGCAAGTCCTATCTCTTCGAGCTGTCCATCGACGGCGGCGACACCAAGCATGCCGCCGCCGGCGACATCGTGACGGTGCTGCTGACACTGAAGCGCACCGACAAGGACGAGGGCTACACCATGTACGCCATGCAGGACGAGATCTGCTACGATCCCGCGTTCTTCGAGCTGGTGCAGGGCAGCGCTATGTCGGCGGCGGCCATCGAGACTACGGACATCTCCCTGCGCGGCGGCCTGCGGGCGTTCTATATGAACTTCGTGTCCTTCGGCGGCGGCGAGGACTGGGATGCCAGCACCATGATCGGCACGTTCCAGCTGAAGGTCATCGGTACCTCCGGCTCCTCCACCATCCGGAACACGGAGAATCTGGTGTCCACCGCCGACGGTATGGACAGCTATGCCGCCGAGGCCCGGGACGTCACCGTGGTGGTGACGGACGACTGCACCGTGAAATTCGAGAGCAACGGCGGCTCCTTCGTGCCGGAGCAGGTGGTCAAGCGGGGCCAATATGTGACCCGTCCCGAGGATCCCACCAAGGAGGGCTTCGTGCTGGAGGGCTGGTATACCGATTTCGACATGACCCGGCCCTGGGACTTTGACCGCGACACGGTGACGGCCAGCATGACGCTGTACGCCAGATGGACGGACGGCACGGCCATCGCGCCGGTGGACGAAAACGGCGGCGGTCAGGTGCCGGTGTGGGTGTGGATCGCGCTGGGCGCGCTGCTGCTCCTGCTGGTGCTGTTCCTGCTGCTGCGCCGCCGGACCGTGAGGTTTGAGACCTTCGGCGGCACCGCCATCGGCAGCCGCAAGGTGCGCCGCGGCGAAAAGCTGACGCCTCCCATGCTGCCTGTGAAGGAGGGTGCGGCCTTCGGCGGCTGGTTCGCGGATCAGGCCTGCACCAAGCTCTGGAGCTTCGACAGCGACACGGTGGAAAAGAGCATGACGCTGTACGCCAAGTGGCAGTAACCGCGGAAATAGAATGAGGGTGCAGATGAGAAAACGGATCACAGCCCTGCTGCTGGCCGTTGTCATGACGGCGAGCCTGTTGCCGGTGACGGCGCAGGCGGTCTCACCAGAGGCGGAGGCGCAGGCGGCAGTTATCACCACGGCGGCGGAGTTTGCCGCCATGGCGCCGGACGGGAATTACCGTCTGGAAGCGGACATCACGGTGGACGAGCCCTACGGCAGGACATTCACCGGCAGCTTCGACGGCGCCCACCATATCATCACCATAGATCTTCATGCCTCGGCCGGTGGACCGGTCGGGGCATGGGGCCTATTCGGAGAGCTGGACGGCGCGGCGGTAAAAGACCTCCGTCTGCGGGGCGAACTGACCGCGGCGGAGGACAGCGGTGTCCGAAGCCTGGGCGCACTGGCCGGTACGGTTTCCGGCGACACGGCTATCGGCGGCTGCCGCAGTGAGGCGGCGGTGCAGTCGGAGGTGTCCGGCGGCAGCGTGGGCGGCTTTGTGGGCCGCGTCACCGGCGGTACGCTGACCATGACGGGCTGCGCCGGCGCCGGCGTGGTAAAGGCGCTGGACAGCGCCGCGGCCGGCGGCCTTGTGGGCAGCCTCGACGGCGGCAGCATGACGCTGACGCGGTGCTATCAGTACGGCGACGTGCTGGGCGGCGTGTGCGCTGGCGGCTTAGTGGGCCAACTGGCGGAGCAGGCGGACTGCACCGCGTCGTACGGCTATGCCGCCCTGCGGCCTGCCGCAGAGGACGCGGCAGCACCGGAAAACTGGGGCGAGCTGCGGACTGTCAGCGCGGAGAAGGCCGGCGCACTGTGCGGTGAAGGTACGTTCAGCGCGGAGAGCAAGGCGCTGTTCTGGTCGGGCAAGGCGTTCGGAACGGACGCTGTCCCTGCCGGTGGGCGGTTCGAGGAGACGGATGCCGCCGCGGTGCTGGCGGCTTTGAATGAGGGCGCGGCGGAGGACGATGCCAACGGCTTTCTGCTGACGGCGGAGAATGGCGGCTGGCCCATGCTGCGCTGGGAACTGACCCAGCCCCAGACGCCGTCTGCCGCAATAGAGCAGGAGAAGGAGACGCTGCGCACCCAGTTGGCCCAGCTATGGAGCCAATACAGCGAGACGGCCTATGAGCCGGAGAGCTGGGCGGCGTTGACCAAGCTCTATCAGGGCGCGCTGGCCGCTGTGGACGCAGCTGTGTCGGCAGAGGAGCTGCCGCTGCTGACGGTGCTGGCCGCGGCCATGGCGGAGGTGCCCGTCAAGGCCCAGACCTACACCACCCTGTCGGAACAGGAACGGCAGGCGGTGATCCAGCGGCTTCAGACAACGTATGAGACATATTTACAGCAGATCGAGGACAAGGCATCCGCCTTTGCCGAGGCCAGCCGCGGCGTGTGGCTGAAGCGCACGGCAGAGGGGCGGGAACAGCTGGACACAGCCCGCCAGACGCTGGTCCGGCAGCTGACCACGGCGCTGACAGCGCTGAAAGACTGCCATACCACGGCGGACGCTCAGACGCTGGAGGATGCCTTCGCGGCCTCCGCCCAACAGACGGCGGAGGGCGTGGATCCCACCGTGGCGGATAATCGCGTGCCGCAGGGGGACAAGTGGGACGGCACGTCCCGTACCCGGCCTGCGGAGGGCAACGGCACGGCGGAGGACCCCTATCGAATTACCACTGCCGCGGAGCTGGCGTGGTTCGCAGACCAGGTCAACGGCGGCCAGCGGACGCTGTGTGCCCGTCTGGCCTCGGACATCGACCTGAACGGCTATGTCTGGACGCCCATCGGCAGCACCGGCGGCAAGAGCTATCAGGGGACGTTTGACGGCGGCAACAGCGTCGTCCACGGCCTGCGGGTGGAGAGCGCCGCCTACGCCGGACTGTTCGGCGTCATCGGCATGTCCGGCACGGTGCAGCGCCTGTGTACGGCGGGCACCATCGCCATCACCGCCGCTCAGGGCAACAAGATCTCCAGCGTGGGTGCGGGCGGCATCGCCGGATACAGTATGGGCATTATCTTTCAGTGCTTCTCCACGGTGTACGTCACCAACGACCGCACCAGTTACAGCGCGGTGGCCGGGGGCATCGTGGGCAAGGCGTCGGCGCAGGCCGTGGTGGACAGCTGCGGCAGCTACGGCGCCGTGGGCGGCCGCAGGAACATCAACTACATCGGCGGTATCGCGGGCGTGGCCCAGAAGGGAGCCGTCATCCGCTACTGCACCAACTACGGCGCCGTCACCGGCAGCCGCGGCGTGGGCGGCATCGTGGGCCTGCTGACGGACTACGCCCAGGTGCGCCTGTGCGAGAATCAGGGCGCTGTGGACGGCGAGAGCCGCGTGGGCGGCGTCGTGGGCTGGGTCTGCGGGGCGGACTACATCTCCGGAAACGTGCTGGACGTGACCATCCGGAACGTGGGAAGCTACGCCGATGTCACCGCCGATGGCTCCCCCGCTCTGGGCTACGGCGCAGGCGGGATCGTGGGATACATCGACACCGCCGATGATACGGGCCTCACCGGCCCCTGCACCCTGTCCTGCGCCTACAACACCGGCACGGTGACGGACAACGGCGGCACCACGTCTCAGGGCGTGGGCGGCATCGTGGGTGAGTGGCACGGCGGCGTTCTCAGCCATGTGCAGAGCGCCTCCGGCAACACGCTGTGGGGCGTGGTGGACATGGCGGTCACCGCCAGCCACGACGCGGCGCGGGTGTCCACGGTGACACCGGCCTATGACATCACCGGCGGTGACCGCTGGGACAAGGTCAGCGCTGCGGTGACGCTGCTGGCGAAGCTCATCCGGCCCGAGGCCGGCGATGAGGGCTACGCCGCCTACGGCAGGGACCAGAGCATCCTCTATAACGGCGTGATCCTGTCCTATCTGGAGCGCATCGAGTCCGCCGCAGACAGCGGCGAGACGGAGACGCTGCTGCGGGAGTGTCAGGAGCAGCTGGACGCCGTCCTCACCGGCACGGATGCCAGCGGCCAACAGCTGCTGGAGGACCTGCGCGCTTACGCCGGAAGCCGCGTGTACGCGGCGGCGGAGCAGGCGGAGGCGGATGCCCTGCTGGCGGCGGCGGAGACGGAGATCGCCGGCGCCGCTACCATCGCGGACATCAGCAATATCCGACTGAAATATCTGGGCGACAACGGCCTGCTGACCAGAATCACCACCTATCAGGCCAAGCGGCAGCAGGACCTCTACAATACCTACGTCTACAACAGGAACTATACGCAGGACGATATGGCCGCGGTGCTGGCCGCCTATGAGAGCTGGCGGGCCAAGTTGGACAGCGCTTCCTCCGTGGAGGAGGTGGACGCCATCTACGCCGACGCCCGCAAGGCGCTGGCGGACCTGACCGCAGGCTTCACGGAGGGTGATACTGCGCCGGACATGGACGCGGCGGCAGCCGCAGCCCTGCAAAAGACACGCGATGAGGCGCGGCAGGCTCTGGATGATCTGGCGCAGCAGCGCATCGCGGCGCTGACGGCGCAGCTGGACGACATCAGCGGTTTCGACGAGACACGGCGGCAGCTGCTGACCCAGGCGCTGGAGCGGGGCGTGACATCCATCCGGGAGGCCGCTGCGGTGGAGCTGGACAGCCTTACCGACTATACCGCCATCCAGCAGGCCCGGAAGGAGGGCCTTGCCGCCATCGAGCAGGCGTACACCGCCGCCGCCGGCAAGCTGAAGAAGCTGCTGGAGTCCTCCCGGGCGGAAAACGGCTGGGACGGCATCACCGCCAGCCGGCCCCACGGCAGCGGCACGGAGGCCGATCCCTACCAGATCGGCACGGCGCAGGAGCTGGCGTGGCTGGCCTATGCGGTGAACAACCAGACGGAGAGCGGCGGATTCAGCGCCGTGCTGACGGCGGACGTGGATCTGGGCTATTGCCAGTGGCCGGTGATCGGCACGCGCAGCAGCGGCAGCCAGCGGCCCTATACCGGCACCTTTGACGGCCGGGGACACACCGTGTCCGGCCTGTACATCACTTCGTTGGGCGGGCGGCAGAAGCTGGGCCTGTTCGGCGTGGCGCAGGACGCGGTGATCCGGAACCTGACGGTGCGGGGCAGCATCGAGCTCACCGGCGTCCGTTCCTACGACGGCGACACGGCGGGCTACCTCATCGGCGGCCTGCTGGGCAGCGGCGAGGGCATCGGCGTCACCATCAGTAACTGCGTGTCGCAGGTGGATGTCTCCGTGTCCTTTGCCAACGACCAGAAGGCGCAGCGCGCCGCCGTGGGCGGTCTGGTGGGCCGCCTCAGCGGCAGCGGCAGCCACACGCTCACCGACTGCCGCAGCGAGGGGCGGGTCTACACTGCCTTCGCGCCCGGCGCCTGCTATCTGGGCGGCTCCGGCGGCGACGGCGGGCAGGCCGGCATCGTGGGCTTTATCAGCGCCGGCGCACGACTGGAGCGCTGCGTCAACGCCGGCGAGGTCTACGCAGGCCGCGCCGCAGGCGTGGGCGGCATCGTGGGAAGCGCGGGCAGCAGCGGCACGGAGGTGACGCTGTCCCAGTGCGCCAATCAGGGCGCGGTGTCCAACGATACTGCGGCGGTGCTGCTGAACAAGGGCGGCACCGGCGGCGTCCTGGGACTTGCCGTGGCGGGGACCGTAACGGTTCGCAGCTGCTACAACACCGGCAGCGTGGCGGGCAGCACCATCGTGGGCGGCATTCTGGGCGGCGAGCGCGGCGAATACTCCGCCAACGCTCAGTACGGCTGCCGGGGCCTGACGCTGGAGAACTGCTACAACGCAGGCGGCCTGCTGGTGGGCACGGCCACCGTTCGGGTGGGCGCGTTGGCGGGCTACCCGCTGGACGGCCGGTACTACACGGGACTGACGGTGCGCAAGGGCGCCTGCCGGTTCGTGATGGGCTGGAAGTGCAGTCAGGGCGACAGCGTGAAGGAAAGCGCGGTGCTGACGGCGGATACGCTGTTTGAGGGACTGGTGGACAGCATCGGCGGCGTCAACAGCGGCTATCCTCTGTTTGACTGGCAGCTTCTGGAGCAGCAGAGCCGCGAAGAGGTGGTCAGCTATCTGAACGACCGCTATGAGCGGGAGATCAAGCCTATCGCCACCGTGGCCCAATGCCAGGAGATCGAAAAGCTGCTGACAGAGACGGCGGAGACCATCCGCACCGCCGAGACCACGGCGGACATCGCCGCGGCCTACGATGCCATGGTGGACCGCATGAACGCGGACGACCTGCTGACGGCGGCAAAGGAAGCCGCGCAGAAGCAGCTGGATAAGCTGTATGGCAGCGCAAAGAAGAATTATAAGGATATTGCAGAACAGCTGAACAAGCTGTATGAAACACAAAAGGCCGCCATCGAGGCCTGTACCAAGTCCGTGGATACGGACGCGGTGCTGGCGCGGTTCCCTGCCGGTGTGGCGGACCTGCTGATCGCGGCGCGGGTGAAGTCCGGCGCGGCTATGCGGGAGCTGGCCGCCGCGCTGCCGGAGGTGCGTCAGGTCTATGACGCCCTCACCGCCGCCCAGAAGCGGCTGGTGGTCAACGGCAGGGCCATCACCGATGCGCAGGTGCTGGTAACGGCCTACGAACAGAATTTGGACCTGCTGCGGCAGTGGGAGAGCGCCGACAAGGCGAAATACACCGCCGTGAAGTCCGGCATCGGCCGTCTGGCGGCGGATATCCGCAGCCGGCTGGGCGATTGCGCCGACGCATCGGGCATGACCGCCGCCCTCAACGGCTACGCCGCAGGGGTGGCCCGGCTGCTGCTGGACAAGCTGGCCTTCACCGAGGGTACGACCACACTGGGCCAGCTGCACAAAGCGTCGGAGGTGCTGACCCAGACATCGGAGGCCGTAAAGGGCCTGACCCGGGAGCAGCTGGCGCTGCTGCCTGCGGAGCAGGTGGCGGGCGTCAGCCGCGCCCAGCTGCTGCTGGCGGTCTACACCAGGGCGTCGGAGCAGCTGGACACCTGGCTGAAGAACGATAAAGCGTCCTACGCCGACGTAGCCCAGCGGCTGGAGCGTCTGGCAGACAGTGTCCGGCAGGAGTTGGAGCGCAGCGTGGATCGGGACAGCGCGGCCAAGGCGCTGGACCACTACTGCGGCGGCAGCGTGGAGGTGCTGATCTCCTCCATCGGCACGGTCAAACCCGTCATGCCCCCCACCGAGGCGGCTGCAGCCAAGACCCGCCTGCAGCGTGCCCGCACGGCCTACAACGCCCTGACGGCATCGCAGAAGGCGCTGGTGCCCAACTACGCATCGCTGCAGGAGGGCGAGACGGCCTACCGCACCTACGAGAGCAATTACGCCGCGGCCAAGGCGGCGGAGAGTCTCATCTCTGCCATCGGCACGGTGACGGCAGACAGCGGCGATGCCATCCGCAAGGCTCAGGAGGCCTACGACGCCCTGACGGCGGAGCAGAAGCAGCTGGTGGACGCCAGGCTGGTGCAGCAGATGGAGACTGCCGCCGCCCAGTACCGGCAGCTGCTGGCCCAGAGCGCGGAGAACGGCGGGGAAACCCCCTCCGCCGACGAGACAATGTCCGACGGCGTGAAGCCTGCGGACCGGATGCAGCCCACAGACCAGACCCGGCCGGAGCAGGCGCAGCCCTTTGACTGGAGCCTTGTGTGGCTGGGCGGCGGCATCCTGGCGTCTGCGGCGGCGATCGCGTTGATCCTCCGCTGGCTGGCGGCGGTGCGGCGCACCGAAAAGAAAAACAAAGCGTAAGTCCCGCAGGAGGGGGAGGGCTCGTGCCGCTCCCCTCCTGCGGCGGTTGCAGAAGGAGCGTGAAGCGTGAAAAAGAGACTGGGAGGCGTGATGCAGACCGCCATGGCCATACTGCTGTGTATGGCGGCGGTGCTGTGCGTGACGCGGCTTCAGACCGGCCATGCCCCACGGGAGGATGCCCGGGCGGCATCCCGCATGCTGTACTCACCCGGGGAGGTGCTGTACGACGGCGACCGCGTGACGGCCATGGACAGCGCCAACGACGCGGAGGTCCCTGAGGACGAGACGCCGTCGGATCAGCCGGACGCACCGGAAAGCTCGCAGCCTGACGATACCCCCACGCCGGACGCGCCCCCCGTGGACAGCGACACCGCGTCCTCGGACGGGCGGGACGGCATCGGCGACCTGCTGGACATCGCGGATAACGGCGGCGGCTCCGGCGGACAGACACCGGACCACGCTGCACCGGGGGATGTTACCGTACCGGAGGCGCCGGATGCCGCGCTGTATTTTACCACCAGCATCATCGACGGCGAGACCACGGCGGAGGAGACCTACACCTTTACCATCACCCACCAGCCGCAGCGTGAGCCCATCGGCCTCGCCGTCACCGTCAACGGCAGGGAACTGCGCTATGCCGCACAGACCACCTCCGTGATGGTGCATCTGGCGGCGGGAGCCAATACCATCGTTGTCAGCGCGGACTATCAGGAGGACGGCGGCACCGTCCGCGCCACCCGCAGCTACACCGTCTACTACGCCCAGCCCGGGGAACTTATCATCGTGGCGAAGCGCACCTCGGACGGGCGGCAGCTGGGTGAGCTTGGCACCGTGTCGGAGGGCGCGCTGACCTTCACCGCCTACGCCGAGCGGGACGGCAGTACCTATCCGGTGCAGTCCGTGGAGCTCAACGGCAGGACCCTCGCCGGCAGCGGCGGCAGCTACACCGCCGACCTGAATTCCGGCGAGAACCGCATCCGCGTCAAGGCAAGCTATCAGTCCTCCACCGCCGATGTGACCTATACCATCACCTACAACGCCAATGCGTTCCGGATCGAAACCAGTATTTCCGATACCGTCATTGACGACAATACGGCACAGAGTTCTGCTTCCTTTGAAAAGGTGACAGTGGACAGCCAGCAGTACAAATTCCGGCTTCACCTGATCCAGAGCACCGGTAAGGAGTCCATCGACCGCGTCCGTGTCAGTGACAGCACCGGCACCTTCTCCCTGACCCAGGACAGCGACGACCGGTATACCGTGCAGATGGGCCGTGAGGACCGGAAGCTGTATATCGACTACAAGGATTCCACGGGCCGGAGCAAGACTTATAAGTATCAGCTGCATTTCCAACGCAACGCGGAGGATACTCCGGAGGATCGTCAGCCTACGATCTCGCCCGAAATCGAAATGGACGGCACCATCATCGGCCTGACAGACGGCCTGACACTGAAGAACCCGGATGTCATCCTGCTGGTGGATGGCCACAGCTATACCGGTAAGCAGCTCTATTCCAACAACTACACCGTGTCAGTGAACGGTATGGTGGTGCCTGCGCCGGTGAGCCAGTCCGGAAGTAAGTTCGGCT
>OLNF01001701.1_pt1 | contig 18473 bp, 7 predicted proteins | sample 1673061 | NCBI WGS metagenome assembly OLNF01 (sample SAMEA3136751, study PRJEB25190) | human gut metagenome | reverse complement strand
TTATTGTTCTTTTGCAATGGTTGTGGGGGATGGCAGTATTAGGTGCAACGGGAGGAGCGAGCTCCTCACCTACGGAAAGCGAGAGGGATAGTGCGGGTTTGGGAGGGCTGGGGTGGGGCGAGGGGTGTGGCAATCCCTCAGTCTTGCGACAGATAAGGTTGAGAGGATATTAAATATACTTGAATCGCTGAGCAAGGCAATTTATGATAAGAAGTAGCCTTGTCGCAATCCAGCTCCCTTTACTCAAGGGAGCCAAGAATGTGGTGCAGGGCGAAGGGATAGTGCTTGGCGATATATTTCACTTGACCGGTGTCTGTAGGGCGCCGGTTTTTTGTATTATGTGCCGCATTTGTGACCGTTCGTGCCGTTATAACAACCGTTCGTGCCAAAAAGTTGAAAATTAAAAGCGAATGAGTTATGATATAATTATAAAATTATAAGGGGAGAAGTATGCTCATCTGCGTTTACGATACCGCAAACGAGGCGGAGATACTGAAAGCGAAAATAACACAAATCGCAACGGCGGCATATCGACGAATTGCCTACAGGGTATGTCAGAGGTATGAGAGCTTTGCGAAGGAGTGTAAGACGGCTGACCTTATAATCGTGCTTGCCGACGGAGCGGACGGTATGGAGGGCGTTATTGCGGCAAAGAATGCCGACAGGGATACGCCTGTAATATGGCTGTCGGACGATGAGGGATTCGGGGCGCAGTCATACAGGCTTGGCTGTACCTATTTCCACAAGAAGCCGATACCGCTTGAAAAGCTGAAGGAGGCACTGCATAAGTGCAGATGTATGGCATAAGCACGGGTAAATCTACAGGAGGAAAAACATGAAGAAAAAATTTGTACGGCTCATAAGTGCGGTGCTGTCTGCGGCAATGACGTTGACGGCTGTACCGTTATCGGCATTTGCCGAGGGCGAGGCACATACGCATGACGGCGAGAGCAATGTCATCACGACACCGCTTGATTTCAGAGAAAAGACGGCGGACGAAAACGGTGTCGGCTGGAGCTGGGATTATGACACAAAGAAGCTGACGCTTGACGGAGTGAACATTCAGGCGACAACAGACAGTATGAGCGTCGTAACAGTTCCCGACGGTACGGAGATAGTGCTGAACGGTAACAATACTATCGTACAGACGAACACCGGCGACAGCGATACATACGTTCTCAGTGCCGTAAATACGAATGATGTTAACTGTGACGGCACTATGACGATCAGCGGCGACGGTGTGCTGAATGCAGAGAACCGCTCTACAGACAGTATGGCGCGCTCTCTCGGCGGAACAATAATCCTGAACGGCGGTACTGTAAACGCAACAGGTACTGTAAAGACAAATTCGCTTGAGATACATAATCACGGTGTGCTGAACGCAAATGCGACAACTGCATCTTTTGAGGGTGTGGCTGTCAATGTCAGCGGCGGCATTACTGTTGACGGCAACGGCAGTCTTACTGCAGTAGGTTGTGCTAATGAATCTACGTTAAACAGTGCAATATTGCTTACCGGTAATTCCGGCGACAAAATTTCCGTCAGCGAAAACGGCAGTATTACTGTGCCTGAAGGCAATGCAGCAAGAGTCTGAATATACTACAGCGGAAACAACGGCGACGGAATGGATGCCGAAATAAGTGGCGGTAAGGTCACTGCTTACGGTGCTAAGTATGGCATTTACAAAGTAAACCTTATAATGAGCGGTACAGGCTCGGTATATACTACGGGCGGTTCATACGCTATCGGTCAAACTTTACCGGCAATAGACGAGAATGAATTTGTAATAAAGGGCTCGACCGAGTTCAAGGCTTCGGAAAGTGCTGTGACAGGCGAGGTCAAGTATAACAGCGGCTATTATGAGATTGGCGGAGCAGACGCTAAGACGGTAGTTATAAAGCCTGATACTTCTCCCCGTATAATACTCGGAAAGCAGACAGGAATATTCAAGACGGAAGAGTATGAAATAATTGAAGGCATGACTGATACCAAGCTCAAGGGTACGGTTTACTTTGATATTACTCTGAAGAATATGAGCGATGAAGAGTTTGCAGACGCAAGAGGCTATTTCGGCGGCGATGAACCCGATTTATCAGCAAGCATAATCAAGACCGATTACGGCTGGGTGTGCATGGTCTGCGATACCGAGTTTTCGGTTACATACGACACTGATAATACTCTTACAATAAAGTGCGGAGATATTGTATCCAATACCGTTCAGGTAAAGTCGAATGCAAACCGTTTCAACAAGGTTACACAGGGTGACAACACAAACAGAACGGTTTTCTATACAAACACTTCGCAGGAAGAGAAGGACAATTACAAGCTTGTAAGCACCTATACGGTTGACAGTGAAAGCATAAGCTATAACTGGTACAGTACGAACAGTGCATACAGTGCAGATGAGCTCGGTGCGGCAGTATCCGGAAGCAACGGCGAATTCAAGCTTGCGGATAATATTCCTGCCGGAAATTATGTTCTGTATTGCGATATAACCTATTCAGACGGTGACAGCACAGAAACCGTTACAGAAAAATTTACATTTACATATAAAGAATGTGCACATGAAAACGGTTATTCCGACGGTAAATGCACAAACTGCGGAGCGTTATGTGATCACAGCAATATTGATATTGACACGGGTAAGTGTAACAAGTGTGAGCATCAGTTTGTTGCTACAATCAGCACAGACGGCAATGCGCCGACAGGCTATGACACGCTCGCAGACTGCCTTGACAGCATTACTGCCGATACCGGAAACTATGTTAAGATCTATCAGGATATCGGCGATGCATCGGCAACTGCAACTTTAGATACTATAGATGTAAATCACAATGTTATGATCGACCTTAACGGTCACAAGCTGAACAATATCAAGCTTGGGGTCAACAAAGACGTCAAGCTTGCATTAACCGGCACAGCGGGCAGTTATGTTACGCAGGTGTATGTTCGCAAAGGCGGCGGATCATTCATAATTGACAGCGAAGCAAATGTAGAATTTAATACAATTTTTGTTGAGGACAGTGCACGGCTTGCTGTAAACGATGGCGCAAAAGTAACTACAGAGCAGTTGACTGTGATAGCATCCGTGAATGATGACGGAACTACAACGACATCTGTAAAGCTCGCTACGGGAATGAAGTTAGGTGGGCTGACATATCATCGCCAAAACAATTCCGGCGCTCTGAAATTAGGTGATCTTCTTGATGTTACCCGGCAGGCACTGCGACGTGAAGATAACGGCAATTATCTTGATCTTTATAAAGAATATGGAAGTATGGGTTATTCCGTTGCGCTTACTGTTGTTGAGCATACTGACGCTGACCACAAATACGGCAGTGGAACAGGCAAGTGCGAGGAGTGCGGAAAGCCCTGCGAGCATGGCGGTGATATAAACACGGACACCGGCATCTGCTCAATCTGCGGTGCGGTTGTGTCTGTCGCACTCTATACAGACAAGAACGGAAGCTTAAAGTATGTAGATACCGATGAGCTTGACTCTTTACTGAATGAATACAACGGAAGCGGTACGATAAAGCTGTTTAAGGATTATGATAATTCAAAAGCTCAGTATGACTTATACGGAGAACTTACAATTGACTTAAACGGACGCAGATTAAATATCCGGAGTATTACTCCTTGCAAAAACGGAAAGCTTACAATCAAAAACAGCGGCAATCCGGTTATGCTCGGTTGTAATGTATATCCGACAAGCGACGCTTCATACGCCGGCGGTACGCTTATAATAGACGGCGATGTAGTTTTAGACACTTCGATCTATGTATATGATTCGAGTACGGTTATATTGAAAGCCGGTGCATATCCAGCCGGACTTTACGCCAGGGACAGCAAGACATTATACGATATGCTCGGAGATGGTAAGGCTTTCTTCAAGACTGACGGAACTCTTTTCAACGCAAACGTTAAGGAAATATCAAGCAGTGAAACGCTGACAGTCAAAGACCACAGCCATACCTATGTTGACGGCGAGTGCGGCTGCGGATATGTTTGCCCTCACAGCGATGTTGACAGCGAAACGGGTAAGTGTAACGAGTGTGAATATCAGTATGCGGCTGTTATCGTAAAGGACGGGGCTGTAGCTTCTGTTTATGAAGAAAATGAGATGGGAGCGGCTTTTGAAGCGGCTGACAGAGAAGCAAACACCGGCTGTATATTAAAAGTATACAAGAATTATACAGGCAGCTATACAACACTCAGCGGTAAGTTCACGCTGTGGATCGCTGAGAAAGCCAATGTAGGTACGTTAACTGTTTCGGGAGATATAACCGTTACGGGATCGGGAAAAAATAATCGTATTTATGGCGATTTCAATGTAGCGGCCGGCGGTAAGCTGACATTTGACGAAAACTGCGGCGCTATGGGAACTGTGTCGGTAGGTGCAGGTACATTTGACTGCTATAGTACATTTGCTATAACACTCAATATAAACGATGCAAGCAGTGACGTAATTCTTCACGGCGGAGCTTTCAAAACAATATGCTATAACGGCGGCGGGGACAGAGCAAACGCAGAAATACTGACTTTGTTGGCTGAGAACCGTATGTTTATGAAGTCTCCCAATCCTGAGCCGATAGACGGCTCAAAAACACTGTTGAAAGACGGTTTTGCAACAACTGTTATTGTAATACCACATGAAGGTCACAGTTACGACAGCACAACGGGCAAGTGTACGATTTGCGGTAAGCGGTGCGGTCATACGGATGTTGACAGCAAAACAGGTGTATGCTCTACCTGCAAATATCAGCTTACTGCGGGCATTTCGGGCGCGGGAACAGCGAAGTATTTTGATAATATAGACGACGCTTTTTCTGCGGCATTATCGGAGGTAAACAGCGGTTGTACGCTTACATTGTATAAGCACTGCGAGATTACACAGAACGTAGAAATCGGCAATACAACGGTTACTGTCGATGTGAACGGATATTCACTCGGCGGAGAGGCAAATATCAATGTAAATCACGGTGGTGTGCTGTACCTTAAGGACAGCAGGAAAAGCACCTACAACGGATGCATAGACGCACCTTTTAGTGTAAACGGCGGTACGCTTATAAACGGTACTGCAGACGGCGGCAGTTCAGCCGCAGATGTACTCAATTTAGTCATTAACAGTGCTAAGTGTGTCGAAATATACGGCGGCATATTTGATAATGTTTACATTTTAAGCGCAAGCGGTGTAGCTTTATACGGCGGAAGGTACAACACCATCTGCGGCGAGGAAAGCAACAGCACACCTGTAAACACTCTGCTTGCAAAGGGTTATGCATTTGCGACCTTAAACAGTGTCACACATCTCCCCGAAAGTATAGTTGACGGCAGTGCGAAGACAATCGGCGGAAGACTTACAAATGTCACGGTTGTAAAGCATACTCATACATACACCGAAACAAATACAAAGTGTGCGTGCGGTGCTGTGCTTTATGCAAAGGTGACATCAGCCGACGGTACTACTAACGAATATTTTGACAGCATTGAGGAAGGCTTATTATATGCCGATAAGGCTGAAAACAAGGGCTGTGTTTTCACTCTTGTAACAAGCGGTAAGATTAAGGACTATGTTACACTGTCAAGCGGTCAGTTTACGATTACCGCAAATAATTACGGTACTATCGGTAATTATTACGGTGGGCGAATAACTATTGACGGTGCAGATGTTGTTGCCAAAGGTCATCTGTTAATCAAGTGCGAGATATATGTGAACAGCGGTTCTCTTACGTTGCCTGAAGACTCAAGTACCCGATTTGGTCAAATTTATATATTAGGCGGTACTGTAAACATCAGCAAAGGCGTAAATGCCGACAATAATGCCGGTGCTGATAATTTGATTATAGCCAATAACGCAACCGACGCAAAGCTTACTATAGGCGGCGGTACTTACGGCCGTATCGTTCTCGGACAGCATAAATTTAAGGACGTGCTTGCAAGCGGTGCGCGTGTGATAAGCTATGATAACCCGTCAGATCCGACTGCGGAGAAAACAGCAACGGCTTTATTATACAGCGATATAGCCGAAAAAAATAATTTTGACTCCGAAAACAAAACTGTAAGCTATTATCTGTTTACCAAGTGCGAGCATAAGAATGAGGACGGCAGTTATGCCTTTAATGACAGCGGTATATGCAAATACTGTAACTCTGAGTTTGCCGCAAGCGTAAGCTATACGGTTGACGGAAGTGCAAAGACAGAGCTGTTCGGTGATATTTATGACGCTTTTGATAAGGCTAATGAGGCAGGTACTGCTACTATAACGCTGTGCAGGGATATTGCAGACAGTGAAATTGCACATGAAATAAATGTTACGGGCAATGTAACGCTTGCACTGAACGGCAAAACATTGGGTGCTACGGATAAAGCAAAAAAAATATATATTTGTGGCAGCACGCTTACCGTGAATGGAAACGGTAAAGTATGGAGCGCAATTGAAGCTAAGCCGGACTCGAAATTAACCATTACAAACGGCGAATACTACGATGTGTATGCCCTTTCAGACAGTGAAGTGGTAATCCTGGATGGTATAATAGACTGCTTATCCGTTTATGGTACGGGTAAAGCAGAGGTCAGCGGCGGTAAATTCAAGTATTTGTTTATGTACAACGGCAAGGCAATCGAATCTGTACTGGCAGACGGTTATGCGTATAAAAATGCTGACGGCACTTGGCTTTCGATTGATGAGCGTGAAAAAGATAGCTATTTGGGCGGTTCTAAAGGAGCGTTATCCGTAGAAGAAGCGCCGATAAAGAGCGCAAGTATTGCGTGGGCAGACGAAGGAACGCCTGTTATATACCGTAACGGAGCGAAAAAATTGAAAGTCAATGTTACATGCGATGTGGCGGACACTTCAAAGCGGATAACCTATTCGGACTATGTAAACGGCAATAATCGCAGTAAAGATTCTAAGCTTTCTGTTAACTGGTATATGGTATTCGGTTATAAAATCGGTGAGATTGTAGCGGAAGACGGTGAGGTTGAATATTACACTGTACTGAAGTGTGACGGATACGAATATAAGTCGAATGTGCTTAAGTTTACACTTGCGACCTGCTCGCACCCTGAGGATAGCTTTAATAACGAAACCGACGGTTTGGTATTCTGCGGTATATGTGATTTATTGATAGAAGCCGAGGTAGTAGATGCTGACGGCAAGTCGTTAGGCTATGCGGGTCTTAATAGAGCCATAAAGCTGGCGCAGGAGAACGAAGGCAGCACTGTAAAGCTGATTTCGGAAAGAGTACCTGCGTCCATTACCGTGACGGGCGGTAAGTTTACTGTTGACTTTAACGGTAAAGAGGCATATTATCAGTTCACTGTCAACGGCGGTGACGTGACTTTCACTTCTTCGGCAGTACAGGACGTGAGCAATCAAAATCTGCCAAGCGGAATCACAGTTAACGGAACTGACGCTAAGGTTACAATTGACGGTAAAATCAAGCTGGGAAGTGTAACAATATCAAGCGGTGCGCTTGCAGTAAACAGTGCCGAGAGTTATATTAAAGAACTGTCAATAAATGGCGGAAAGACTGTTGTAAACGGTGCAAATATTGATGCATTGAAAGCTAACGGCGGAGACACGGTCATCAATTATGTTACAGCCGATTCTTTAAGCGTGAATATCAACGGGTCCGGTAGCATCTCTATCGTAACCGGCGAGTTCGGCAGCACCACTTGCAAAACAGGCTTAGGTATGGCAATTGCGAGTGGAAGCGTAGTTTTCGGCAATAATATAAATGGCTTTACTATTTACACATACGAAGCTATTCAGACCATGACCAAAACCGATAGAATTTTTGTTGATAAGTGCGTCCATAAGGGTGAAAAAGGCAGTTATGTGCTTGACGGAAATCCCTGTCCTTACTGCAATGAGGAAATCGTTGCAACTGTAAGCTATACGGCAAACGGCGGCGAAGAGACGGATCTGTTCAGCGATATTTATGACGCTTTTGACAAGGCTAATGAGATAGGTACGGCTACTGTAACGCTGCAGAAGAACATCACGGACGATATTACAGATACTATAGCTGTTACAGGCAATGTTACGCTTGAACTTAACGGTAAAAGGCTCTCACAACCCGGTACTGATGTATGGTATTCCATAGAAGTAACGAGCGGTAAGCTGACCGTTAACGGCAGTGGCTTAATAAAACGTGTTGCCGTTTGCAACGGCAGCGATGCGGAAATCAACGGTGGTACTCTCTCTGACTTCATAATTAAAGACGGCGGTAACGCTGTAATTAAAGGCGGTCAATTCTACAGCTTACAGGTTTCAGGCGAAGGCAGAAACGTAGGACAGCTTCTTGCGGACGGCTATGCCTATTGGAGTTTTATCGATTCCGGCATCTGGTCTACTATTGCAGAGCGTGAAAAGCAGGATATAGCTAATGTAGAAGTAAGGACAGCGCCGATAAAGAGTGCAACGGCGACAGCAAATAAGACTGTGCTGTACCGCAACGGCGGAGGTGCACGGCAGATCTTATTTAACTTCAATGTTAATACAAGCGACGGATACACGATAAGCGATGCCAATAAGGTCACAGTCGGTTTATATGTAGGCGATACCTTAATAAGAGAGCTCGACTTCGTCGGAAATTCATATACGTTTGCAAATGCAGATGAAATTTCCGATACTGACGGCACTGTAAAGGCACATCTTGTTATCAAGCTGAACGGATATGAGTATGTGACGAATGATGTCGAGTTTGAAATGGCGACCTGTACGCATCCGTATGACGCATTAACGACAGACGAGTATGATTACTATCGTTGTTCGTTATGTGATGCCAGCATAAATGCGATACTTGTTAAAACAAACGGCGACAAGGCATGCTATACCGACAATGTGCCCGAAGCATTTGAAGCGGCACAGCTTGAGGAGAACAACGGCTGTACATTAGAATTATACAGAGGTGTGAACAGAGACTGTGAGATCACACAGGGCAGCTTTACCGTTTTATTCAAGAAAACGGGAAGTGCATCTGCTGTGATCAAAGTAAGCGGCGGAAATGTCAAGATCACGGGAGATGACGGCTGTACATTATCGAAGTATCCGGGAAGCTCGGTGGGATATCTCATAGCTGTAACGGGCGGCACGGTAACGTTTGATGACATAACTATCAATGATGACAGTATCAGCGTAAGCGGCGGCAAGACTGTTATAAACGGCGGTACTTATAATAAGCTGAGCGTCAGCGGAGGTACGGTCACTATAAACAGCGGTACATTCAGCAGCATAGATGTAAGCGCAGAGGGCAAGGCACTGAAAGATCTGCTCGGCGAGAACAAGGCGTTTACGACAAGCGACGGAAAGCTGTTTGACGCAAGCAAGGTTTCGGAAAGCGATAATTCACTTACGGTAATCGACCACAGCAAGCATGAGTATGACGAAACAGGAAGGTGCGGCTGCGGTTATCAGTGTGCACACAGTGAGATCAATGCGGAAGGTGTATGCAACGAGTGCAATGCAAAGATGTATGTTGCAGTCACTGTAAAGAGTGAGACCGGAACAACGGTAAAATACTTTACAAAACTTACGGAAGCGTTTGAGTTTGCGGCAAAGAACGAAAACAAGGGCTGTACGCTGAAAATGCTCAGAGATTTCTTCGATAGAAATACTGACATTAACGTAAACGGCGGAGAACTTACTGTCGATATGAACGGCTTTGGTGTCTATTTCAATAGCTTTAACGGATCCGGAACCCAAATCACTATACGCAGTGACAGTAAGTGTACTTTTGGGGTTGAAAATGGATTTAGCATGGACGGCGGCACTGTTACTTTCTCGGGAGAGGTCAGCGTAGTTTGCCAGAATGTGAAATTAAATGCCACATATTTCTCCTCCTATGTTGAAACGCTGAAAATTGACACGCTGATTTTAGAAGACGGTGTTCTGCTTAAACAGCTGGCAAGTATCACGAATGCTAATATCGCTAATATAGACTGCTCAAGTGAAATTTATCTTTATCAAATTTTAGCGAGCGGCAGCCGTGTCGATTCTCAGCTGTACAGCGATCTGAAAGCAAACGCTTCGTCAAACTTCGATAACGTAAGAATAATAAGATGCGACCACCCGGACGGTGTGGGCAGAGATAACCGTTGCATATACTGCAATTCATTGATCGCTGCAAGCGTAAGCTATACCGAGAACGGAGCGGAAAAGACAGAATATTTTGTTAAGGAAGATCTGGGAAAGGCGTTTGCCAAGGCAAACAGCGTTGCAAGTGCAACAATAACAATGCTGATGTCTTCCGCTTATGATACAGACTACCTCCCTGTTACAGGTGATGTTACACTTATTGCAAATGGCGATAACGCCATCTTGTATAATACAGTAAAGGTCGCCGATGGCGGTAAGCTGACACTTAGAGGCAACGCCAATATTTTCGCTGTAATTGCCGAGCCGGGCTCCAGGTTGACTGACGAAGAAGCCACAAGAATCGCATATCTCACCGTAAACGGCGGAGATGTTAAGCTCAGCGGCGGACAATATGATAACATTACGGTAAAAGATGGCAAGATAACAGATATTCTCGGCAACGGCTATGCGTATAAGAAAACAGAGGGCGGTGCATGGCTGACGCTTAAAGAACGTGAGGTGTCGGAAGCAAGCGGTGTTACCGTTGCTAATGCACCGATAGTACAAGCAACGCTTAGCACAGAAATAAACAAGCTGTATCGCAACAGCAACGCAAACCCCACGCTGAAGTTCAACCTGTCTCTTGCTAACGGCTCGAACCTGAACGACTCGTATGTAAGTAAGAGATACGGTATAAACTCCTATGTAAGCGGAGATATAATTTATAGCAGCTTAAGCGCACTTGTAAAGGACGCTAAATTGTCGGCAGACGAAATAATTGATAAGGCGGGCAACAGCGTTGCTGCCGAGATATACTTCGTAGTTACTACCGGTGACGGCTATGAAATAAAGTCGAACACTGTAAGTATAGACCTTGTTGATTGTGATCATTCTCAGGTGGTCGATCCTACAGCGGACAAGGAAACCGCAGGCAACATTACTGAGCCGACATATTGCGAGATATGCGAGAGCAAGTTCAATGCAAAGATAACAAAGGGCGACGATGTCAAGTATTATAACAATCTTGACGAGGCTGCGAAAGACGCTCAGAAGAGCGAAAACGAGGGCTGTACCTTATATCCGCTTTATAACAAGAACGGATACGGCGGTCAGTTAGTCATAACCGAAGGTAACTTCACGCTCAAGTACGCAGTTCGTACAGCGTTCTCACGTCCGATCATCATAAACGGCAAGGCAAAGCTGACGGTTACGGGACGTTGTGCGGTGACAGCGTTTGAGAATCAAGACGCATTCATAGTGAGGGGCGGTGATGTCACATTTGACGGGCTTGCTACAGGCAGCAATGTGACCATAAACGGCGGAAATGTTACAATGACTGCCAACAATATAAATTGCCTTACTATAAACGGCGGTAATGTATCCATTTCGTCAGGTGGGTTTGCCGAAATCGTAACTACGGTCAGTGATAAGGTGATAGCCGATTATATCGATCCCGGCTTCTGGGTACAGGACAGAGGAACAAAAGAGTGGATAGATATATACAGTCTTAATAAGGCAACGGCATCATCGACAAACGGACTTACGGTACGGGTGTGCCCGATGCAGATAATCAAGCCGATTGATACTGTATATTACACCAACGGCTATTATCCAGGCGACATACCGTCACTTCAAATAAGTGCCGTGCCGTGGTATTCAGGCGAGGTTGACGCAGATGTTGCTTATCAGTGGATCGGCATTGATGAAAACGGCAACGAAACAGAGATAGAGGGCGCTACAGACAGAAAGCTGTCGCTCGAAAATCTCACAACGGGCAGGTACTACTGCCGTCTTACCTACAGCAATGCTACAACGGCGGGAGTTTCGATGAAGTCGGACGTTGTAACGGCTACGATAACCGAATGTGAGCATTCCGGAGGAGAGGCTACCTGCACCAAAAAGGCAAAGTGTGAAATATGCGGTGCGGAGTATGGCGAACCTCTCGGTCACAACTATGTTGTAATCAACATAGTTGAGCCTGACTATCGCAACGAAGGCTACAGCGTATTTGAATGCACAAGATGTAAGGATTCATATATCGGAAACCGTGTTCCCGTAAAGCCTATTCCCGACGTGGAAGAAATAGCGGTTGAAAAGACAACATACAATGAAGTCGATATAAGCTGGAAGAATATAAGCGGTGTTGACGGATATTATGTCGAATGCTATGTCGGCAATCAGTGGAAGCAGATCGGCTTCAGCACGGACGGCGACAGAGTAGCGGCAAAGCTGAGCGGTCTTTCTGCAGGCCTTAAATATAAGGTAAGGATAGCGGCTTATGCAGGAAGATTCACCGGCAAGTTCAGATGTTTCTATGTTGATACTGTTCCTTCTCCCGTATGGAATATAAATACGGTGAAGGCTACCGATGAAACGGTAAGAATAAGCTGGAGCAGAAACGCCAGAGCGGACGGCTACAAGGTAGAGTGGTACATTGATAATCAGTGGTCCGTAAAGACTGTTACCGGCAACAATAATATATCGGCGGTTATAGACGGACTTTGTGCAGGAACACGATATAAAGTAAGGGTAAGCGCATATAAGGGCGACCTTTACAGTCCGTATACATATGGCTATATCGATACGCTCCCGTCAAAAGTTACGGGTATTACGCAGAAAGTCACATCTTCTTCGTTTACGCTTAAATGGGATAAGAACGAAAGTGCGGACGGTTATACCGCTCAGTACTATGCAGACGGTAAGTGGAATGAAAAGACGCTGACCGGCAATAACAAAACTACCGTTACAATAGGCTCGCTTAAGGGCTACAAAACCTACAAGGTCAGAATAAAGGCTTATAAGGGTGAGCTTGAGAGTGCATTCGACGATATTTATATCACTACCGCTCCGACAAAGGTCAGCGGTCTTAAGGTAAAGAGCGCAGTTGACTCAAAAGCAGTAGTTATATGGAATGCGGATGCGAACGCTGACGGATATAACGTAGAATATTATATCGGCGGTAAGTGGGTCAAAAAGACCATAACCGATAATAAGACAGCAAAGGCTGTGCTTGGCGGACTTACACCTTACAGCACATGTAAAGTAAGGGTAAGAGCGTATAAGGACAATCTGTACGGCGATTACAGCTATACTACGGTTACTGCAGTGCTTTCACCGGTAACCAATATCAAGGTTGTATCGGCAAAAAGCAACTCGATAACCGTTAAGTGGGGTAAAAACGCCAGTGCAGACGGATATAAGGTTGAAATTTACAAAGGCGGCAAGTGGGTCAAAAAGACGTTAAAGGGCAGTACGAATGCTACTGTCACTATTGGCGGACTCAGGGCCGGAAGCGTGTATAAGGTAAGGATTGCGTCTTATAAGGGTGCAAATACAAGCACTTATACTTATGCAAATGTGAAGACAGCCAAATAAGCTGACAGTAAAAAAAGAGAACACCGGGCGACCGGTGTTCTTTTTTGTGTATCAGATGCGTTTTTACTATAAGAACAAACTGAGCCGTAAGCGAGAGTGCTTACGGCTCGATTTGCATAATTATAACGTTAATATCCGCCGGTAACGTAACCTTAGCCAAGCTGAAACAGCCGGAACGGCGAATCTGGTGCGGCTCACAGCCGCCGCTTACTTGAAGTATCTGTTAAGCAGACCCTCGAAAGCCTTACCGTGACGGGCTTCGTCCTTAGCCATCTCGTGAACTGTGTCGTGGATAGCGTCAAGATTCAACTGCTTTGCTCTCTTTGCGAGGTCGAGCTTGCCCTGTGTAGCGCCGTGCTCTGCGGCAACTCTCTTTTCAAGGTTTTCCTTAGTCGATGCACTTACAACATCGCCTAAAAGCTCTGCAAACTTTGCTGCGTGTTCAGCCTCTTCCCAAGCTGCCTTTTCGTAGTAAAGACCTACCTCGGGGTAACCTTCTCTGTGAGCGGCTCTTGCCATAGCGAGATACATACCTACCTCTGTGCACTCGCCCTCAAAGTTTGCCTTTAAACCTGCGATGATCTCTTCATCTTCAACTGCCTTTGCAATGCCTACCTTGTGCTCGTCTGCAAATACAAGCTTTTCGCTTTCCTTAAGCTCTATGAACTTGCTGCCGGGAACCTTGCACTGGGGGCAGAACTCGGGAGGTGTATCTCCCTCATGAACGTAACCGCATACCGGACATACCCACTTTTTCATAGTAAATTACCTATCCTTTCATAGTAATAAAATCTTTATTTTCTTATTGTTGTTAGCGAAATCAGTAACGTTTACTGATTTGTTGATTTTATTATAACCGATACTTCGGCGTTTGTCAAGAGGTTTTTGAAAATTTTTTTGTAAAAATTAGGTTAGTTATGGCTTACTAAAAAGGGCGAGGTTTTGGAAGGGTTGGTGTGGGGCGAGTTGCGATTGTGAACGCTTAGAAGTTTTAGGGATAGAAGTTCTATCAACTTCAATCCCCACCGTCTTGACGGCAGACCGACTTAGTAATTATAAAAGTCGGATATATCGCATAAAAACGCTGTAAAATTAGGCTTGTGCCTTGCCGTCAAGCCACCTCCCCTTTTTCGAGGGGAGGCAAGGGTGATAGCGATTTGCTACATTTTGCGAAACCGGCAAAGTGTTTATAAGCCAAGTTTGGCTATATGCGGTTGTGATGAATTGTAGGAATATTCGTAGTGGAGTGGGTGGGATAGTGCGGATACAGAATCATATCGGAGAATACAGATGTTAGCATTACGAAAAGTGAGAGGAATAATGCGGTTTTGGAAGTTTAGGGCGGCGAGGGGGATTACCGTTTTCAGCCAAATAAATGCCTTTTGTGCCTTTTAATTGCAATTGCCGAGAAAAACGATTATAATTAATATGTGAGAATATGGTTATAATTAAGAAAAGGAGAGCTTATGAGAAAGACAAGCGAAAAGATATTACGGGCACTGCTTGCGGTAGCGGTGCTTGCAACGGCTGGGCTATCGAGCGGCTGCCTTGACGATGAGGAGGAGATTTCCGACAGCACGCCAAGCGACAACAGGCAGACGAGCGACGGCGGTAATTCGGAAAGTAGCGAAGGCAGTGATAATAAATATGACGGAAGTGTTACGGGCAGTCGTGCGTCAAAGCTGACGTTCAGCGGCTCGGACGGGATAAGCATTACGAGAAAACAGCGTGAAGCCGAAAAGCCTATGGGCGAGGACGGCACACAGACGGTATTCGTTTATATGTGCGGAAGCGACCTTGAAAGCGAGAACGGGCTTGCAAGCGGCGACATTGAGGAAATGATCGCAGGGTCAAAAAGCGAGAACGTGAAGTTCGTCATTCAGACGGGCGGTGCGGGAGCGTGGGCTGATACATACGGCATCTCTGCCGAAAAGACACAGCGTTATGTTGTAACGGGCGGAGAAATAAGCCTTATCGAAGAAAAAGAATCTGTCAATATGGGCAAGGAGGACGTGCTTGTCGATTTTCTCGGCTGGGGTATCGAAAACTATGCGGCGGCTAAAATGGGGCTTATCTTCTGGAACCACGGCGGAGGAAGTATAAGCGGCGTGTGCTTCGACGAGCTTAACGAGAACGATTCGCTGTCGCTTGAGGAGATAGACACTGCGCTTACCTCGATATACGATAAGATGACGGATAAGTTTGCGTTCATCGGCTTTGACGCTTGCCTTATGGCAACGGTAGAAACGGCGAATATGCTTGTTCCGCACGCTGACTATATGTTTGCATCGGAAGAAACAGAACCCGGCTACGGCTGGGATTATACCGAGATAGCAGGCTTTATGGAAAGTAATCCGACAGCGGATACAGCCGAACTCGGAAAAACGGTCGCTGACAGCTTTATGGCATCGTGCGAGGCTATCGGTGCAGGCGGCGAGGCTACGCTTTCGATAACGGATCTCAGCCGAATAGACGAACTTGTAAAGGCAGTGAATGACGCCGCCGAGGAAATGAACGATATTTCTTCTGACCCTGCACTGCTTGCGAATGCGGTAAGAAGCATCTATACCGTAAGAGCATACGGCAGTAACAACGATACAGAGGGATATACCAACATGGTGGATCTCGGCTCTATGATAGCGGCTACGGTATCGGGCGACAAGGCGGACAAGGTTATGTCGGCGCTTGAAAAGGCGGTAGTGTATAACATCTGCGGCGAGGACAAGGACGGCTCAACGGGGCTTTCGACCTACTATCCGTTCGGCGTTTCAGGCTCTGCCGAGCTTGCCACATTCGGCAAGGTGTGCGTAAGCCCGTACTATATGACGTTTGTTGACAGAATAGCCTACGGCGCACAAAACGGCAGTACGGACGGGTACAGCGGTGAAAAAACATGGCTTGCGGACGGTGCGGTGTACTGGAGCGACGGGGATTATTCCGACTACGAGAGCAACTGGGAGCATTACAACAACAAGACCGACAACATGGGCTTCTGCGGTGATAAGAGCAGTGTTCAGATAGATGTCGGACCTGTGCTTGACGATGAGGGAACGTTCTACTTCAATGTTACGGACGATACTATAAACAACCTTGCGAGCGTAAACTGCTCGGTTTACCGTGTTGACGAAGAAACGGGTGAGCTTATCGAATTCGGTGTTGACCAGAGTACAAAGGTAGATTTCTCATCGGGACTTGTCGAGGATAATTTCAGCGGTCAGTGGTATATGATCGAGAATAATCTTATCCCTATGTTCATAGTAGAGAAGAACGGAAACAGCTCGGTTTACACATCACCTATAAAGCTCAACGGCAAGGAAACAAATCTGCGTATAGCTATGACGCAGGACGGCAATGCGTATGACATAACGGCGCTTGGAACATGGGACGGCGTAAACGAAAACGGCGAGTCGGCAAGAAGCGTTGTTCCGCTTAAAGAGGGCGATGTCATAGTGCCGATATTCAACACCTACGACAGCGAGGGTAACTTTGCAGGCAAGGCGGAGGGCGATGAATGCACCTACAGCGGCGACAATATGATAGAGTTTGTCAATCTGCCTGCAGGCGACTACAGATACAGCTTTGTTATAAACGACATTTACGGAAATGTGTGCTATACCGGCTTCACGGTGTTTACGACCGACGATGACGGGAATGTGTTCTTTACGCCGGAGGAGTAGTAAAAACAGCAAGCTGTATCGATCACGCATTTTTCTTTTACAAAAAAACTAAGAGGAGAACCCCTATGACAAACCGGATCATCACAGATATTTCAGATTATATCTTTGTGTCAGGAGAACCTCAAAAGGTCGATGCGATTTTTCTGCCGGGCGGCTCACACCCCGAACAGCCCGAATATGCCGCAGAATTATACCGACAAGGTTTGACTGATTGGATAGTCCCGTCAGGAGGAGTAAGCGTTAAAGAGGAAAAATGGCACGGCGTCCGCTCAAAAGCGGAAATTTATAGTGGCGATTACCGGTCAGACTGCGAGTTTTTTACAGATGTACTCGTAAAAAACGGCGTTCCGCAGACTGCGATCATTGAAGAAAGCAAGTCGGGGCATACCCGTGATAACGCATTTCTTTCTCGTAAAGCCGTTGATGAAAAGGGCATAATGATAAAAAGCGGTATAATTGTTTGTAAAGCCTTTCATGCTCGCCGATGCTTAATGCTGTATCAAATGGCTTTCCCGAATGTTGATATGACGGTCTGCCCCGTACATTGCTATAACATCACCAAAGAAAACTGGTATACGACCGAAAAAGGAACCGATCGAGTGCTCGGTGAGCTTGCACGGTGCGGAAATCAGTTTGTCGGCGATCTCAAGACTTATCTTGATCTGATATGAAAATACTGTGCTGCCTTCAGTAAAAACAGCAAGCCGTATCAAGCGGACGCTTCTCTTTTATGGTAAAATAAATTCAGTCGGAAAGGCGGAAGAAAGCTGTAAGTGGGAAAACAGATGAGTGAGATAAACGAATGGTATATGAATATTCAGAATATTGTTGACGACATAGACAGGTGTATCAGAAGCGGCGAGGACGAAAGGCTGACACTCGGCAGGCTGTCGCAGACGCTTGGCTACTCGGAATACTATGTTTCAAGGAAATTCAGCGAAATATCGGGAATGAAGCTCAGGGATTATATGAGATACCGCAGGCTTGCTTTTGCGCTGAGGGAGTTGAGAGATACCGACAAGGGCATACTTGACACCGACTTGATTTTATGTTATATTATAGATACAAAAAGAGGGAAACGACAGACGGTCGCTCCCAATAGAAGTTAAAGTTATAACCGCTTTAGTTGGTAGCTAGGGGCGGTTATTTCTTTTTATTTGTAAAATTTATAACAAAAGAAATGATACTGAATATCATAACGGTAAATCCCGTTAGGAAAATACCAATCTGAATTAAGTTGTCCAGAGTTATGTACACAGCTTCACCTCCTTTCAAAGTGCAACGCACTTTCGGGAGATGAATTGACCGCCTGACGTCCAAGGTTTCCCTCGTGAATA
>OLNF01001699.1_pt1 | contig 18480 bp, 13 predicted proteins | sample 1673061 | NCBI WGS metagenome assembly OLNF01 (sample SAMEA3136751, study PRJEB25190) | human gut metagenome | reverse complement strand
GATGTCGCGCTTGTCGGTCTCAAACTCGAGCCATGCGCCGCGGCTCGGAATGACCTTCGCGTTGTAGATGGTCTTGTCCGACGTCTTGTCGCGCTCGGACGAGAAGTACACGCCCGGGGAGCGAACGAGCTGAGAGACGACGACGCGCTCGGTACCATTGATGATGAAGGTACCGCGGTTCGTCATGAGCGGGAAGTCGCCCATGAACACATTCTGTTCCTTGATCTCGCCCGTCTCACGGTTGATGAAGCGGATTTCCACGAACAGGGGCGCCTGATACGAGACGTCCTTCTCCTTGCACTCATCGACGGTGTACTTCGGCTCGCCGAACTCATGCTTGCCGAACTCCACGCACATGTCTTTCGTGCTGTTCTCGATAGGAGCGATGTCCTGGAAAGCTTGCTGGAGGCCTTCTTCCTTGAACCACTTGAAGCTATCCGTCTGGATTGCGATAAGATTGGGGACGTCCATTACGTCCGGAATCTTCGCGAAGCTTCTGCGATTCCTATAAAGGCTGGTGGGAGCGCTAGTTTTTGCTTTGGCCACGAGGCTTTTCCTCCTTCACGCACGCACTCATTTCCCAAAAAAGTTGCAATCGAAAAAGATACTATGGGGGTAGTTGCGTGTCAAGAAAAATTTTTACGAGCTGTGGAATTCTTTTGTTCTTTCGGCCTTTAAGCTGGGGAAACGAGGTCGAAAAAAGTTGCTTTCCGATAGCGCGCGCGGCGGAGGGCGGGATGCGCAGCGGCGCGCGGGGCAACGCGAGGGGGCGGAGCGCGCGGCGGAGGCGCCCGAAGCCCGCCTTCCCCAAACGACGAGAGCCATACTCCAAGCGCACCTGCCCAGCAGAGGACAATCGAGACATAATTGCCGCTGCAAGGTTGCTTCCCCACACTAATAATATGTAGTCTTTGGGTAAGCTTTTGGATTTATGCCACGAACCTTCGGCTGAAAGCCCGTTTTCTCCTCGCAGGCGCTAGGATGGCTTTCAGGAAAAATGACAATCTGGAAACGAGACATAGCAGATTCAGCATCGAGGGCAGGCGAACCGCTTTCCGCCGCCGCAGGATCTCACGCGAAGCCCGAGGAGCGCCCCGAGAGGCGCACCCCGCAGGCACCGAGCGCGAGGCCCGCTGCGACGAAAAGCGCGATCGCGGCATACGCCCTCTCATTCGTCGTGCCCTTTTTCGTGATTCTCTTCGCGTTCGCGTCGAACGGCATCTACCCCTTCGGGGACGTCTCGGTCATGATGTACGACATGCCCGTCCAGTACGCGCAGTTCTTCGGATGGCTCTCCAACGTGATCAACGGCGACGCGTCGCTTCTGTACTCCGCCGACGCGGGCATGGGGTGCGGAACCTACGCGCAATATACCTATTACCTGTCGAGTCCCTTAAACGCGCTCGTCGCCCTGTGCGACCCCTCGCAGGTGCCCTACTTCTTCAGCTTCCTCTTCCTCGTGAAGATTCCGCTTGCCGCCGTGACCTGCCTCGTTTTCCTGCGCGGTCGCTTTGTCGCGGCAGGTGCCAAGGGGTCTTGCGCAACGCAGGTGCTCGCGGTGGTCGGCGCGATCGCCTACTCGCTCACCTCGTATGTCACCGGGTATTCGAGCAACATCATGTGGATCGACGGCGTGATTATGGCGCCGCTCGCCTGCCTGGACGTGTACCGCCTGGTGCGCGGACGCGGATGCGCGGCCCTGTTCGCGTCGTGCGCGTGCGCCATCCTCTTCAATTGGTACACGGGCTACATGGTGTGCTTCTTCACCATCTTCTACTTCTTCTATGAGTACGCACGCCTGCGCATCGAGGAGCGCGAGCGCGCCTGCGACGAGGGCGAACTTAGGCTCGGGAGCGAACGCGAGTGCGCGGACGGCGCGGGCAAGCGCAACGAGGGCGGCGCAAACGAGCCCGCGCGCATTGCCTCCAAGAACCGAAAGTTCGCAGGCTACCCCCTCATCCAACTGGGCTTACGCTATGCTGCGACGATGATTCTCGCCGTGGGAGCCTCTGCGATAATCCTCTTCCCCACGCTGATTGCGCTTTTGGGCGGCAAGGGTTCAGGCGCTGGGCTGGCGGCGCTTGCGGGGACCATCTTCTCGCTCAACCCCTTCGACTACGTGAACTTCTTCGCCATCGGCACGCGGCCGGGCATCATCGTCGCGAACGCGACCCCTGCGATCGTGATTTCAGCTCTTGTGCTCGTAGGCGTCGCCGTCTTCTTCGCGGACGCTCGCAGGTCCCGCGCCCTGCGCGCAGCGGGCGGCGTCATTATGGGCATTCCCGCCTCGTCGCTCGTCCTCATCCAGCTGAACACGATCTGGCTTGGATTTGTGCCCGAGTCGTCCTACACGGGCCGCATGGCGTTTCTGCTGCTGCTCACGATGGTAACGCTTGCCTTCGAGGGCATCGCCTTCTGCCTGGACAACAAAAACGAGACGCTCGTCGTCGCCGGAAATCCGAAGAACCGCCCCGTGCGCCACACATCGCTGCGCGCCGTGGTGAAGGGCGGCGCGGCGGCGTTTCTCATCTTCGGGTGTGCCACTTTCAACGTGTGGTACCGAACGCTCTCGATTCGCCCGAGCGCCGCGAACGCCGTGCTCGAACTGGTACTGATTACGGGATTCACCGCCTTCCTTGCGCTCGTGGTGCGCCAGGACCTGCGGGTTCCCGCCGAAGGGAACGCCCGCGAGAAGCGCGCGACGGGGCGCAAGATTCTTGCCCGAGCGGGAATCGCCTGCCTGGTCATCCTGTTCGCCTTTGAACAGTGCTACGGCACGGCGGCTCAGTACGCCGTATGCGACTTAAGCGCGAGCGAATACTCGAACCGCATCGCCGAGCTCGAGGAATACTACGAGGACTACCCCACCGACAACGGCTTCGCGCGCACGGGGCAAACGTGCGTGTACTATGGGTCGTCGAAGTATAACGGACCTGATTGCACGGGGCTCGTGCTCAGTGGGTCGGGCTCGTTCGATCTGTACTCGTCCACCCAGGAAAACAGCGTGCAGAACCTGCTCATGCGCCTCGGGTACTCGAAGAAGACGCCGTTCGGAACCGCGTACCAGTCGCCCAACACGGCGGCAGATGCGCTCCTTTCGGTGACCAACGTCATTGCTGAGGAGCAGCCGCCCGAAACCGAGTTCGTCGGTGACCATGCCCAAAAGCTCTACGGGTCGTATCGCGATTGGAAGACGACCTCGTCGATGCCTCTCGGCTACGGCATTGCGGCCACAGCCGAGGAGACGGAGCTGACCAATAAGGCAGACTACTCGGGTGCTGCGACCGATGCGACCGACGACGAGCCCACCGACGCATGGAGCGCCAACCCCTTCAACAACCAGATAGCCATGTACGAATCCGTCACGGGCACCGACGCGAGCGGCCTCTACCATAAGGCGACCGCTGTCGACGCGGAGAGCGCAAGCGCAACCCAGCGCGACTTCACCGTCACCACCACGAGCGCAGGGCCGCTTTTCCTGTACTTCCCGAGCATCTACTTACTCGATATCGAAGAGGCCGGTATCTCCTGCTATGCCCAGGTCAACGGCAACACCGTCGAGCACGTCGGAGGGCGCGGGTCATGCAACGTGGTCTACGCGGGCACGTTCAACGCGGGCGAGACCGTCACGGTGTCGATTGTCCCGACGGCCATGAAGCAGACGACCGTGAACAAGCACGGGCTAATCGTCGACGTTCAGCAGGCGGTCTTCGACGCACCGACCGAGGCAGCCATCAAGGCGGAGACGCTCGATGTCGACGAGATGAAGACGCTGCTCGGAAAGCTTGATTCCGCCGGCTTCTCGTTGAAATCGTTCTCGAACGGCCAGGTGAGCGCTTCCTTTAACGCCCAGCGCGACGAGACGCTCCTCGTTTCCATCCCCTACGAGAAGGGCTGGAGCGCCACTGTGAACGGACGCAAGGTGCCGGTCCACGAGCTATACGGCGGACTTTTGGGCATCGACGTCTCCGAGGGCGCCAACGACATCGAACTTCACTACATGACGCCCGGCCTCATACCGAGCGCGATTATCAGCATCGCGAGCGTCGCTGCGTTCTGCGCATGGCGCGCCTTCGAAAACCGTCGCCATCGCACGCGCGCGACCAGCGGAAAGAGAGCAGCGCAATGACCTACCCCTTCAGCTTGAGCTTCGTCGTCCCCTGCTACAACGAGGTTGACAACATCCGCCTGTTCAAGCGCCGCGCCTTCGAGTGTTTTGACGCGGAGGGCATCTCGCTTGAGATCGTGTTCGTAAACGATGGCAGCCAGGACGGCACCTTCGAGCTGCTGCGCGAGGTTGTGAGCGAGACTGACCCTTCCCACCCCATGCAAGCCGTGCAGTTCTCCCGCAACTTCGGCAAGGAGGCGGCACTGTATGCGGGCATGGAAGCGGCACGCGGCGAGTGCATCTGCCTCATCGACGCCGACCTGCAGCAAACTCCCGAGGATGCGCTGCGCATGTACAAACTGCTTATGGACAAGCCCGAGTACGATATCGTCGCTGCCTGCCAGATCGAGCGCAAGGAAAGCGTCGTGTTAAAGCTGTTCAAGCACTCGTTCTACAAAACCTTCAACGGCATCTGCACCGACATCGAGATCCCCGCGAACGTGAGCGACTTCCGCGTGTTCCGCCACACTGTGGCCGACGCCCTGCTCTCACTACCCGAAGGTCAGCGCTTCAGCAAGGGACTTTTCGCATGGGTCGGATTCAAGACGCTCGAAGTCCCCTACGAGCCGGACGCACGCGTCAACGGCGAGAGCAAATGGTCGGTGAAGTCGTTGTTTCACTATGCAGCGAACGGCATTTTAGGCTTCACGACCTGGCCTTTGAAGGTCGCCGTCTGGATTGGGCTCGTCGCCTCGCTCGGAGGGTTCGTTTATCTTCTGTGGATCATCTTCGAATACGCGCTGCGGGGCACCGACGTGCCGGGCTTCCCGACGCTCGCGTGCCTGATCCTGCTGTTCGGCGGCCTTCAGCTCACCGTGCTTGGCGTGATCGGCGAGTATCTCTCGCGCAGCTACATCGAGGGAAAGCACCGCCCGCTCTACATCGCGAAGGAGCACCTCACCAACGAGGAGAGCGGAGAGGGCGAAAAGTAGGGCAAGTGCAGCCGGCAAACGACGAGGTTTGCTGGTTTGCTGGCATTGCGGGGTCACTGCCGTGCGTCCACGGGGGCGCATCGGGCATTCGGTCACCTCGCGCACTCGCGAAGCGCGTCCACGGGGGTGTTCCTCTCTCGAAGTCGGCTCGCCGTGGACAAAAAATGGCGATATGTGAGGGGTTACACATAGCAAACTTATCTTTGAAGAATCCAACCTGGGAAAACGACAGGGAACGGATGCCGGTATGCCCGAAAGCGCCGATTCGGACTCACATATCGACGTTTTTTGTCCGCGACTTACCTCTTGGGCTTAATTTGCTCTTCGGGACAAAGGCGGGACGCTCGCGAGCGAAGCCGATGAGCAGAATCCAGAGGGTGAATCGGACATTCGAGCGCCCCGCGCGCCGTCAAGAAAGCACTCGCATGACCTTAAAGCTTTCCGTCGCGCATCGCTTTTAGTTTGGCGAGAGTGTCAGCGGGAATGCGATCGCCGAGCGTGCGCTTCTCGGCCACCTTCGGCGACTCGTCGAGGCGCGCCTGATCGTAGTATTCCCCCACTTCATAGCTGAAACCGTTCGCACTCATGCGGTCGACGCCGCCTCCGAAGACGGTGTCTTGGATGGTGGCGTCGCTTGTCACCACGAGCGTTTCGACCATGCGCTCGCGGGCGTCGTGAGCGAGCTTCTCGATAACCTTGTCGGCGGACTGGCCAGCTGGGCTGAACATGATGCGCACGCCACCGATGGTTTGCGTTTCTCCTGTTGAGAACTCGTTTTTCGCACCGTCGAACACGATGATGGCACGCCAATCGCGACCCGCGAAGTTCACGACGTCATTGATTAGCCGCTCGCGGGCGGTGTTGAACGCGTCGTCGGTGTAGTCGGGCCCGAACGCCGACGTTTTGTAGCGCTCACCCGAGCGAAGCACATTGTACCCATCGACGATGAGCAGCTTGTTTCGTTTCCTTGCCATTTTCGAATGCGCGACCTATTGCTGTTGACGGAGCCACTCGTACATGAAGACAGTGGACGCCTGCGCTACGTTGAGCGAGGACACCTTCCCCATCTGGGGAAGCTTCACCGCGAAGTCGCAGTTTTCAAGCACGAGGCTCGACACGCCCTCGCCTTCCGAGCCCATGACGAGCGCAATCTTGCCCTTGAGGTTCGACTTCCACGCCACTTCTTGCGCATGCTCGCTCGCCGCGCAGACCCAGAAGCCCTCTTTTTTCAGGCGCTCGATCGTCTGGGAGAGGTTCGCGACCTGCGTCACGTTGATGTGGGAAATCGCGCCTGCCGAGCTTTTGTACGTCGCCGCCGTTACGTGCGCCGCGCGCTTGTTGGGGATGACGATGCCGGCAGCCCCAACCGACTCGGCGGAGCGGGCGATGGCGCCCAGGTTGCCCGCGTCGGTGATGTGGTCGAGGATGACGACGAGCGCCGAGCCGCCGTTTTCGGCAGCCTGCGCGTTCGCAGTTTCCACGATAGTCGTGACATTCACGTAGTTGAAGGGCTTGGTTTCCGCCATAACGCCCTGGTGACTGCCGCGTTCGGAGAGCTTCTCGAGACGCGCGCGCGGCACCGTTTCCACAGGCACGTTGCGCTTCTTCGCCTTGCGCAGCACGTCCTCAATGAGCGGATCGCGCTTCACATTGTCGGCAAGAAGAACGCGCTTACACGGAATCTCAGTGCGCAGCGCTTCGATGACGGGGCGTTTGCCCTCGATGAAATCAGCCATGGTGTTCGCTTTCGTGAGTGATTGACGCCGCACGAGGCGGCGAATTCGTCTAGCGAGCAAGTGTACCACGAACCGTCCAAGAGCATACGCCTTTTCGCCGCCGGATAAATTCGAGACAGATTCGCGGCAGTTTAGCCCTAAGACTCGCTTTCGCCATTTTCCCTCAGCCTGAAATAAAGATTCTCGCCAAGGGCACGCGTCGTCTTGAGCTTATACGCTTCATCGGCGGGCATGGGCTGAAGCCCCAACTCGCGTTGCAGCTTCAAGATAAGCAGAACCTTTTTCGTGGCAGTGGAACTGATACCTGTACACGAAACCGAAGCATGCCCCAACTGGACGCTCTTATCGTGCAAGTAAAGCAACTTATCGACGCTTATCTTGGAGAGTTCGAGTAGCTCATCAGTTGTCACCTCCTCTTCTGTCAGCAAGAATTTCAATAAAGTCATCTCTCGAATGAGGCGACAGAACTCGTCAAGCGTAGCTGAAGGATTCTTGAGCCGTAGAAGGAGGCCCTTGAATTCTTCATCGGCAGAGTCGATTCGCTCTTGCAACGTTGGTGAACCGCTCATATTCGACACCTTTCATCGAAAAAGGGGTTCTTGCACTCATCACCAAGAACCCCCTACGGAAATCACTCTGCGCCCATGCGGGTAACTATGCGCGCAGAACTTCCAAGCCCAAGCTTTCCGCCAGCTGAACGAGCTGATCTTCGAAATCGCCGTAAATCAGCGGAACATGGTTGCCGCAGTCCATTTGATACTTCCAGAACGTATGCACGTCTTTGACCTCGAAAAATACGCCCTCGGAGCAGTTGACCGAACCGTAACCCAAGCCGCCAACAATCGTACCCTTGGCAATGAGAATCTTCTTGCAAGTTGGATCGACGCGGCACATCGTGACAACTTGACCCTCATCAGCTGCAAAGTCGTAGCGAATCGTAGCCCCCCAACCACTATGGGTGAAAGGACCGATCGCATAAGGACGAACCGGCGCGTCGTAAGACGTCCACCGACGATTCGGAACCGAGTGGAAGGTCAAGACCAGATTGTCGACATTCTCGAGCTTCGCAAGCTGACGAGCCGTCTCCTCTTTGTCAAAGAACGGCATCTTTGGGAACGGAATGTGCTTGCCGTCTTTTTGACGCGGAATCGCATAGGTATTGCCCATGTACGACGGTCGACGACCGATAGATTGCAACATAACCATCGAGATAAGCGCAGCCAAGTCGTATTCGCAGGCAGAGGGAATACCTTCCTCGTTATTCAGCGCATGATTCAGGCACATCGTAACCTGCTGTTCGTTCATGCGCCGCGTCGAGCAAATGTCACCGCATGGGGCGGCATAGCAATTGCAGTCATTCGCCTCCATGAACTTATGGATGGCGTAACGCATCTCGACGGATTTTTTCACCGCTTCCTCGCTCATGCGCACTTCCTGCGCGTTATCGATGAGCTCGCGAGTCTGCCGCTCGATTTCCTTAGCGTCTTCCTCGGTAAAGTTGAGACCCTTACGACCCGGCGTGCAATGGTTGCCCATCGGATCGCCATAGCTCGTTTGGTCGAGAAGCTCGTGTGCGCTGATTGTACGCTGACGAGCCCCGAATACTTCGTCCATGGTCTTGTCAGGATCTATGATGCTGTCAGAAGAGCTAACCGACACGGATGAATTGTTGCGGATAGCGCACAGGATACGCGTGTTCTTCAAAGCCTTCTTGGCTCGCAGAACAACCATGTAATCCTCGGCTGCCTCCCAGGTCTCAAACGGAATGTACTCGATACCGCGCGCTCGATGCTGGGCGCAGGAGTTGGCGGTATAGCAGCATGCCTGCACCATTGCCCACGGCTTGTCCGTCAGTCGTGCGACCTCGTAATTTAGCAGGAATACGCGACCCAGCTCGACCGAAAAATACAAGTCGACCTCAACACCCGGAGTAGCATCGGTGATGATCTTCCGAACTTCCTCGTCCTTGATGTACCAGTCCTCGGTTCCGTGGATGCGGATAGGCGGAAGCAGATTCACGACATCCTCGTGCATATGCGCTTTAAGCTGCGTATACCAATCCTGGAACTTCTCCTCGTTTATCATTTCGTCGAACGGCTTGGTTAGCGCGTCTCCCTTGCCAAAACGGCATGGCCCCTCGAACCGCCACGATGATAGTTGCCCAGTTGCGGGAGGTGAGTTCTATCAGCCAGCCGTTCAGTAGCGAGAAAGGATAGAGGAAGAAAGGGAGTATGGGATGGCGATACTCCGTGTAATACACCTTCCACTTCGAGAGGGTAAGGTAGGTGTAGGGGTCGAAACCTGAAATCTGAAAGTTCTTGGTGAAGAGCGTCCAGAATCCTGCTTTCGGTTTGCCGAAATCATCAAAATGATAGGTTATCATCAGCACATTAAAGGCGATGATAACGATGAGTGTAATCAAGGCAAAGAGCCTTTCTTCTTTTTTAATTCTAAATATATTGTTCATTCTCTGATTATTTTTTTGCTGGGCTGATGCATGCCGCATCTCCTTCTTAGCGCTGCAAAAGTAATTGTTTTTTCTGAATATTCAAAAAGAAAGGCTCTATTTTGTGTCTTTTTTCTGATAAAAACGGAGTTTTATTTTGTATTCTCTTTTATTTGGTGTATCTTTGTCGCAATGATGATGAAAAAGTCATCAGGACGGAGTTGGATAATAAAGATAAATAATGACAATGAAACATGCTTTTTTGATAATGGCTCATGGCAGTTTACCGCTTCTGAGGGTATTGCTGTCGATGCTCGATGATGAGCGCAATGATATATTTCTGCATATCGATCGGAAGTCGGATATGCTGGATGGTGCTGAACCGCTGGTTCTTTCTAAGGCACGCCTCTTTTTATTGGAACAGAGGGTGGATGTGCGTTGGGGAAATCTGAGCCAGATTAAGGCGGAGTATGTGCTTTTCGAGGAGGCTTTGAAGCATGGACCTTATGCCTACTACCATCTGCTGAGTGGTCAGGATTTACCTATCAAATCGCAGGATTACATCCATCAGTTCTTCGATGAGCATCAGGGTAAAGAGTTTGTGGGCATCAATCATGGTGAGGAATTTGAATGGGATTGCCGCCGGAAGATGATGCGTTATTGGCTATTTACCAGTCTTACCCGCTCGAAGTATGGGGCTTTGAATGCCATTACCAGGCGACTGAATAAATATCTTTCGATGCTGCTCATGCCGTTCCTGCATCGCCAGAAGATGGATTTTGCCAAGGGTGCCAACTGGGTGAGCATCACGCAGGCATGCGTGGAGTATGTGGTGAGCCAGAAGCCGTTTGTATTGAAAAGATTCAATTATACCTTCTGTCCTGATGAGTTCTTCCTGCAGACCCTGGTATGGAATCATCCCGATTTCCGGGCCGCCTTGTATTCAGAAAAAGATGAATATGAGGGCTGTATGCGACTTATCGACTGGAAACGGGGCAATCCATACGTTTGGACTTTGGCAGACAAAGAGGAGCTGGAACAAAGCAACCGCCTCTTTGCCCGTAAGTTTGATATGAAGCATGAGGATATCATCCGCTGGATCAAGGCTTCTTGCTAATATTTATCCTAGCATGTAGCCTGCCAGCAGATATCCGTTGCTTATCCACAGATAGAGGGTGATGGTGAGCATCAATCCTCTGAAGGCCCATTTCAGGCTCTTTCCTTTTGCCTTGAGCGCCAGGAAGGCGATGGCGATAGGAAGGGCATACATATAGTGGGCAGTCATGATATATACCTCGTTGATGCCGAAGCCCAAACCGATATGGAGGGCAGCATCCATCAGGAAGAATGTCAGGGTGAGCCAGAGAAACTTTGATTTTCTTCCGGCAAGGATGCCAAGTAAGAAAAGCACAACGATGCATGCCTCTACCACATAATTGACCGCAGACTGGTATTTCACGATAACCGGACGGTTGCGCAATACATCGCCCAGAAGGTTCTGCTGGTGCAGCATGATGCTTTCACCGAAGAAATTCTCGACCAGAGTTTGCGAGCGGGAGGTCGTCTTGTCGGTCCAGTTCATGAATTCGCCCTTGGCGATAGGCTTGCCCGTGTTCTTGTTCCATATCTGTTTATGGTCACGAACATATTTGGCATGCGCTTTATCCTTGATGATTTTCCTGACGGCAGCTTCTACCTTTGCCGAGTCTTTCACGCCTGTGCTGTCGCGGTATTGCTGGTAAATCTTGGCTGTGGCTTCCTTGTTTTTCTTCATCTTAGCTTCGTGTCTTGCCATCTCATTAGGCCATACGAAGGTGCGGTATTCCCATCTGGCGAAAGCCCACATGAGTGCGGCAGGAAGGATGACTCCTATCAGGAAGTATTTGATACTGAAGAACTTTCTGCCATTGGTGAAAAGGGCGGCAAGATAGGTCTTCAGACCATTGTTGAGCGATACGCCCGCTGTAAATACAAAGAGCAGGATAGTCTGCCAGATGGTAAGTTGTCTGCCTTTCTTTATGCATACGCCTGTGATATACAGGGTACAGAGGAGTATGATCATCGACATGATGAAATGGTCGGGTACCATCGCTGAAACCATCACATAGGCGAAAGAGAAATAGAAGGCAGAGAGCAGATTTGCATCAAAGCGCTCTGTACCAATCACTTCTCTGAATATACGGTAAAGAAAAATGAAGGAATAGAAGGCGCAGAACACCAGGATAGCTCCCACGACAAACTGAACGCAGTTGATGCCGGTAAGCATCATCAATCCTTGATTTATCTGATTCGGGATATACATGAAGAACGCCAGCAGTGGGTGGCGGTATACGTTATATTCTGTGTCCCAGTGAGATACGATGCTATAGGTAAGCGGGTCGAAACCTGCCACATGGAAGGTCTTGACAAAGAGTTTGTGATAATTCTCTGTAATCTGCGAGAACTGGCTGTGGTATTTGATGACAGTCAGGGCATTGAGGGCACATGCTATGATGAGTGCGACGAGTGCTGAAACTCTTTCCTCTTTCTTGATTTTAAAAATATCGAATATCTTTTTCATATCTTTCTTTTATCGTGTTTTGGGAATCCCCTTATTTCTTCAGGAAGAACCTTACCAGGAGGAAGTTTACCGGGATGCAGATGCAGAGGGTGGGTATCATAGCTAGCTGTTTGGCTAGACCCAAGCCTACGAAGAGGTTGAGGCAGAGGGTCTGCATCGAGTAGTTGACGATGTGGGAGAGGGTGAATCCTGCTCCGCGCTTGGCATTCGCCTTTACCTTGAAGGTATAGCGGGTACTGGCGATGAAATTGAAGATGAAACTCACGATGTAGGCGATGGTGTTGGCGGTGGTAGCCAGACTGTGGTCGCCCATGTTGGGGATGAAATGGGCCAGCGCCGGCATCATAGCCAGGTAGATGACATATTGCAGTACCGTAGCCAGTCCGCCTACGATTCCGAATCTGATGACTTCGCCCAGCTTCTCTCGCTTGGCATCATCCATATTATTTATCTTGTTCTTGATATTCATGTTGCAAAAGTACTTCAAAATCTCCAAATTACCAAATATATCTTGGTATTATTTATCTCAGCATCTTTCCTTTTCCGAAGAGATAAGCCAAATGGGTCTTCTCCATCATCTTGGCGATGCCGATGCTTCCGGCTATAGCGATGAAAATGGTAACGAGGGCGAAACAGATTTCGCTCCTGTCCCAGCTAAAGAGGGGATGATAAAACTTGGCTGCCATCGTAAAGATAGGGTGGAAGAGATAGATAGGAAGCGTGTTGCGGCCTATATATAATAAGGTGTCTTCTGTCTTTCGAACGCTGGCGTTATCCTGTAGGCGTTTGATGAGGCTGTGTATCCACATCAGGGATGAAATGCAGCACCAGCAGGAGAAGACGATGGCGAGCGTGCCCCAGTCGTACCATTCTTCCAAGCCCAGCAAGTTGATCCAGAGCAGCAGGGCAACCGGTGAAGGACGGAAAATTCTGTCAAAGCCGATATGGCATTGTCTGAGTACCGCTCCGATGAAATAATAGGTGGCGGCACTGGGCGAAAGAGCGGGTGTCTTGGACAGGAGCAGGAGTAGGGTGGCGAAGATGAAGAGGCTTGTGGTGGTGTTCATCGTCGTTTTTCCCTGTCTGAGGGTTCCCCAGGTTGCTCCCTTGAAACTGACGTAATAGAGAATGCCGCAGATAATCATGGTCTGGATGAACCAATAGGGACCGATGGAAGTAACGAATATCTTCTCACAAATCTGAGAGAGTGACAGTTCCGTGATGCCATCTCTCACCGGCATGAAATAGGAGAGGACAGAGAAACCGGTTACCATGATGATGTAAGGCAAAGCGAGACACATCAGGTACCTTCCCATCTCCTTTGGGCTTTTCTCGATATTCACGAGATAGCCAGTAATGATGAGGAAGGTAGGCATCATGAACGAGAGAATGCCTGCCTTGAGCTGGGGGTATGCGTTGCCGAAGCTCACGATATGAATCAATATCATGAGAATAATGAGTATGGCTCTTATCCAGTCGATGTCTGTATTCCTTTGTTTCATAATGAATATCTTCAAAATCTTTACTTGTTGATGTTACAATTGGGGGCAAATTTACAAAAAATATTCTTTTCCTCAAAATCTTTTTGCTTGAAATCCCCCAGATTCTCAAAATCTTTTTGAAACGGACCTTCAGTTTGTACTTAAATTATATGCAAAATCGAGTAAGCAATATGCTGTAAATCAGCGAGTTGATATACTTGATACGGCGTTTCGCCGTACATGGGTAGTTGAGCAGTATTCTTGGAGGTGTATATAAATACCATAAAAGATACATAATCTTTACAATTATATCTTTCTAAAGGGTGCGACAGAATGATTCATTACAGGCTTCGCGAAGGTTATATCTAGGGACTGTAGAACGAACATGCTGCCCCTTTTTTCTTATTGTTGGCATTACGCAAAATGGACTTTCGGGAGGCTCTGAGAGACGGAAAAGAGTGACTATCCGGCTACAAATGCTGCTCCGGATGACAGGAAGCCTAAATTGCTAATTTTTGTAAAACACCAGAGAGAAGCGACATTTTTATCGAAAAAATCCCTTTTAGTTGTCGCATTCCCCCACCAATGCGACACCTAAATGATAGGAATGCGACACCTAGGCATGGGAATGCGACACCTCATTTCAATTATTTTTTGTATATTTGCAGCATGATTGCTAGATTGGAGCCATGCCGGTTTGCTGTCCGACATACCTGTTCATCATACAGACAAGCCTCTTATGTTTCCAGGAATGATCTTCGTTCTGATGATCCAATGGGCATGATGGCGAAGCCTATCCCATCATAGAGGAAAACTCCTTATCTTTGCGATAAATTGGTAAGCAGATATATAAGACAAAATATTAACATTTATTTTAAAGAACAAAACGTGTATGAAAAAGAAACAATTACACAAACCGAATTGGCTCGTCACGATGCTCCTGCTCGTGATGGCTATCCTCATGCCTTATGGGGGGGGCATGGGCACAAACAGCTAGTCAACCGTCAGAGGGTGACGGAAGTTCAAACAGTCCTTACATCATCACCAAAGCTGCCGAACTGGCGTGGTTCCGCGATCAGGTGAATAGCGGAAAATATAGAATCTGCGCAAAGATTGCAGATAATGTTGAGGGCATTGACATGAGTACAGTATGTCATGCGGCGGATGCGTCTCAAAACTTAAACGAACTAAGCTGGGAGCCTATTGGAAATGATAGTTACCAAGGCACTTTCGATGGAAATGGAAAGACCATCACCAACCTTTATATCAATGCAAACCAAAATGGTATGGGTTTTTTCGGTTATACCCTTCGAAGCAGAATCAAGAACCTAACCTTTGGGTATGCAAATGTGACAAATACGGAATCTTACACAGGAATTTTGGTTGGTTCTGCAGGAGGTAGCACCCTTCAAAATATCATGATTTCAACAACTTGTAATGTTAATGGCGGTATTCATACTGGCGGTATTGCAGGTGACCTTGAGGGTAACGCCTACAACTGCGTGAACTACGCCACGGTACAAGGACAAGAAGATGTCGGTGGTCTTTTTGGCTCCTACAATAGATATTCCATGACCGCCTGTGCCAACTATGGAAATGTAACGGCAACAAGAAAGAATGTAGGTGGCTTGGTTGGCTATTTCTCAAGCGGAACAATCCAAGACTGCGCCAACTATGGAGATGTAAAAGGTCCAAATCGTGTTGCTGGCATGGCAGGTTACGTTTCTCAAGGCAAGATACAGAATGTGTTCAGCTATGGCAGCATAAGTGCCACGGACGACACACAAGAGATAGGCATGGCTTTTGGCTATTCTGACAAAGGGGGCACTGAAGGCATGGTGGCATACTATAGTGGCGCAAAGCTGACCGTAAACAGCCAAGAACAAACTGTAAAAGCCTTCGGATACAGCAAACTCTCAGAAGATAACGCAACAGGATTTACAGAAGCCCAGTTGAAAAGCGGTGTTGTTGCTTATCAGCTCCAGCAAAATGCTTCGAGCGAAGTAAAATGGGGACAAAATCTGGCTAATGATGGAGACATCTATCCCGTCATTGGCTCGGAGTATACTGTTTATGCTACTGAAGATTTGCTTGTAAATTGCAAAACCAATGAGGTGGTGACGGGTAGTTTCACCAACAATCCTACCAGTTCCGCAATCAGGTATCAACACGGAACGACAAATCACCACGCTGCAACAGACGCTACTTGCACCGAGGCGGCAACCAAGGAATATTGGCAATGCCAGGACTGCCAAAGGATATATTCCGACAGCCAATTGACCAAGGAATTGACTGATGTAACGGACGCAGAGAAGCCTGCCCTTGGACACGACAACAATGAGGATGGCTATTGCAAGCGTTGCCAGCATTATGTGACTGTAAAGCCTTCACAGGTAAATGGGGCGTACTTGATAGCCAAACCTTACCACTTGGCTTGGTTCCGCGACTATGTGAACGGAACTATCGTGGACGAAGGCGAAGTAGCTGGAACTACTCACTTGTCAGCATCTGCCATGCTGACTGCGGATATCGATCTAAAGAACTACTGCCATAAGGCTGATACCGAAAAGCAGGTAGCAGAGCTCAGCTGGAATCCTATCGGAAACTCAGATATTAGTTATCAAGGTACATTCGATGGCAAAGGGAAGACCATCAGCAATCTCTACATCAATGCCATCTCTGAGAATACCGGTTTCATCGGCTATGCCGGTTTCTTCGGCTATGTTGATGCTGGCAGTATCAAGAACATCACTTTCAATAATGCGAAGGTAAATAGTACTGGTTTTCGTAGCACCGGAATTTTGGCAGGAGGCGCAGGGTCTTGTATTATTGAAGATATCAAGACTTTGGCTAGTTGTTCGGTAGAAGGAATAGATAACGCTGGCGGAATAGTAGGAATGGCAAAGTGCAACATCAGCAACTGCGAAAACCATGCAGCAGTGAAGGGTGCAGTATATGTAGGAGGTATTGCTGGTTGGTATGATGGTTCCGACAATTCCATCACTTCATGCGCCAATTATGGCGTCGTAACAGGCTCGGGAAACAACGTTGGTGGCATGGTTGGCTATTTTCGATCAGGAACCATTCAGAACAGTGCTAATTATGGCAATATAACGGGATATGAGTATGTCGGAAACTTGATAGGAAATGCTATTGAATGCAATCTGAACAATGTGCTTGGCACTGGTAATGTTACTGCTGCTTCTAGAGTTCTTGCCGGTCTCCTTGTTGGAAGGATCAAGTATGCCTCCTCCTGCACCGCTTCTGGCATCTTGGCATACAACAGTAGTGCTAAGCTGACCATCAATAAAACTGAGCAGACAGATGGTGCCGTAAAGGCTATCGGACAAGGCTCATTGACCTATCCTGAAGGTATGAATGAAGCTGACGTGATCAAGGTATTCAACCCTGAGCAGCTGAAGAGCGGCGAAGTGGCTTACCTACTCAACGGAAGCAAATCAGAAGGTGAACTGGCGTGGTATCAGAAACTCTTGGGTGCTGAAGCAGATGCTTATCCTGTACTGACAGCTGCTGAGGGCAATACTGTATATAAAGTCAGTTACTGCGATGGAACGGATTCCTCATATAGCAACAGTTCTTCTGAGAATGAATTGGTTCACGTAGCATCTGCCACTTTAAACAGTCCTGTGTTCGACTCTGCCAAACTCATCTATCACATGGGCTGCAGCAACGAGAGCTGCCCTGAGCATAAGTATGTAGCTGATGCAGATGGAACACTGGAGGCTACAAAGTCAACAGACGGCAAGTTCTATGTAGAGGAACTGAACCTTACCGATGCTTCAACCATCAACACCCAGGCTAAGTTCACGGTGAAGAAATTTCAGTATAGCCGTCAGCTTACTGAGGGACAGACGGGTTATGTAACACTCTGTCTTCCTTTCGATATCAAAGCAGCTGATGTTGCTGGTGCAGAGAAATGCTATCCGGTAGGAGATATGATGATTCACATGCCTACAAATGATGCAAGTGTATTGAAATTCGTTCTTATGCTCGATGAGCAGTCTGACATCAAGGCTGGTACACCAATGATTGTTAAGCTTGGTGCTGAGGGCACAGCTCAGAAATTGGTTGCAAAGGCACAGAATGTAGAGTATAACGCAGCTCCAACAGCCAAGTCGCTGACTTTGAGAGACTGGGATGGTAAGACTGGCTTTATGACTATCTGCCATGAACTGACAAATGCCTCAATAGGTGGTGTTTATACAACTACTCCGATGGCAGAGGGAAGCTACAGTTTCCGTGAAGATGGTAAGTTTGGTATCCACACAGGTGATTTGTCTCCTTATCGCATGTATCTGAACGTCCAGCCATCGCAGTCGGCTTCTTCACGTACCATGCTGTTCAGCATCGGTTTGCCAGACGACAGTTCTACTACAGGTATCCGCATCATCAGCTTAGGAGATGACAAACAGACTGGTTCATCAGCCATCTATACCTTAGAGGGCCAGCGCGTAATGGGAACACCTCGCAAGGGCATCTATATCAAGAATGGAAAGAAATTTAGTGTTAAATAATTAATCAACAAGGAATTATGAAAAAGAAAGAGTATATATCACCTGCAATTCAGGTAATAGAAATGAATACTCCTTGCATTCTGGCAGGAAGTGGAGGAGAAACCGGTGGAGGAATAACGCAAGAAGAATGGGATAGTATGGGTCCAGGCTTCGGCTCGAATGATCCGAACTACCCAGGTCAGGGAGTGTAATTTTACGCTCCTGATACTAATATAAGTAAGGGCTGCAGACGGTAACAATGCCGTTTGCAGCCCTTTTGGGATATGATACGGATGCCGAAAGAGTCGGAATTTTGTGTTTTATGTTGTTTTCTTCACGAATAATTTGGTAGTTACAAAAATGCGGTGTATCTTTGCAGCAGAATGCTGCACTTGGCTATTTGAAAACAAGTTTTCATTGCGTTTGTTTGCATAGCCAATGAATCAAATAACAAAAATTCTGCTTATGGGAAAGATAGTAGATAAAATAGAGACTAAGATAGTTACGCTTGATGGGGTTGAGATTATCAAGCAGGTAACAAAGGTACTTATGCCTAATGGTAAGTACCGATATCCTACTGTGTATTTTACGGTTAACGATGATGTTAAGGCTCTGACAACAGAACAATTAGACAAAATCCGCA
>OLNF01001697.1_pt1 | contig 18487 bp, 18 predicted proteins | sample 1673061 | NCBI WGS metagenome assembly OLNF01 (sample SAMEA3136751, study PRJEB25190) | human gut metagenome | reverse complement strand
TGCTTTGCACTATGGTTTAATACCTGTGACCATAATACATGAGTGAATCCAGCAGCCCCTAAAGGAAGTCCTGGATGTCCTGAATTTGCTTTCTGAATCATATCTGCACAAAGTGCTTTAATTGTATATACTGTTTTTTGATCAATCTTGTTCATTTTTTCTGTTTTCTCCCATTCATCATTGTTAAATATTATACCTGTTCTCTTTTTGTGAATGCAAGATATTTAGTACTTCACATTCCAATTCATTGCAGCATTATATAAGAAATACAGGCCATACATTAAGCAGCCTTCATCAAAGATAGTGGCTTTGTTATGAAGACCATAAATATAACCATCCTGTTTACATCCTGCCGCAAGAGTAACAAAGAGTGAAGGTACATTGGCAGTAATATGGCCAAAGTCTTCTGAGATAGTAAGAGGTAGTTCTAACTTCTTGATATAACCACCAAATACATCTTTTTCTACATCCATAATAGATTTAAGTAATGCAGGATCATTGTAGACACTAGGTGCCTGCTGTAAGATTGTGATACCTGCCTGGGCATGATACATAGAAGCAATACTTTGTACTAATTCATTGACTCTTCCCATAATATATTCCTGATCATCTGGACGATAACTTCTTAGTGAACATTTCATATAGGCTTTTTCTGGAATAATGTTATGGGCTTTACCTGCATTCATAATACCGATTGTAAGTACATCATCATGACTCATGCTGATTTCTTTTGGAATGATTTCCTGTAATTGCTGATAGATATGAACAGCCACACGCAGTGCGTCAATACCTTTTTCTGGCATAGACCCATGTGAACTCTTACCCGTAATATTGATTTCAAAAATTGTAGAAGCGGTTGTCATTGCTTTACGGATTGTACGTATAGTTCCTGTCTTATCTTCTGTCGCCGGCATAACATGTAACCCTACTGCCGCATCAACATGAGGATATTTCAATACCCCATCTTCAATCATCATCTTACAGCCTACTAGTCCTTCTTCATGAGGTTGGAAGACAATCTTGATCTGTCCTTTGAGTTTCTTTTCATTCTGTTTTAATAGTTTGGCACACATCAACATCATAGATGCATGCATATCATGTCCACAGGCATGCATAGATCCATTAATAGACTTAAAAGGAAGATTTGTATGTTCTACAAGTGGTAATGCATCCATATCACTTCTAAGTAAAAGAATCTTCTTATCATGAGGTCCTACAAGTACTTCAATACTTCCTCCGGGATTCACAATAATATTCTCGTAACCATACATTTCAAGCAGTTTCACTATATATTCCTGTGTCTGAGGAAGAGGATGACCGACTTCTGGATGTTCATGAAAATGTCTTCTCAATCGTATTAATTCCTGTTCAATATCCTTGTTGTTTGATATCCATTTTTCTATCTTTTCCATAACTTACACCTACTTTTCCATTTCTTGAATAATACGTCTTGTATTAATAATCTTTTGCGCATATTCTTCTTTATTACGTTTCACTAATCCATAGTAAAGAAGATCAATGATAATAAGTGAAGAATAACGAGAACTAATCGCTCCGATACGTAATGGCTGTTCCTGTGAAGGAATAGTTAATACATAATCTACTAACTTACCAAGCTTATTATATGCAGATTGTGTAATTGCGACAGATGGGATGTTCATTTCCTTTGCCCATTTAGCCGCAGTGACTATACCTTTTGTCTCTCCACTATATGAAACAAAGATGGCTAAATCTTCCTGTGTCATAGTAGGTACAAAAGTCATCTGTAAATGAATATCAGGACAATAACTAGAAGGCTTCCCTATCCTCATAAGCTTATGTATAAAATCATCGCAGACAATAGCTGAACCACCTACACCAAATAAGTAAACATGTTTCGCTTGTTCTAAAGCTTTCACAACATCTTCTAGTGTAGAAGCACTAAGAAGATGATAGGTTTTATCGATTGTCACAATCTGAGAATGATGTACTTTATTCATAAGTGTTGCCATATCTTCATCTGGATGTAGTAAGTTATCTACTTCAGGAATTGATCCTACTAGATCCTTGGCAAGTTCAATCTTTAATTGTGGAAAACCTGAATAACCAAGTTTTTTCGCAAATCTAACAATTGCTGCAGAAGATGAATGTGTCTTTTCTCCAAGTTTCATAGCAGAATCATCAAGAACATGTTCTGGATGTTCTATGATATATTGCGCTATTTCTTTTTCTGTTTCTGTAAGGCTTGCTTCTTTAATACGTGTAATACAGCTCATTAGAACCTCCTTCTCATATATGACTACGCATATATGTTTTTATTTGTCTTTCCTTATACAAAAGTATACCATGTTTTTCTTTTACATCGCATTTTTTATGGCACATTATATGAATTATATGCTTTTTTAATAAAATTTTATCATTTTAAAAGAAATTTTATTATCATTTAATAATTCATTTTATCATGAATATGAGGTGCTTTTTTTCGCTTATTCCGATAATAATGTATGATAATTTAACGTTATGGTGATAATTTTTTATTGACATGACTATTTTCTATTCGTATAATGCAGTCATACCAGAAAGGTAAAAAGAAAACATAAACATGATAAAGGGGGAGTGCTTATGGCAAAGGTTTTAACTGAAGTTTTTGGTATATGGTATTTAATTGGTGCCGCGTTTGTATTCTTTATGCAGGCAGGCTTCGCAATGGTTGAGGCAGGGTTCACCCGTGCTAAGAACGCCGGAAATATCATCATGAAGAACTTGATGGATTTCTGTTTAGGAACTGTTGCTTTTCTTATTGTAGGTTATAGCTTCTTATGTGGGAGTGATGTAGCTAACGGATTTATTGGCTGGGTTGGTTTTGGAAATGGTCCATTAACTAACTTTGCATCCACTGATTGGTCTAGCTTCGTATTCAACTTAGTATTCTGCGCAACTGCAGCAACTATCGTATCTGGAGCCATGGCAGAAAGAACTAAGTTCTTAAGTTATTGTATTTATTCTTTCGTTATTTCTTTAATTGTTTATCCTATTGAAGCTCATTGGGTTTGGGGACCTGATGGATGGTTAACAGCAATGGGATTCCATGATTTCGCTGGTAGCGCAGTTATTCACTTCGTTGGTGGTTTAACTGCTTTAATTGGGGCTAAAATTCTCGGTCCTCGTATTGGTAAGTTTAATAAAGATGGAAGCCCAAATGGTATTCCTGGTCATAGTTTAACTATTGGTGCTTTAGGTGTATTTATCCTTTGGTTTGGCTGGTATGGATTCAACGGTGCTGCCGCAAAGAATGGTACTCAGTTAGCAACAATCTTCGCAACTACTACTGTTACACCAGCTCTTGCAACATGTACTGTTATGATCTTTACTTGGTTAAAGTATGGTAAACCTGATGTAGCTATGAGCTTAAACGGTTCTCTTGCAGGTTTAGTTGCAATTACTGCTGGATGCGATGCAGTTAATGTAATGGGTGCTTGTATTATTGGTATTTTATCTGGATTTACTGTTTGTTTCTTTACTTGGTTATTAGATTATAAATTACATATCGATGATCCAGTTGGTGCTGTCGCTGTTCATTTTGGTAATGGTTTACTTGGCACTATTTGTGTTGGATTATTTGCCTGCGGTACTGATACAATGCCTAAGGCTCAGGGTCTATTCTACGGAGGAGGCTTTAAGTTATTAGGTACTCAGTTACTTGGCTTATTATGTATTGGTGTTTGGACTGCTGTATTAATGACTATTACATTCGTAGTTATTAAGCATACTGTTGGTCTTAGAGTTACTGAAGAAGAAGAAATTACTGGTCTTGATAAGCTTGAACATGGTTTAGAGAGTGCTTATGCAGGTTTCGCATTAGAAACAGAAACTTATACTGGTGCTACTGCTGTAACTGTTTCAGCTCCTGAATTAAGTGTTGCAGAAACTGTTCCTACTGTTGCAGTCAATGGGGAAGGTAAAATCAGTAAGATTGTTATTATTGCGAAAGCAGAGAAGATGGATGCTTTAAAAGTTGCTATGAATGATATTGGCGTTGCTGGTATGACAGTGACAAGAGTATCAGGCTGTGGTGTTCAGAAAGGACAGACTGCTTATTATAGAGGAGCTAAGGTTGATATCCAGTTATTACCTAAAGTAAAGGCTGAGATTGTTGTGTCTAGTATTCCTGTACAAACAGTTGTAGATGCAGCAAGAAGTGTTCTATACACTGGTCATATGGGTGATGGTAAGATCTTTATCTATAATGTAGAGAATGTCGTAAGAATCTCTTCTGGTGAACAAGGTCCTGAAGCCTTAAGCTATGAAGACTAAATAAAGATGAGACTCGATTAGTCGAGCCTCATTTTTTCATTATTTGATTGATTGGTACTGTTTATATTCTCTTCCTATATAATGTAGATATATAAAGGAGACAGATATGAGTAAAATAATATTTCTAGATGTAGATGGTACATTAATTGATTATGAAGCAAAGTTACCTGCTTCAGCAGCTAAGGCAGTAGACATGGCACGAGCAAATGGACATAAGGTATATATTTGTACAGGATGTTCTAAGGCCGAAGTACTACAGCGTAATTTATGTGATTTAGATGGTATGATTGGTGGTAATGGTGCTTATGTAGAAGACCATGATGAAGTTGTTATGCACCAAGGATTATCAAAGGAAGATGTAAAACATATTGTAGATTGGTGTAATGAGAGACACTTAGGATTCTATTTAGAAGCTAATAGCGGTATGTACTGCAATGACTATATGTTAGAACAGGGTCCTGAAACAATGGTTAAGTATGCTCAAGGTAAAGGAGCAGACCTAGAGAAAGCAAAGGAATCTTCTAAAACATTCATGGATGGATTTATTCATTTACAGGGTGAAGACTTATATAGAGATGATGTAAATAAGATCAGCTTTATCTTAAGCTCTTATCAGGATCATTTAGATTCTAAGATAGAATTCCCTGACCTTATTGCGAATACATGGGGTGGTAAGGGTGAAGTAGCCTTATATGGTGATTTAGGCCCTACTGGTATTACTAAGAGACATGCGATTGAAATGTTGATGGAACATCTTGGTGCTGATTTTAAGGATACTATTTCTTTTGGCGATGCAAAGATTGATTTATCAATGTTTGAATGTTGTGCATATAATGTCGCTATGGGTAATGGTGGTCCAGAAATTAAAGAAGCAGCAGATTATATTACGACTGATGTTAATGATGATGGACTTTATAATGCATTTAAACATTTAGGACTAATTTAAAAGCCGTTGTGAGTGTAATGCTCACAACGGCTTTTTTGCAATAATAAATAAATCAAAAGTAAAACCAACTTAAAACTCAGGAAATCCCAAGTTATTTTAAATTACTGAAACATGTTCAATATGCCTAAATCGAATTATAGGAAAAATTTTTTAAGACATGAGCCATATTATAATACGCACCATCCATACACACCAAAGCGATGATAGTACTATCCCAAAAACACTCTTTATTGAATTCCATGTAGTATGAGAACTATCATTTCCAAATAGATCATAAATGTTCCCTACGACAAAGAATATACCTATCAATAAAGAAAGACCAAACATTGAAACTATCGCAATCCCTAGAATAGTATTTATAAGACCTCCCCATACCTCCCAGGCACCATACAGAATTAGTCCTATACCTGCAATTACCCAAGCAGGGATTATTATCCACCAAATAAGATACATATCACATCGCCTCCTTTTAAATATACCTAACGAAAGTAAATAAATGATATCATGAATTATTTAGCAAATTATTTAAACGTCATTTTTAGTTGGTATGTGACTCTTTTAACATCGCAATTAGTTCACTTTAATGCCTACAATAAAATAATTTAATTTTCTCTCTTGTTTTGACTTCGGTTAATTGGAAGTTCTTGATCATCAAATAATTTAAACCTATCTTATTCATCCCCATATGCATGAATCCCGTTATCTAGTAAATTAAAAATAAGTGTTGGTAATACTAAAACATCTAAATAGAAATAATATGAGCGCAGTAAAGGGCAGTCATTTCTGACTGCCCTTTAAAAGTGGAACCCCCAAACATTTAAAACAAGTTTTCTATTGCCACACCTTAAAAATTAAAGGTTCAACTTATACTAGTCATCTCTCTTAATTCTATTTTCACTGCCACATCCAGATTATCATACCAAATATAAATACACATATTTATGCTTTGGAAACTCTATTGCATACTATAAACAATTATTTGTAATGGAAACAACCATTTCTTTTGCTTGGATCATTGTATCCGCCATATGAACCACGACAATAAACTCTACCATAACTGTCTGTATCATTCCAATCAGCATATACACAATCACAACAATTTCCTTTAAATGTTCCTTCTGGAATTTGAATAACTTGATTAATCTTCTTTTCTTTCTTCATATTCTTATCTCCTTAATATAACTTCTAAATTCTATAAAGTTTCCACACATTCGACTGAATCTTGCACAATATTTAGTTCTGATCCATTCATAGAACAGCAATATGATATGATTTCTTTTTCTGGCAAAACAACAATTGGAAAATATAGTAACTTCTTTGATTCAGGCATTGCATCCAATATATTTTTAATATAGGTGATATCACCTTCAGATAAGGTAGAAACACTATGAAAATGTGTATGAAACACCCCATAAAATTCAATATCCTTCTCTGCCCATTCAAGAAGGATTGAATTCAACATTTCAACATTTGGCGTATAATGACAATGCCTAAATTCATCTTGCCTGCCCTCATCAAATACTACAGATGTAATCGTGTTATTATTACCTCCTAGCATACCTCCTGACTCGGGCATATGTTCAGGAACATTGTTTATTATTTCCTCATATATTGACTTAAGAATTCTCATTACAATATACTCCCTTCCAAATATCGCTTATTTTGGGTTATCTAGATATTGTGGATAATTACAACGAGCATTGTTCATTACATCTAGAATAAATTCGCTACCTCCTGGAATTCCATTATCAACCAAATGATTAAGAAGTTTTAGTGCATCAGCACTTTCTTTAGGAGCATTATCAACATGTAAATAAGCACAAGATAACCAAAAAACCACATCATCTAATGTATATCCATTATGATTACCCGTCATAATCATATTAGCCAATTCTATTTGTGATTTTGCATGTCCTTGTTTAGCCGCCATTTCAAAATACTGCACTGCTTTTTTATCTCTTCCGAGTAATCCTATTTCTCCTGCTCTATAAAGAAATCCCAACATATACTGTCCATAGGCAGATCCATTGTCAGCACCTATTTTCAAATATTTAACTCCTGTTTTTTTATCCTTAGGGATACCATACCCAAATAATAAATGTATTGCAGTTTGAACATGAGCTTCTATATGACCATGATCTGCTGCCATCTTATAATATTTATATGCAAGTTTATCACTCTTCTCAACGTGCATTCCTCCACTATAGCAATTAGCAACCATCACCATAGCATTCACATCACCACTCTCAGCTTGCGCAACTAATGCTTTAAAATTTTGATCCATAACTAGACTCCTTTCTCGCTTCTATTATTTATATCAGTACATATTAGACTTATACTTCCATATCGATTGTGGAGCGCTTTCTTTTTGTTCTTTATTATATTATTAACACCTTTTCTACAGTATCTTTATTTAAATGCAATAAGTTATTTTTAAAATTCATTTAATGTTCTATAAACTATTGATAGTAAAAGAAGCCGTTGTGAGTTTAATGCACACGACGGCTTTTTTAATGTCTTCTTTTGTATCTGTAGAGAATTTAAAAGGTATTTTCTTATCTATTTTATATGTTGTACTGTATTCACGTAAATCCTTATTCTTGTCATATGTCTTAATCTGAATGTTGATATATTGTTCTTTAAACTTATATGACTTGATATGAAGACATAGACTGTAATAGTCACCTACCATACGTGATCTATTTGTTGTACAGGTAATGCCATAGGGTACATCTATTTCTACAGGAATAGATGTTTCAAAGCGATGATAAGCAAAATAAAGAGTAATAACTGCAATAATAGAAAGACCTATTATAAACTTCTTCTTTTTCATATCAACGCCTCCCCTCCTTTAAATTCTAACAAATTAGAACATCGAGTACTAGAGGAAGTTCTCTAATAAAACCTTATCTATAGCCTTTTTCCTTTGCTACAGTTGCAAGTAAATTAATATTTTCACGCTCATAATTATTTAACATACTATCATTCCATGTAGACTGATTTACATCTGGATCAGAGTGATACCAGCTTTTATCTTCGAAGTATTCTTGTAAATCTTCTGTTGTATATGTATAACCATGTCTTGCATAGATTTCATTAATTGCAAGTCTGTTTTCTTCTTGTGATAAGTCTTCTACATCACTTCTAGTGAGATATTCTGAATCACTTGTCGGAAGAATATAATCCTCATCTTCATATTCATCATAGTCATCTTCTTTACTAACACCATAAATACAATCATGGTATAGATCTTTCGCTTCTTGATATGCAAAATATCCCCATTTAGAACAAATCATATCACTATATTTATATGTCTTCTTTGGTGTTTTATAACAATACAATACACCATCATCGTAATATAATTTATAGTTATCATCCTCATTTTTTGGGTCATAAACATATGCATAGAATAAGCTGCCATCATTAAAATAGTATTTTCTAACATATTTCTGATTTTTTTCTGGAGTAGTTACAAGGATATAACTTGATACCTTTATATATCCTTTCTTATTTATATAATATGTAATCTTATCATTGATTTTCTTACGTGCACAGTCTGTAGGTAGTAGGTAACTAACTTCATCATCAATATCACTAATTTGATCACATAAATCATCATATTCTTCTGCATCATCTTCATAATATTCATTTGATTCATAAAATTCTGCATAATCACTTAACTTATAATACAGTGTATAATCACTGTCTTTAGAAGACTTAAGTAAAGCAGATTTATCGATGCTCGCAGTTTCTTCCGAATCATAATCTGATGTACCTGTGTTATCATTTTTATCTTTTGATCCTAGACCACCAAACATAAGCAACGCAATAACTGCAACCACTGCAATCACTGCTACAATACCAAACAGTACTTTTTTATTCTTTAATAATGATTTAACATCCGTATTTTTCGCAGATTCTTTCTTATGAGTAACAGGAGTTGCATCTTGCACTAACTTATATCCACAATATCCACAGAACTTCCCATTATCTTCTATCTCTTTACCACAATTTGGACATATCATAACGTATTCCTCCCCTATTCTAAGAAGTCTATAGTTCTAGACTTCTCTAACTTTTCAAAATTCTTTTTATTAGGCAAATGAAATAGATGTATATTTCCGTTTGCCTTATCAATTTCTATCGCATTAATACCAAACTTTCTTTTGCCTTCAATACCCCCACTAAATATCCACGAGTCTTCAGTTTCTTTACAATCAAGAATTACTTCATTACTTTTTGCAAAATAATCTTTTGCATGAGTGATTGCATCTACAAAATCTATCATATCTACACCTCTTCTACACAATCAAAGATAGCTCTATTTGGTTTTAAGTTATCTATTCGACATATACTTGTTTCATTTGATTTTACTGTTTTAAAGAAAGAATCATCGAGAATTTCATTAGTCTGTGAATCTACAAAGATTGTTTTACCTGCTCTTTGTTCAGCCACAATAACATGGCCAGAACCTTTCAAATCTTTAAAGTCTATAGAAATTTCAGCACGTGATCCATCTCCCCATGCTTTCATATATTGTTTGATGTCCCTTAAACCACTACCAGAGCACATAATCTCTTGTGGATTATCCACATACTTAGATATTCATACTGATAAATATCATCATCACAAGGCAAAGGCTTTGCAGTGACATTGTACCCTCTTCTTCTCATTTCATATGCAGGTACACATCTCTGACAATTGGATTGGAATTTTTCACCCTTATCATAATTGGATTTGTTTGACTCAATATATCTGCCTGAGACACATTACTATCTAAACGAGGTAATCTATCAATAGCTTGATCAAGATTAAATGCTGGAATCTTATAATCAGGATATGCTTTTTGATGTAATTCTCTCCATTTTGGATCTTGAGAATAATTATCCCCATGAAGATAATCTTCTTTTCCATAATTCTTTGAAGCCATATACTCATTCAATTCAGCTTTCGCATTTTCAATGCTTAATTGTTTAGAAGCATCTTCAAGATAATCATCAAATTTCTCACCATTCACTTCTTGTAATTGCTTTAATCTCAATAAGTAATCAGTAAGCTGATTATCTTCTTCAACAACTACCTCTAAACTAGAAGTAACATCTTCACCGATTGCTTCTAAACCCTTAAGCTGAGAATAATCAGATTCTCTATCTTTCTTTTCCTCAAGAATTGAGTCGATTAAGTTTTCTATCTTTTCATTTGTCTGTGCTTTCTTTTCTTGTATAGCTTCAATATCTTTTTCAGTAACAGCCTTGTTTTCTTTAAGAATATTTGCAACAACCGTGTCAGCACTTAAATTCTCAATAGAAGATTCTATATGATTTAGAATACTGTTTTTTTCATTGAGTTCTTTACTTTGTTGCTCAATTTCTCTTCCACAATTTTCAATATCTACTTCATAGTCTCTCATAACAATTCCTTACATATACTCAGAAGCTATTTTTTCCCATTCTTCACGGTCTTTATGGCTCTCATTTGTAAATTCATAATAGTCATGAGAAATTTCACCTGTTGTCTTATTCTTTACAGCTATATGAATCATAACTGCTTCAGGTCTACTTGTTATACTGTGAAAGTTTTCTACTTCATAATAAACAATGTTATTAGGATCAGAGGCTAATTTCTTAACATTCAATTCTACACGAAGCATATCTCTCTGGTTAACATTACAATTTTGTGCATCAAGGTTAACATCAGAAGTAACTCCACCAAGAATATAAGCAATAAGATGTCCACCTTGATCATCAGGACGGCGATCTTCACCACCTGCTTGAACTTGTGCCTTTGGATCTCGTTTACTCTGTGGACCTACTTTCACTATTCCAAATGCCTTTTTACCTGTAGGCGTTTCAATATATGTATAATTTCCAGGTTCTGCATCAAAATTAATACTATTAGAGCTTTTTAATACATCTTCATCATTACGACTATAATCCTGTTTTTCACTACTGCTGCTATTGGTTTCTCCAAGACCCATTTTCTCTCTTAACTCTTTTTCAAGAATTTGATTAGAATCCAAAAGATCACTTAGTGTTTCAAGACACTTTTCATAGAATTCATTTTTTTCATCAAGCACCGCTATAGCATCAGACACATCTTCACCTATTGACTCTAAGCCTTCTAACTGACCATAACTCTGTCCATCACTTGCCTGTTCTTCTTTAATTGTAGAAATTATATCAGTAATACGATTCACAAGTTCATTGTTCTTTTCTTGAACTTCAGCCAGTTCCTCTTCTTTTAATTCTCTATTTTCCTGTAGTGATTCAACTACAGCCTGATCAGAACTTAGCTTTTGAATCGAAGATTCAATTTGTTTCAATGATTTTTGTGTTTCATCTTGTTCTCGCTTATTCTCTTTTAAGTCAGAAGATACATCTTCTATTTGTGATTCAATGTTATCCATTTATTTTATTCTTTAATTCCTTAATTTTATTTTTACCTTGCTCTATAGCTGCTGATCTGCTTTCTACAACCTGCATCGCTTCTGAAACATCTTCACCAATACTAGTTAAGGAATTTAATTCTGTTTTTGATGTATTATTTTCTTGCTCCATATTTTCATAATCAGACTCTAACTCATCTAAATCTGATTCTAGATTCTGCAACTTATCTTTAGCAGCTTCTACATCCTGTTCTCTACTTTCCTTGTTACCTTCTAATTTCTCTTTAACTTCATTATCCTCGATATTACTTATAGCTTCTTCAATTTTAGCTAGCTTATTTTGCGCTTCTTCCAACTCTTGTTTACTTTCATCAATTTCTTCAGCCTTACTCTCTAAATCATTCTCAACTGTTTCAAGGTTTTCTAAACTCGCCATCTTAATCTCCTTTCTTTTTTAGTGATTGTAAATACTTATCATAACTTTCATAATCATGATAACTTTCTAAGTATTCGGTAAGCTTTAAAGCACAATCATCGCATTTATGACATTGTGCTATCTGTTTCTTTGCAAATTCCTGGAAATGGATAAATGCACAATATCCAAATTCATCTCCTACTTCACCAAACTTTTCTTTTAAACGTGCATATTCTGGAATAACAAATGTCTTATATAGCTGACAAATTCCAAGTCTTGCACGTAGTGATTCACGTAGTTTACTATCATTCGCAAATTTCAATTCATAAAGATCTACATTATTTTCAAATGTTTTTCTTGTAAATGCTTCTACTTGATCTCTTACTCTTCTATTACATGTCTTACAGCACTTATTACATAATTCATATGGTTTATAAAGTTCAGGATGATTCATTTCATAGTCCTGCATCATAACCTTTAATTCAGAATCTAGTGGTGGTTCTTCAACTTGATGGAATTCTTTAAAGTTCAGCATTCTTACAAGTCTTACATGATCTTCACCTTCATGATAAATATAGGCATGACCTGATTTGAAATGTACAACCTGTTTCATTTGTATTTCATCTAAGTCCATTGTATTACCAATAACTTCTCTATCATCTTTTGCAGTCATACGCATTAATACTTTAACGTTTGTTTGTTTAACAGCCTGTGCTGCAATTGCGGTAGGAAGCTGATCAGCAATCAGAATTCCTTCACCTAATGCTCTCATTTCAGCAAGCATATTTACAAATATTTCAATAGTATGTGCTTTAGGATCAGCTCTGTTTTCACTGCCATTACCAGTAGAAGCAATTAAGTTATGTGCTTCTTCTACTAAAAGCATATGTTTGAGTTTACTTCCTGATCTTCTTTCTACCTTACAGTATTCATATACATAAGTAAGAAGGAACATCATCATAAGTGATTTTTCACTACCATTTAAACTATCTAATTCAAGAACAACTGGACCATTCATTAAATCTTCCATTGGAATAGATTTCTTAGTATCCAGCATCTTTCCTTTAGAACCACGTCTTAATGAATTTAATCTTTCAAGCAATGATGCCTGGAAGTCACTCTTCATTTTTGCATCAAATCCAGAATGAGAAACAATATATTCAGCACTTTCACATAAGTCTGATAATGTTGGTGTTTCTAATCCTGGTTCTCCACCCACACTACCGTCATACCAGCCTTTTAACTGATATGTACGCTTAATAGCCTGTTCTAGGAAGATTGGTAATGGATCAAATAAATCAAATGCGCCAATAAAACATGATTGTAAGCTTGAAATATGTCTTTCTAGTTTAATACCTGGTAAGACTTCCATAGGGTTAAATCTAAATGGACTAACTCCTTCATCCCCTAATGTAAATACTTTAATATCTGTCATTTCTTTTAATGTCTTTAAAGCACGATATTCTGTTTTTGCAGGTTCAAGAACAATAAAAGGTATATGATGATCCCATAACTGATAAAGGATATTAAACATGGCAGTTGTTTTACCACTACCTGGAACACCTACAATAAGTCCATGCTTTGCGAACTGCTGTACATCAAAAGATGCAGGTAAATCAACACCACTTGAATCATCAAGATAATTACCTAATCTAATTTCATTTTTAATTGCTTTTCTAGTAGAAAAATCTCTTAATCCTGTATCTAATCTAAGACCTGGGAATCCTGTCTGTTTTGGGATAGGAATTCTAAAATAGTTACTGATTTCTTCTAATGAACAAAGTCTATTAAATCTCTGGGCACGATAAGGTGCTGTATCTCTATTCGCAATCCAATAAGGTGTTGGTTGAATACTTACATTAAGATATTCATAGTCATTGAGCATAGTGTCAAAGATCTTAACACCTTTTTTAAAAATTCTTACCTGACCTTCATTCTTAACAGAGTTAGATAATAATGAATGTGAAATCATTGCAGCATTGTCTTCAGAAAATACTCTTATAGAACTTAAGAATAAACGACTTACTTCGTATTGTTTATTCATCTTGTCATAATTATCTGAAGGAACACGCATAATAGGAACTGGTTCACCTGACCAAAGAACATCTCTTGTTTGAGGTCTATATAGTTTTTGCCCATTCATGACTTCTTTCATACGTTTTAGATTAATACTGATCCAATCTCTTTCATCTTCTAAATAAGATGTAGGAGTAATGCAGATATCAACAACTGCACGTTTGTCATAATGCATTAAAGCGTCACAAAGTGTTTCTACATTATTGTCTGTTGCCTGCCATGTAGAGACTGAATAAAACTTCTCTCTATAATCATCAAGATAGATTTTCTGATCATCTTCAACAACATAAGGAACTTCACCACAGTATTCTTGTTCATGCTTTAAAACTTCTGCACATTCATTCGCAAAAGAAGCATCCAATACTTCAGAACCTTTTAAATCTTCATGTTCTACATAAGAGAATGTATATTCTTTAGGTAACATAGACATAAATAGATTTCTTTTTTCTTCAGACTCTTCAGAAGAAAGAATATCTAAACCACTGTATCTGAAAATGATATAAACATTGATTTCTAAATCCTTCTTGAATAATCTTAAGGAAATTGACCAATCTGATCCAAGGTTATGAAATTGTCTAAGCATCAACATCTGTTTCTTAGCTTCTTCTATTACTTTTTCAGCTGTTTTTTCTGCAAGATAAGAGAATCTTAAATCAGAAAAATCTGGAACACCTTGTAATTTAAATATAAAATACTTAATATTTTTTTCTTTATAACAAGAGGTAAATTCTGTTCTACTTACCTCATTCCAATCGAGTATATTTGCCATAGTTATCTATCCTAACGATATTCGTTTCTTCTTCTAGATACTAACTGTTCCAAATCATTTAAGTCATTCTTCTCTACTTCAGAACTAACTACTTTACCTTTAATTAATTCAGCTGAAACCTGTTTAACAGTGTCATATACAGCATCAAATATTCTACTTAACTGACCATTAGAATCTTCCTGGAAAGAACACATAAGTGATTTTCTTTCCCATTCATCCCAAATTCTATTCCATTCTTTAATATCTTTATCAACTTGTTTATTGTGTTCAATAGCTGAAGCTCTGTTTGAATTAAGCATAATGCCATAACCTATTAAACATATACCAACAATAAGACATACTAACAATAACCCAGATATTTCAGCGCCAACTACCATCCCGATTACAATTGCAACAATTCCATATAAAATAAGAGATAGACCATTATTTGGAGGTAAATCCACTTTAGTTCCTGGTACTTTTGTAAGATGTGGAGGAGTGATAAAAATATTCTCTTCTACAAATGTAAACTTACCAATCTTATTAAAACTTAATAAACAGCTATATGGATTCACAACATTTTTATCTAATGAATGAATCACATAACGTGTTTGATAATCATCTAGTCTATCCCAGACAACATCCTCTTTCACAATCTGTACAGGCACCATATTTTCATCAAGTTTTTCCTGTACAGCACTTATAAACTGATTTTCTTCAAGAGTTAATTCAGTTTCATTATAAAAATGTTCTTTCTTAGAATCCTTTTTCAACCAAGTCCATAAAGGTGTTAAACCATCATTTACCTCAATGTTCTCACCATCATACTTCTTATATTTCTCTTTTTCTTTTTGCTGCTTTTCTTTAAGACTCTTATTCACTTTATTTGCAACATCTTTTGCACCTTCATATGCAGTGCTTGTAAGTTCATTAATAGATTCTTTTGCAGCAGAATAATCAATACTATCAATTTTAGATTTCAAGTAATCACTATTCACTTTAGCCTTTGAAGCAATTGTTTGTTTCTCTTCAAATTTTTCTCCACAATTAGTGCAGAATGATTGGTCATCTTTTAATTCCTGACCACAGTTTGGACAAATTTTAGACATTATTATCTCCTCATCTTTCTGAATATATTTGTCTTAATTTTAACATTCACGCGCTCTGTAGTTTCTTTATGTGTCATAAGAAGACTATACAGTTCATATCTGACATGTATTTATAATACAAACCCTTCTAACGAATTATGTTTTTGATATGGGCCAAATTCATTACAAAAAGAAAGGTACCCACAAGGTATTTTCTCCTTATAGGTACCATTGATTATGCCTTATCATTTGCACATCATTTATAAATAACTCTATTTTGTATTGGAAATAACTACTCCATATCCATTCCTGTGTCACTATCCATACCGCCTCCATCACTAGACATTTAATCGCTTGATGATGAATAATTTTAATAGTATTCAAGTAGTTTATCTTTTAAAGCTACGAATTGTTTCCACTCTTCTACTTTCAGACATAATGTTAAAAAAATTTTTTGTTGTTATAACATCAGGATTTTTATCTCCAAATAATTCATTCCTTAATTAATAAATCACCATAACTCACTGGATAATAATCAAGTGAAAAATGTATACAGGCAATCAAATAGTATGTTTGTATGTATGAATTTTGTCACTATTATCGAGACCTAGTATAGATTCCCACAAAATAAAACCACATATTTAGCATCGTCTAAATCATGTGTTCTTTCATAGTACTCAACTATTTCTTTGTACAATTCATTCTCATACATCTCTCTAACATTCATGATAATCTCCCCTATTATATGTAATAATTACACTTTATATCACATTTTATGTCTTTCATGGCATTTACTTGTTGTTTTATGCATTATGAGCTACTTTCATGATTTTCCCATCTATAATAGAGAGTAGGAGGCTCATATGCAATCATTTATTATATTTATACTTTATATGCTCTATGTACTAACTAGCGGTCAGTACTTATATTATCAGCTATTAAAACCAAAAACAGATCATATTCTGCTTGTTGGTATCATACTTCATATTCTCTTTGTAGTACTTTATCTGTCACTACAGAAACATGTATATCTAGCTACTTATCTATTATACATCTTTATGTTTCTTCCTTCGCTATTCTATGAAGGAAATATGAAACATAAATTAACACTTACATTTATGTTACTTACTTTTTCATTGACTGCAGAAACAATTCTTGCGATTGTTTTTGTTGCAATCAGTCCACTATTTCCACATATTAATATGGTTCCTGTATTATTTAAGACAAATAATCAATATATACTTATTAGTATATTCTCATTGTTGACTGGATCATTCGTCTTGTTACTCACAGTAAAAGCTGCTTCTCTTCTTAAGAACTCCTTCACTGTTTTAAAATCAGGATTAATTTTAAGAACATGTTTCTATTTTGTGGCAGTGATCTTTATTAATAATTTATTTGCAGCACCATCTGCTATAAAATTCTCTTTATTCCTTGTTCTAATTAGTATGGTTGCAACGATTTTCTTGATTATTTTATTCAACCAACTATTTAAAGAAATTTCTAAGTCCACTCATGATATTGCCTTGAAAAAACAGCAGGTAGAACTTGTAGAATCTCAATTAACATCTTATAAAGAAACAGAAGCGCAATATATTGAGATACGTCATTGGAATCATGATATTGCGAATCACTTATTATCATTGGCGCATTTAATTGAATCTTCTAAAAATGAAGAAGCTAAAGAATATATTCGTAATATTATTGAGGAGGAGAAATAATGAAGTCTTATAAAATGACCTTTTTATGTATTATCTTTTCTTCTATCTTTGGCCTTTTAAGTAAAATGAGCCTTACTTCACCAAAATTAAGCTCTTTTATTGGTTTATTTCAGTTCCTTATGCTTATCACAATAATGAGTATTGTTGTATCAGTGTACAATACTATTAAAAAGATCTTTGACTTAACTGAACAGAATATTAAGCTCGATACAATGATGAAAAATCAGGAACTTAGAAAGAAACAGGAAACAGAATTAAAAGTAATGAAAGACAATGCAGAAGAGTTCCAAAATGAAATTAAAAAAGCCTTAAAGGCTGTAAGTGGGATGTTGGAAAACAATGATATAGATCAAGCAAAAGAAACACTTATGCAGTTATCTGATCATTTTGAATCTGTAAGAATGCATCCTATTTGTTCTGATTCCTTAATGAATGCGATTTTACAATCAAAGAGAGAATATGCGAATACATTAGGTATTGATGTTCATTATCATGTAGTGACTGAGTATGCGAACAGATTTGATACAGACTTATCTGCAGTACTCTTTAATTTATTAGATAATGGAATAGAAGCATGTCTTGGATGTTCTAATTCATCATTAACATTGACTATAAGTGATCATATGGGTTATTTACATATTAAGATGGTGAATTCAAAACAAGAGAAGAAGTTCACGGGTGAAACAACCAAAGAAGATAAAGTACATCATGGTTATGGTTTATCTATTATTACAGATATTGCGAATAAGCATGATGGATCAGTCCAATGGATTGATAATGGTGATACATTTACATCACTTGTTATCTTGAAAGTA
>OLNF01001684.1_pt1 | contig 18557 bp, 9 predicted proteins | sample 1673061 | NCBI WGS metagenome assembly OLNF01 (sample SAMEA3136751, study PRJEB25190) | human gut metagenome | reverse complement strand
CTTGTTGCCTGTAGTGTAAAACGCTCATCCGGCGGGCTCTCGAAGCCGTGTGAGGGCCGGCCCATCCCCGTCGCAGCGGAAAGGCCCCCTTGGTAGAGGGGGCCTTTGGACGGACGAAATCGGTGGTCAGAAATCAGAGGCTCCAATTCTGCCAGGGTTCGCCGGTGGTGACATCCTTCCAGGTGAACTGGCCGTTCTCGAGCGTCATATAGCTGTGGCGCGAGCCGTTTTTGGGGATGGACACCGAGCCGGGGTTCAGATAGCGGAATGTGCCGCAGTCCTCGCAGACCGGCACGTGCGTGTGGCCGTGGAGCAGAATGTCCCCATCGGCGAAGGGCAGGGGATGGTCTTTGTTGATGACGTGGCCGTGCGTCAGGTAGATGCGCCGCCCACACTCAGCCAGCACGGCATAGTCCGCGAGGATCGGGAACTGGAGCACCATCTGGTCGACCTCGCAGTCGCAGTTGCCGCGGACGCAGAGGAGCTTGTCCGCGAGCGGATTAAGCATCGCGATGACCTCCTTCGGCGCGTAATCGCGCGGCAGGTCGTTGCGCGGGCCATGGTAGAGAATGTCCCCGAGGAAGATGAGCGTATCGGCCTGTTCTTCCGCCCAGCGCTGCATCAGCAGTTTGCAGTAATACGCCGACCCGTGCAGATCGGACGCGATCATCCATTTCATAAGCAGTACCTCCTTGGTTTTGCACCACCACTTTACCAGAAACGGCGGCAAAATGGAACCGGGAAAATTGCGAGATGACGAAAAATTTTGACGCTCCGCATTTCTTCTTGCTATTAACGTGTAAAAGCACTATAATGATAGAAATTTTTGAAAGCGGGTGAAGCAGCTATGCACCGGGACGCGGATCAGATCCCCAACCTGTTTGGAAGCTATGTATTCAATGAGGAGGCCATGAGCCAGTATGTGGACGAGGCGGCGATGAACGCATGGCGCGCCTGTCTGCGCGACGGCAGACCGCTGACGCTGGACGTCGCCGGGGCCATTGCCGATGGCATGAAGGTCTGGGCGCTGGAGCACGGCGCAACGCACTTTACGCACTGGTTCCAGCCGATGACCGGCTTCACCGCCGAGAAGCACGACAGCTTCATCTCGCCCGTCGGCGGCGGAAAGATCTGCATGGAGTTTTCCGGCAAGGAGCTGGTGAGCGGCGAATCGGACGCATCCTCGTTCCCGTCGGGCGGCCTGCGCGCGACATTCGAGGCGCGCGGCTACACCGCGTGGGACCCCACGGCCTACGCCTTCATCAAGGACGACAGCCTCTATATCCCGACGGTCTTCTGCTCCTATTCCGGCGAAGCGCTCGACAAAAAGACGCCGCTGCTCCGCTCCATCAGCGCCGTCAGCCGGCAGGCCGTGCGCATCCTGCGCCTGTTCGGCGACACGGAGACGAAGAAGGTGACGCCGCAGGTCGGCCCGGAGCAGGAATATTTCCTTGTAGATAAGGAGATGTATCTGAAGCGTGAGGATCTGCGGCTCTGCGGCCGGACGCTCTTCGGCGCGAAGCCGCCGAAGGGACAGGAGCTGGACGACCACTATTATGGCTCGATCCGCCCGCGCGTCGCGGCCTTTATGCGCGACCTCGACGAGGAGCTGTGGAAGCTCGGCGTGCTGTCCAAGACGAAGCACAACGAGGTCGCCCCCGCGCAGCACGAGATGGCCCCGATCTATTCCGACGTCAACACCGCCTGCGACCAGAACCAGCTGACGATGGAGATTATGAAAAAGGTCGCCGACCGGCATAATCTTGTCTGCCTGCTGCATGAAAAGCCGTTTGCGGGCGTGAATGGCTCCGGCAAGCACAACAACTGGTCGCTTGCCACCGACACCGGCAAAAATCTCTTTGCGCCCGGCAAAACACCGAGCCAGTCGGCGCAGTTTCTGCTGTTCCTGACGGCCTTCCTCGAGGGCGTCGACAACTATCAGGAGCTGCTGCGCTCAACCGTTGCCTTTGCGGGCAACGACCACCGGCTCGGCGCACAGGAGGCCCCTCCGGCCATCATCTCCGTCTTCCTCGGCAGCGAGCTGGAGGCCATCATCCAGTCCATTCTCGACGAGACCGACTATACCGACCGCAAGAAGGGCAAGCTGCGCATCGGCGTCGACGTTCTGCCGGCCATCCCGCAGGACACGACCGACCGCAACCGCACGTCGCCCGTCGCATTCACCGGCAATAAATTCGAGTTCCGCATGCCGGGTTCGAGCCAGTCCATCTCCGGGCCGAACATCGCGCTGAACGCGCTGATGGCCGAGAGCCTGCGGCGGTTTGCCGATGCGCTCGAGGGCGCGGAGGATTTCGACGCGGCGCTGCATACGCTGATCCAGGATTCGCTGCGCGCGCACCAGCGCATCATCTTCAACGGCAACGGCTACGACCAGAGCTGGGTGGAGGAGGCGGAGCGCCGTGGCCTCGCGAACCTTGTGTCGTCCGCCGACGCGCTGCCCGCGTTCGTGCTGGAGAAAAACATCGACCTGCTCACGCGCCACGGCATCCTGACGCGCGAGGAGATGTTCGCGCGGCACGAGATTCACATGGAAAATTACTGCAAGGTCGTCCGCATCGAGGCGGCGACGCTCATCGACATCGTGCAGCACACGCTGCTCTCCGCCGCCACGACCTATACGAGCCACCTCTGCACGGCCATCGTGCAGAAGCAGGCCGCCCTGCCGGGCGACCCGTGCCGCGTGGAAAAGGCGCTGGCCGCGTCGGTCAGCCAGCTGAACGCCACACTGCTCGACCGGGCGGCGGAGCTGAAGACCGCGCTGGATACCATGCCCGCGAGCTATACCGCCGAGCAGCAGCTGCATTACTGCCATGACGAGATCTTCGCCCGGATGCAGCGCGTGCGCGAGATCATCGACCACATGGAGACGCTCGTCGCCGCGGATTTCTGGCCCGTGCCGACGTATTATGATCTGCTGTTCTCCGTTTGACACCATTTCAAAAAACAAACCGGCACCGCCGACTGGGCAGTGCCGGTTGCTTTTTGGGTGGTTTTCGCGTAAAATGGGGAAAAGGCATCTGACGGAAGGAGTCGATTTGATGCAGACATGGACGGACGAGGCGCTGCGCGCGCTGCTGTGTGAAGAATTGGAGGCTGCAAGTTACCCGGTGCGGCGCAAGCAGCTCATTGAGCGGAGCGCGGCGCGGCTCGGCGAGCGGGTGGAGAGCCGGGCGGATCTGCGGCCCGGTTCGGCCGTGGTGCGCGGGAAGAGCCGGCTCGGGATGCTGCTGACGGAGCTGATCCACTCCGGGGTGATCTCGGAGGATGCGGTCGGCTATCTGCGCGTCGTGCCGGGGCAGGTGTGCGGCGTGTCGCCCGCACGGGTGCGCGATTTCGTGCTGGCGGAGCTGAAAAAAGACGGGCTGCTCGGCAAGCAGGCCATTTTTGCCCGTGCCGAGCACCACTTTGGCACCGACAAGACCGCGAGCAAGGCAGACGACAACGCGCTGCGGAGCATCACGGGCCGTGTGCTGCTCGAGCTGGAGCGGGAGCAGCATATTCTGAAGACGAGCCGCGGCTATCGCCTTGCGGACGACGCCGGATATCCGGGCACGGAGCTTGGCAGCTGGCTGCGGCAGGCCGCCGAGGGCGGCGACCTGCGGACGTGCTTCCTCGAGGCCGTCCATACGAAGGGCGGCGAATGGTTCGAGGTCTACTGCGTCGACCTTCTGCGGCGGTATTACGTGCTGACGGGCAAGGTTGTCGACGAGGGGGCTGTGACCGGCGGATCGGACGACGGCGGCATCGACGGTGTCATCCACACGCAGGACGACCTCGGCTACCGCGAGACAGTGCTGATGCAGATGAAAAACCGGCATGCCGTGATGACGAGCAAGGATGTGCGCGAATTTTACGGCGCGGTCTGCGCGGAAAACGGCTCGCGCGGGATCTTCATCACGCTCTCGAGCTTCCATCCCGACGCGCAGAAGCTGCTCGACAAGGTCGACAATCTGACTGGCATGGACGGCGACAAGCTGTTTGAGATCGCGAAAAAGTGCCGCTACGGCCTGACCGAGCAGGATGGCCGCTGGCGCATCGACGATGCGCTGCTGTTGGCTGAATGAAGAACGTCCCAAGTTCACCACAATGGAAAAGCGCCCCCTCTGTAAGAGGGGGCGCTGCGGATTTTAGCCGAAGCGGCGCTCGAGGAGGCGATTGAAAAGCGCGCCATAGAAGATGATCGAGATGCAGATATAGAGCCAGAGAAGGCTGAAGAGCAGGAGTGTGAGGCTGCCATAGAGGCTGGAGGCACGCGGGAAATGGTTGACATAAAACGAAAGCGCCGAAGAGAAGACGTTCCACGCGATGGCCGCGCCGAGCGCGCCGGGCAGCGCCCGCGTCAGTCTCCGCCGCCGGTTCGGCAGGACGAGATAGAACAGTGTGAAGACGATCATGAGGAAGACCGTGGAATAGAGATGCAGCTCCTGCATCGTGAACTCCAGCAGCCGCGCGGCAAAGCCGCCGCCCGCGCTGAGCAGGCGGAGCAGCGATTTCCCGTAGACGTTGAGCAGGAGCGTGACGACGAGGGCCAGCAGCATCCCGAGCGTGCAGAGGATGCCGAGCAGGCGCAGGCGCAGATAGCCGCGCGTCTCGGTGACGCCGTCGACAGCGTTCAGCCCCAGCAGGAGGCTGTACATCCCCTTCGAGCTGGACCAGACGACGGTGACGGCGCTGATGGAGATGAGCGAGACGGGCTGCACATCGTAGAGTCCGTCGAGCAGGTCTTCAAACAGGGGCATGAGCGCCGCCGGGGACACCTGCGCGAGAAGGCGGAGCACGTCCGCCTCCTGCAAGCTGGTGCGCTGCAAGATCGCGAGCAGGATGCTCATGAGCGGAAACAGGCTCAGCAGCAGGAAGAACGCGGAATTGCCCGCATAGAGCGGGATGCGCAGCGCGGCGACGCGCTCCGCCCATTTTTTGACCCAGCGGTAAAAACGCATGCCAAGCCCTCCTTTCTCCCCACAGCATAGCAAACTTCTGCCCGAAAGGCAACCGGAATTTGCCGTAGACAAGGGACAGAAAATTTGTTACAATAAGGAAAAGAAAACATTCGTCTGGGAGGGTCATGGTTATGAAGTGTCCGTATTGCGGGTATCAGGAGAGCAAGGTTGTCGATTCACGCCATTCGGAGGATGGGCTGAGCATCCGGCGGCGGCGCGAGTGTTTGTCCTGCCAGAAGCGATTCACGACGTATGAGACGGTGGAGTGCCTGCCGATTGTGGTCATCAAGCGCGGCGGCATCCGTCAGGCGTTTGACCGGAACAAGATTTTGAACGGGATGCTCCGCGCGTGCGAGAAACGGCCCGTGCCGATGCAGCTGCTGGAAAATGCGACGGACGAGATCGAGCAGAGCATCCAGAACTCGCTCGACCGCGAGGTCTCGACCGAGCGGATCGGCGAGCTGGTCATGGAAAAGCTGAAGCCGATGGACGAGGTGGCGTATGTGCGCTTCGCGTCGGTCTACCGGCAGTTCAAGGACATCGACAGCTTCAAGCGTGAGCTGGATAAAATTCTGGAAGAACGATAAACAAAGCCCCCCTCCACAGGAGGGGGCTTTTTGCGCCGCATCGGGGTTCGATTTTCACATGGTTATCGGGGATAACCGCGTAAAAAGTAGTAAAAAATGCGCGGAATTAGGGTTGAAATTTTTTGCCTGATATGGTATTCTTGATACAAGGAGCTCTGGAAATCGCCGGGGGTACTGCGCCCAAATGCAGCCGGCACGAAACAAGAGGAGGAACGAGAATGAAAGAAACGAAAGTTACACCAAAACGCATCTTGAGCTTATTACTCATATTGGTGCTATTGGTGGGCATGATGCCGACAGCGGCGCTGGCGGCTGAGCCGGCGGGCGGAATTGTCTTAAATTCCGATGAATATAAAGCACATGGATTGATTTTTAAATTTGAGCCGATTCTACCGGACGGACCGTATATTATGGGCGAAAGTAAAGACTTTCGGGTTCATTATACGATTAGTACCGCAACCGGCGACGATTATGTTGAAATCACGGAACTGAAGCAGTTTGCGCGCTATAATAACGCCGAAACTGGGATGATTGCTGGCAGCGAAGTGAGTAATAAGAAAGCCAGCGATTCTGCATACTCCGAAATCACAAAGGAAGTAACCTCTGGTGGTTCACAACCAGTTAGAGTGTTCAATCCGGGTGTCGTCATTGTAGAAGGCGATATTACTGACTCGAATAGCATTATTAGTGACGAAAACAACACGGGAAGACTTCTGCGGAAAATCTACTTCGCGGCGGAATGGCATGGTGTTTTGTCAACTGACATTTATAACACGAATGAGACAGAGGGCGAAAATTCAATCAAAACAATGACGGTTTCGGCCAGGTATCTTCCGCTGGGCTATTCTGTCTCTTACAACGACGGCGGATACACAGGCACAGCGGGCATCCCCGTAGGAACGTTCCGTACGACCGGTTCTAGCAGCACCAATCAGACTTTTAAAATTTCTGATGTAGAGCCGACACTTGCGGGCTGCACCTTTAAGGGTTGGAGCAGCAATGAGTGGAAAAAGACGGACGAGGACGGCAACGAGCTGATGGGGGAAGCCGCGCTCTTCCAGCCCGGCGACACGGTGGAAAAAGTTCCGTCCGATACCGTTCTTACGGCGGTGTGGAAGGAGAATGCAAGCGAGCATAAAGTCGAGTTCTACCACAATTTCCCGGATGGTTCCGGCAACAGCCTTTTCACGACCGTCCACGTCGCGGACGGCGAGGGCGCCGAGAACCCCGGCGCCCCCTATAAGCATCCTGAAGGATATATCTTTAAGGATTGGTGTGTGAAGGCCGAGGTTGGCGGCAAAGTGACTTTGACGCCGTATGACTTCGCAGCGCCGGTCACCGAAGATATTAAACTGTATGCGGATTGGACGCAGGTGACCGAGGAAACGACCTACACGGTGACCTTTGATGTCGGCGTGGCGAACGCCGGCCCGGTTCCCGGCACGCAGGTCATCACGAGCGGCCAGCCGGTACCTGAACCGACCGTGGAGCCGACGCGCGACGGTTATACCTTCGCGGGCTGGTATCTGGTGCAGGCCGACGGATCGCTGGCCAACGAAGCATACGATTTCGGTACCGCAGTCACGAAGGATATCACCCTCCGCGCCAAGTGGACGCGCAATCAGGTCAAGATTACGTGGCCGGCGGGCACGTCCGACGGTGAGCTTTTGACGCACACCTATCAGGAGGATGCCAACCATTCGACGATGGTCGATGTGGGCAGCACCGTGACGTTCCGGGTTCAGTGGTATAAGGAATACGATCCCGCGACGGTTCTGGCGAACGATCTGCCGTTGGGTGGCAGAGTTGGCACCGAGGACGAGCACGGCGTGACCTATACATATCAGTTCACGGCGAACGAGGATACGACGATCAAGGTCAATCCGGCCACGCGAAAGACGTTCACCATCACCCTCCCGAGTGCGAACGGCTGCGATGTGACATTCGCGGATTGCCAGAGCTGGAGACGCGGAAGAGATATCTCCGCCGCGAATGGCTCGACGTCCTATACATTTGAATATGGCGACAAGTTCAAGGTCAAGCTGGACGTGTTCGCTGACACGAGAGCGACGCTGCGCGTCGACGGTACGGCAGAGTTGTCGAATGTTGACGGCAACGGCGACAACCCCACGCAGACCACTCGTGAGTTTACGGTTGACCACGCCTATGTGGTTACGGTCAGCGCCAGAGCGGTCGTGACGCGTATGGTCACGTTCTCGCTGGAACCCTACGGCAGCATCTATTCGATTCAGTACGTGGAAAACGGCTCCACGCTGACGAAACCGGCCAACCCGCAGATTCCGGGCTACGAGTTCGTTGACAAGTGGACGACCGAGCCGAACGGCGGCGGCAGAGAGTGGAAATTTGGCAAGGAGACAGGCGATAAAGTCACCTCCAACATGGTGCTCTATGGCCACCTGACTGCGCTGACCTATGATGTTACGTATAATGCGAATCTGCCGACAGATACGGACGCCACGGTGACTGTGCCGGACAAGCAGACCAAGACGCACGGCGAAGTGCTGCCGCTGTCCGACGTCACACCGACGCTTGAGGGCTACACCTTCAAGGGCTGGGCTACCAGCGCGGATGGCCCCGTGGCCTATCAGCCGGGCGGCCAGTATCTGAACGACGCGCCGGTCACGCTCTACGCCGTCTGGGAAAAGCTCACCTACACGGTGACGATCTCCTCCGGCGCGGGCTATAGCACCGTTCCGGCGGGCGTGGCTACCGTCAACTGGCATGACCCGTTCACCTTTACGGTGAATGTTGACCGCCAGTATGCAGCTACGGTTCCCGAGGTTGTGGATTCGGTGGAAGGAAAGCTGACGAAAGTGACTGGCGACTTCAACAACACCGGAGCAACCTCCTATACCTATAAGATCGGCGAGACGACTCCAATTGAACAGAACCGCAACATCACCATTACGGTGACGCAGAACGCGGTGCATCAGGTTTCGTTCAAAGTCTCGAAGGTCACGCCGGGCGCAAACGGCACCTCCTCGACAGTGACGGAACAGGCGCCGTTCCTGATCCAGAGCGTCGAGCATGGCTATTATGCCTCCATGCCCGCAGCTCCGGAGCGCGAGGGCTTTAAGTTCAAGGGCTATTACAGCGACGTTTTGGGGACGACTGAATTCCCGTTCAATAATTCGATTCTGAAAAACGAAACTGTCTATGCGGTCTATGAAGCCATCCAGCCGAAGATCACCGTTGTCAAGGTGAAGGATGCGGCGAATGGCTGGGAACTGAAGGACTGGCAGCACGGCAGCACGGGGATGACTCCGGTCACACCGACGGACAACACGCCGTTTACCATTGCGTATGGCGACGATGTGACGTTTGACCTAGTCATTCAGCCGGGCTTCGATTACAGCAAGCTGTCCGTCTCGGCGAACGGCTATGAGCTGGGCCGCGAGAACATCAAGACGGATGATAAGGGCGTCACCACGATCTCGTTCCGCCTCGTCTATGTGACCGCGAACACGCGCATCACCGTCTCCGGCATCGAGCGCAAGACCATCACGGTCACCTATAACGAAAACGCGCTCGACCACGTGTCCAACCTGCCCGCCCCGCAGACCGCGAACTACTATATTCATGGTGACGGGAACAACACCAATTTCACCAATCAGGTTCCTGTCCGCAACGGCTATACGTTCCTCGGCTGGGCGCTGAGCGGTACGGCCACAACGCCGAATTATAAGATCGATGATATCAAGCAAGGCCTCAAGATCCCGTTCACCAAGGATACCACTGTCTATGCCATCTGGGAAGCGCAGAAGTCGACCGTCACACTGACGTTTGGCGACACGGCGCTCAAAGATCGTACCGGTGATGATGGAAAGAAATACGACATCCAGTATGAGGGTAAGACCTTCACGCTCAACGCGGAGTTCAACGCCCATGTGAAGGGCACTGCGATCTTCTATGTGGGCAAGACCGCTGAGAAGAATGCCGCTGAGAAGCTCGGCGAAGTGGCCGTCAACGGCAAGACTGCCAGCTACAGCACTTCGGCGGACAAGTATCTGACTCCGGCGGATCAGCACTTCCGGTATTATTGGGTGGAGTTCCAGTCCGAGAAGGTCGAGGGCTATACCGACTGCGAGGCCGGCCCCATCAAGCTCAAGATCTTCTCCCGCGCCATTACCTGGACGCCGCTGGGCGAAGGCAATAAAGGTACGCTGACCATCAAGGATGCGAATGGCGGTTCTGCGCAGACCATGACCGCGGGCCAGACCTACACGCTGACGGTCAACACCGACAAGATCACCGGTCTGGAATGTGTGAAGCCTAACGATGCGCCTGTTCTCGGTAAGCACTATAAGATCGTCTGGCAGTACAAGAAGACCGCGACCAGCGATTGGGAGACCGTGCCGGGCGAATTCACCGACACGAACCAGTACAAGGTCACGCCGGAGGAATCCGGTTATGAGTTCCGCGCCAAGATCTATCCGATGGGCGAACTCTATAACAAGGCTGTGAAGTTCGAGAACAACGCATACGTTGCAAATCAATACGACGTCTGCCTCTACACGAACACCACCAAGAGCGTCAAAGAGAACACGGAGATCGCACTGACCACCGACGCGGACAACGAAGACAACGATGTTGTCATCAACGACAAGACGCCGTTTGCGGCGCTGGGCGATGGCAGCCACAAGGCGCAGTTCGAGGGCCAGACCATCACGCTGACCGCGAAGGTCACAAAGAAAGGCACACAGACTGGCGTTGAAAGCGGCAGCGTGGAGTTCTACCAGAAGAAGGGCAATGACTGGACGCTGATCGCGACGGTTCCGGTACAGCCCGAGGGCCAGAACACGGGCGTCGCGGCTGCTGAGGCGACCATGAGCGCTTACACTGACCCGGTGGCCGAGGCCAAGGACGAGTTCTACGCAAAGTATGTGCCGAACGAGACCTATGAGAGCTCGGAGACGAGCCAGACTTCGCCGCTGACGGTCTATATCAAGTCCGCGCAGCTCCAGATCCCGGTCATTGCCGACGTCGATACCCCCACCGCCCATACGGGCAAGTGGATTGATGCGCAGGGTCAGAAAGTTGCGAACGGCGACAACAAGACCGCGACTTCGTATGACTACCATCTCGGCGGCCTGACCGCTGGCATCAAGCATACGTTCCAGCTGAAGAAGGGCGGCGCAAATACGGCTGACAAGGCGGATTGGTCGGTCGTGGCGCGCGACGGTCGTACCGTCGCGGGCGACATGTACACCATGAAGTGGGAGACGCTGACCGACGCGAACTGGAAGACCACCACGACGACCGGCGACACCTACACCGCGGAGACGACCAAGGTTGGCGACCGCTATCACATCCTGCTGACCGGCGCGAAGAACAGCCCGTTCGAGGACAGCGAAGCAGTCTCGAAGGACATCGCCATCGGCGATCCGCAGGGCGTAACGGTGACGGTCGAGGCCATCGACGCCATCAAGGCGACCGAGGTCGACCGTAACAATGGCAAATATCCGGACGTCTATCAGCTGAATGAGATCACCCTGACCGCCACTGTGGAAGCGGCGGAAGCCGGGGCAGACCGCAAGCCGACGGGAACCGTTGCGTTCTACTATGTCGATGAGGACGGCAAGTTCCAGCCGCTCGGCGAAGCGGAGCTGAAGCCGGATACGTCTGGCAAGATGGTCGCCCAGATCACGACTGACGAACTGCCGGTCGAGACGATGACAAAGGCGAACACCAAGCTGGATTCCGTGATCACCGCTGTCTACTACGGCGACGAAACCTTCAAGCCCAGCGAGAACTGGGACGAGGCTAACAAAAAGGTCACGAATGCTGAAGTGAAGGATGCGGCCGACGACAAGTACCTCGTCAAGTCGGACACTGTCACGGTCTATTCCTCCGTCATCTTCAACTGCGCGGATGAGAACAAGAACCAGACCACCGATGGCGAACGCGGCATCCACATCTCCAAGGCGGATGGGCTGTTCCTGGCGAATGAGAGCGCCACGCTGAAGCTGTCTGACGTGTATACCCTCGATTGGGAGCTGGACGATGACCTGCGTGATATCGTCGCCAAGCTGAACCCGAACAAGGACTATACCGTCCAGTGGCAGAAGCTGACCGGCGCGACCAACGATCGCGATTTTGCAAAATCCAAGCGTTGGGAAGACATCACCGGCGCGACCGGCACGACGCTCCTTCTGAAGCCGGTCGAACAGGATACCGCCTACCGCGCGGTCATTACCGTCAAAGATCCGGCCACGCCGATCGTCAAGGGCTCGTTTGAGCTGATCGATCAGGGCACGGTTAACACCAAGGATGCGAATGATGGCCGTCAGGTCTACTATTCCAATGTCATGATGCCGACGAGCGGCGAGACGACCATCGCAGTCGCCGTCAACACCAACGAGCGCGGCGATAACCTTGAGGGCATCACCGAGGGCGAGACGGTCACCGTGAACGTGCTGGTTTCCGGCGCGGTTGGCGCGGTGCCGAATGCGACGCTCAATGTCACCATCACGGCAGACGATACCAAGGGCAACGCGACCGGCTATGAAAAGACCTTCACCTCGAAGGCCACCGTCGACGGCTGGAATGCGTTCGAGTGGGACACCAGCGCACGTGACGACAACGACAAACTGACGGAGCCGGGCTTCTACACGCTGACGGTCGAGGCCACGTCCAACACGGGTTATGCCGCTGAGACGGTCACCCGCAGCATCATCGTCCGCGAGAGCAGCTACAAGTTCAACGTCAGAAACCTGGATCCGACCTACAACGGCCGGACACAGGGTGTCTCGGTGACGCTGGACGGCTTCCACTTCAACGGCAATGACATTGATGACGCAGCGGCCAAGTCCTGGACCGTCAAGTACTACAAGGGCGAAGTCAAGCCCGAGAACCTTGTCGAGCCGTCGCAGGCTGGTACGTATAAGGCGGTCGTGACGCTGCCGGGTTCTGCCTACTGGACGGAGCATAGCGAGACAGTTGACTTCACGATCAGCAAACGTTCGGTCAGCATTGCGGACGCCGTTGCACAGGCGAAGGTCTATGACAACAGCACGGACGTCAACATCGTTGAGGTCATCCTGAACGACGCGACGACTGCACAGGATTCGACCGGTCTGCCGACGAACAACATCGGCATCATCAACGGCGACAGCATCTACGCGGTCGTCACCGGCGCGAAGCTGAGTCAGGCTGACGCGGGCGAGCGTTACTTCGAGATCAACAAGGATTTCAGTAAGGTCGATCTGCTTGGCGACGACGCAAAGAACTACAAGTGGGATGAAGCGACCTACACCGAGAACATCTACGTCAGCCGCAGCCAGGTATACGGCGAAACCGGCACGCTGAAGCTGAAGAAGGGCGAAGACTTCCCGGCGGATCAGGTCATCAAGATGATCGACCAGGCCGGCAATAAGCTGGAAGCGAATAAGGGTTACACGCTGACGTTCTACTATCACAGCGACACGGAGATCAAGCAGACCAACGATCTCAGCAAGACTGGCCTCTACACCGTGGTTGCCCGCCCGAATCAGGCGAACTATAAGAGCGGCGTCACGATGAAGTTCGAGGTCGTCAACGACGCGACTACGTACACCCCGGCGGCAGAGCCGAAGCCCAGCACCCTGATTGATCTGACGAACACGGCCACCATGTATAACCCGATGGGCAACGTGGGCGTCACCGCGACAAGCTCCCAGGGCAATACCGTGGAAGTCAAGTACCAGAATGGTACAGACTGGAGCACGGATGTCCCGGCAAATGCGGGCCGCTATCTGGTGAAGGCAACCGACGCCATTTCGGGCGACGTTGCCTACGGCATCTACACCATCACCAAGGCGCATCCGACGCTCAAGGTCACTCCGGCAGAAAATCTGACCTACAACTCCATGCAGCAGAATGGTTATACCAATCTGACCGGCGTTGAGGGTAAGGCAGCCAATGACTATTACCTCACCTACGCGGGCGACGTGGCCATCGGCTTCGATACCCCGACGGACGGCAACGTGGCCGAGCAGGCGCCGGTCGATGCGGGCAGCTATGTTGTTACGCTGCACGTCAACGAAACCACCAACTACACCGCACACGAGGTTTCGGCCCCGTTCGTGATCGCGCAGAAGCCGCTCACCATCACGACGCACTCCAAGCAGAGCACGCAGTATGATGCGTTCCCGGCCATGACGGCGAAGTATGAGGGCCTCGCTTACAGCACGTCCGACAACACCAACGACACCTCGCTCCGCGATGTGCAGATCGCGCCGGAATTCCTGTTCAACTATGATAAGGGCGGCTTTACGAACCACGCGCTCGACCAGGTCGGCGGCGCGAAGATCAAGCCGGCTGACGCACTGGCAAAGAACTACGTCATCACCTATGTGGACGGCGAGTACACCAGACAGCGCACCAACTTCAAACCGGATCTTGCGATCTACGGCCTGCCGGTGAACGGCAACGGCGAGAACGTCGCTTACTACGGCGACGAGGTTCAGCTGTACCACTACGGCTACTACACCGATCACGAGAACGGCTCGAGCGTGATGAAATGGAGCGTGAAGAAAGTCAGCTTCGAGGGCGAAGTTACGGTCGGCGAAAAGACCGGTATCCTGAACGTGAAGGGCGTTGGCACCTTCAAAGTCACGCTGAAGCGCGGCGAGGGTGAACAGGCCATCAGCACGACGGTCACCGTTACCGCGAGCAAGAAGGAACTGGGTGTCCATCTGCTCGATCAGGATAAGGTCTACACCGGTTCCAACCAGGATTACACCGGAACGGTCACGGTTTATGATGAACTGTACAAGACAGTTGCGGTCACTCCGGACAAGGGTAATCTGGGTCGTACCAATATCGGCACGCAGCTCCCGAGCGGTCAGATCCCGGCAGCCGAGACGTACTATCAGTCCGAGACCTACGGCGGCCAGTTCACCATCAACGACAAGGAAGCCACGGTTGAACCGAAGGAAGACACCCACATCTACGGCGAGTACCGCAAGACGAAGGGCTTTGATGTTTCGGATCCGGCGGCGATCTCCGATGTGCAGACCGCTTCGCAGACCGACGAGTACAACCGCCTTGACGTCCATGACGGCTATGAGATCCTCGTCGCCGGCACGGAGGACATGAACTACAACGTCAAGTACAAGACCGACCACAATGATTCTGCAAAGGATGCAGAGGATTCCAAGGTCACGGAGTACACGAATGTTGTGTTCAAGTCCATGACGCGCGTTGAGCTCAACGACGCAACGGTCTACGGCGAGACGCCGAACGTCCTCGACTGGACGCTGATGAACGCGCAGAAGACGACTCGCGGCACAGGATCTGAAGCGAAGGATTACGCCGACAACCTGGCCGACTTCAATCTGGAAAGCATCTTCGTCGAGCAGGACTATGACAACTGCGTGGGCAACGCGGATTGCGGCAAGTTCGATTACAAGGCGGCCAACCGTACCACGGAGCCAAAGGCGGACTATAACAAGGCCGTTCTGGACGTGGTCAGAACCGCAACAGACACCGCCAAGGACGAAAACTACACCTTGAAGTTCAAGACCGTCATCAACTCCGGCGCGGAGAACTACAAGCTGACGAACGATGAAACCGGTAACGCAACTGGCACGACGAAAGCACTCAAGGATGGATCGCTTGGCTTCGTTCCGGCGGCGGGTGAAAGCGGCAAGGAAGGCGGCGAAAACTTCGTCGAAGGCTCCGCCAACATCGCGCAGCGTCCGGTCAAGGTCAAAAAGGCCAGCACGATCGGCAACGTTCGCCTGTACTGGAGACTTCCGCAGAGCAAGCTCTACACCGCCCTGCTGAACATCCTCGAGGCAGAGGAAAACACGGCGAACCGCGGCCTCGCCAAGGGCCACACCATCAAGGATCTGGATCTCAAGATCTACGTTCAGGATAAGCTGATCGATCCGAACAACGATGACGCACGTAGCGATCTGATCGCAGGACCTGCGCAGGTTCGGATCGAGGTCGGCGATACGAACTACGTGCTGGACGGCAACGGTAAGATCGACGATGTCGAGCTGAAAGCCATCCAAATCGAAGCGACCTACACCACGAAGACCGCCACGAACTTCGTCGTTCTGATCAAGATCCGCAATCAGGATAAGTCCACGACACCGCTCGAGAGCGCCGCCGGCCTGACCTATGAGATCCTCCGCAAGGTCAACGGCAGCTTCGACGGCAATGTCTATGCCAGCGGCAGCCTGACCTACACGGGCAGAACGGCAACCGATAAGTTCGGCGATGAGTGCGGCGTCTTTACCGCGAGCTATGGCCCGCTGTCCAACATCGGCGGCACCTACTTCATCCAGATGTACGAATACGGCGTTGCGCTGCAGACCAAAAACAGCTGATCGCCTCGCGACGGAAGGAGAATACAGTATGAAACATCATTTTAGAGCATTCTTGGCTCTGATCCTTGTCGTATGCCTGTTCGCGGGCATCGGCGGCGCAGTTTGCGCCGTCGATGCCGGGGACGGCAGCGGTACGCAGTATGATCCCGAATTCACGCTGGACAATGGCGGCGGTTATTCCGAGCCGGTCTATCGCGTCATTGTGGAAGAGGGGCAGAAGGATCAGCTTAAGCCCGACCGCTCCACCGCCACCGCCGGTTCGACTGTGACCATCAAGGTCGCGGACGGCGTCACTGCGGACGACATCAAGGTCGCGGACAAAAACGGCAAGCTGGTCGAGATCAAGAAGATCGACGACAACACCTACACGTTCGTCATGCCTGCGAGTGACGTCAATGTCAGCGGCACGGTCGAAGATCTGCGGCTCAACGACACCGACCACTTCGCGTACATCACGGGCTATCCCGACGGCACGTTCAAGCCGAACGGCAACCTCACCCGCGCCGAGGCCGCGACGATCTTCTATCGTCTCCTCCTCGATCAGACGATGACGAAGAACGTCCAGTTCTCCGACGTCCCGGCGGGCAAGTGGTATGAGACTGCGGTCAAGACGCTGGCGTCCAAGGGCGTCATCACCGGCTACACCGACGGCACGTTCAAGCCGACCAAGTCCGTCACCCGCGCAGAATTCTGCGCGATGGCCTCCCGCTTCTTCTCCCTGAAAGAGGGCAGCGTGAAGTTCACCGATGTCCCGACCACGTTCTGGGGCTATAAGTACATCGCCTCCGTCGTCGCCAGAGGCTATCTGGACGATGTCGAGGGTGCGTATGAGCCGAACGGCGCGATCACCCGTGCCGAGGTCGTCAGCATCGTCAACCGCATGCTCTCCCGCAGCGCGGACAGCGCATATCTCGCGAAGGGCGGCGAGGGCCTCAAGACCTTCACCGATGTCGCGGAGACAGATGCGTGCTATCTCAACGTGATGGAGGCCGCGAACGGCCACGATTACACCAAGTCCGGCAAGACCGAGACGTGGAAGAATCTGAAGTAAATTCACAAAAAACGGCTGCACCGTCGGTGCAGCCGTTTTTTTGCGCGTGTCGGCGCGTGGCTTGTAATTCTCTGATTTCTATGATATAATGACCAAAAATCTGTAAAACCGAGGAATTTACCATGAGAATGAGACGAAGAAACAATCTCGAGCCGCGCATGAACGCCTGTGAATCCGTCTGGATCCACGAGCCGGAGGCGCTGCGCGGCAACTGGCGGAGCCTGATGCCGGGCTGCCGCGAGCTGCGCGTCGAGGTCGGCTGCGGCAAGGGCAAATTCACCGTCGAGACGGCTGCGGCGGAGCCGGACGTGCTGCTCATCGCGATCGAGCGCGTGCCGGATGCGCTGGTGCTTGCGATGGAGTCCGCGATCCGCATGGGCCTGAAAAACGTCTTTTTCGTCTCGCTCGACGCCGCGAACATCGACGCGTTCTTCGCCGACGACGAGATCGACCTGCTCTACATCAACTTCTGCGATCCGTGGCCCCGCAAAAAGAACGCAAAGCGGCGGCTGACGTACCACACGTTCCTCGAAAAATATAAAAAGGTGCTGAAGCTCGGCGGCCAGATCCACTTCAAGACCGACAACGCCAAGCTCTTCGACTGGTCGCTGCCCGAGATGGAGAGCTGCTTCCTCGAACTGCATAACGTCACGCACGATCTGCACGCCAACGGCCCTGTTGGGATCATGACAGGCTATGAGGAGAAGTTCTACGGCCTCGGCACGCCGATCAACCGGGTGGAGGCCGTGGTCGTGACGAAGCAGCCGCGCCCTGAGGATCTGAAGGACGAGGCCGAAGACAGCACAGAAGCCGGGGAGGACGCAGAATGAGCAGTATCGGCGTCATCGGCGGCGCAGACGGGCCGACGAGGGTGTTTGTCTCCGGGCCGGTCTGGCCGTGGGTGGTCTTCGGCGCGGCGGCGGTGGCGCTGGTCGTATTCCTGATCGTCCGGAAAAAGAAATGAATCGCGCAGTCCGCCTCTGCGGCCGGTGCAGAGCCATGGAGGCGGTCATTTCGGAAGTGGATGAAAATTCTGCGAAGTGACGAAAATTGCAGGTCAGATTCTTGCAAAATTACTAAAAAATATTTCAAATCCCTCTTGACAGCAAGAGGGATTTATTGTAGTATATAAAGGCGCGCGTAGGGAGCGGAAACAACGTGACCGTGCGTGTCAATGCGATGATGCAGGAGATTGCGTCCTGGACGGTAACTTCTGCGGAGTATGTCCGGTCATCGGGCGGCTGAGGATCACGATACGGCGTATATCGCCGCAGTGAACAGGCCGACAACGTCGGCCTTTTTTCATGGTGCGGAGTGATACGCACGGCATAGCGTATACAAGATCTTCGACCGTACTCAGGGCATCAATACCACTGAATACGTTTCATCAAGGAGGAAACACACATGGCAAACCAGGAAATGATCAGAATCCGTCTGAAGGCGTATGATCATCAGCTCATCGACGCGAGCGCAGAGAAGATCGTCGAGACTGCCAAGCGCAACGGCGCTGCCGTCTCCGGCCCGATCCCGCTGCCCACGAAGAAAGAAGTCGTCACTATCCTTCGCGCTGTTCATAAGTACAAGGATTCCCGTGAGCAGTTCGAGCGCAGAACCCACA
>OLNF01001680.1_pt1 | contig 18591 bp, 22 predicted proteins | sample 1673061 | NCBI WGS metagenome assembly OLNF01 (sample SAMEA3136751, study PRJEB25190) | human gut metagenome | reverse complement strand
GGTGGAGCAAGGAAGGGGTGGATGGAACTTTGCTTAACAGTAAAAAAGAAATGCCGGAAGAATTTACGCAAGCTGCGCAGCGACTATATTTATAAAATTGGCGTGGCCTACGGGAACGTCGTTGAAAATGAAAAACCGATTGCGTTTTTCTTTGAAACCGAGGAGGCCAAAGCCAGCTCCGAAGCTGCCGCAATGGGCCCGGAAGACATGGCCCATTATTTGATGGATTTTTGCCACGGCCGTTTGGCGGCCGGGAAAGGCTGCCCAGGCTGCCCGTTTGATAAACCGACCAGCAACAACGGGGATGGAGAGTGCCGTTTGTACGTTCCTGACGACTGGGATTTTTGAGGAGGCGAAGAAATGAGCGAAAAACGTATTATGGGCTACCGCACCGTTAAGGCGTGGCTGAACCGATACCGCGAAGCAGAGAAAAGATACTATCTGTTGTCTGACCGTCTGGCCGAAGCACAGGAGGCCACCCGGCACATCACCCAGAGCCTCAGCGCGGCCCCCAGCGGCAGCAAAGATGGCCAGAGCCTTGCCCGGGCGGTGGAACGTGAGGAGGAAGCGGAGCGCCGCGCTTATGAGCAAAGAGCGGTCTGCGACAGGCTGTTCCTCGAGATCAGAAATGCGCTCGCCCAGATCCAGAACGAGAAAGCATACACGGTGCTGTACAAGTACTATCTCGATTGTCTCACGTGGGACAGGGTCGCAAAAGATATGAATTACTCTCTGCGCATGGTCTATGTCTTGCGTCGCAAAGCAATGGAGGAGCTGAGCCTTTAAAAACATTGCACTGTCATTACATTGCGGTTTCACTATCGCATGGTGTAAAATTGTATCATCGGAAAAGCCAAAAGGCAAACCGATGCACGCAGCCTCCGAAACGTGTCCCTTCTTGGCATTTTCCTCCTTTTCTGCTTGCAGGTACCGGGCTTTGCTCTCTTCACGTTTCGCGGGCTGCTTCTATGCGATACACTGAAACAAAGGCAGCCTGCCGCTCATGAGAGACAGGAGGCGGTTCGATTCCGCCGTATCGCACCGTATGGCGCATGGACTAGACAACCCGCAAGGCCGCACGTGCAACCTCCCGTGCCGAGAAAAGGCCTTAGAATCCTTGCCAAGGTGTAGCTTTCCTGACGGGATGTGCGCCAACCAACAGCCCCGGCGGCGAACCGGAGCTGTTTTTATATGGCCGCCTGAGCGCAGTTTGGAGCGCGGTGCGTGTGTGTAGACACGGCTGGTTCGATTCCAAGGGCGGCTTTTATACTCCGGTAGCTCAAGCGGTAGAGCAGCGGTCTCCAAAACCGCATGTTGCAGGTTCGAGCCCTGCCGGGAGTGCTTGCGTGCCCTATGAGGGGGCCGCGCAATAGCGGGGCATCCGGTCGCGAAAGTTCCGGATGCAGCAGTGCCCACCGTTTGACGCATGTCCAACGCACTGAATGCACGGGTGCTGCTTATATGCCGTCATAGCTCAACTGGCAGAGCGCCGCCCATTTAAGGCGGGACAACGTTGGTGACACCACGGGAACATCACTGCACAGCCAACCACTGCGCACATCCATCCCGTGGGTGCTGGTTCAAATCCAGCTGGCGGCATGTTCGATATTCTGACCGTTCGGATTTCCGGGCGGTTTTTCTTTTGCACGAGTTTAGAGAGGTGGTGGCGGTGAGCGCAAAGCGGCTGACAGACAGACAAAAAAAGAAGATCATTGCTGACTATGTGCAGCTGCAGAGCTACGCCAGAACCGCCAAACTGAACGACGTGGCAGAAAGCACCGTGCGGAAAATCGTGAAAGATAATCCCAAGTGCGCGGATTTGTGCGCCTTAAAAAAAGAGCAGAACACGCAGGACATGCTTTCCTATTTAGGCAGCAAGCGCGGGGAAGCGCAGGATCTTCTCGGGCTGTACCTTCAGGCGATGGCAGACCCGGACAAAATCGCAGAGGCAACGCTGCCGCAGCTGTCCACGGCGTTCGGAACCATCGTGGATAAGTTTGCTATGCTGGGAGACCAGAGCGGCATAGAAGCCCCGGATGATGGCCTGCTTGAGGCTCTGAGCGCTGCCGCAGATATCAGCCCGCCGGATGACGTGGACATGCTGCCGGAGGAAGAGGACGACCATGCGGAAAAGTAACGGCTTTCGATGGAAAGCCCTCAGCCAGCGGCAAAAGCAGGTCTTGAGCTGGTGGACACCGCAGAGCGCATACAGCGGTTACAACGGCATCATTGCCGATGGCGCTATCCGCTCGGGCAAGACCTTTGCCATGAGCTTTTCTTTTGTTCAGTGGGCCATGACCTGCTACAGCGGCCAGCAGTTTGCCATGTGCGGAAAGACCATTGCCAGCTTCCGGCGCAACGTGCTGGGGACGCTCAAACAGCAGCTTGCAGCCCGTGGCTACAACGTCAAGGAGCATCGGGCAGAAAACTGCATGACCGTCAGCAAGGGCGGAAGAACCAACGAGTTTTACTTTTTCGGCGGCAAGGACGAGAGCAGCCAAGACCTGATCCAGGGCATCACCCTTGCCGGGGCATTCTTCGACGAGGTGGCCCTGATGCCGCAAAGCTTCGTCAATCAGGCCACGGCCCGTTGCTCTGTCACCGGGTCAAAGTTTTGGTTCAACTGCAACCCTGGCAGCCCGCAGCACTGGTTTTATCTGGAGTGGGTGCGCAAGTGCCGTTCCCGCAAGATGATGTATCTCCATTTCACGATGGACGACAACCTGTCACTTTCCGAGGACATCAAGGCCAGATACCGCAGCCAGTACAGCGGCGTTTTCTATCAGCGCTACATTCTGGGCCTGTGGACGGTGGCCGAGGGACTTGTTTATGACATGCTCGACCGAAAGAAGCACGTCGTTGATGTGCTGCCGGATCTGTCTCCAAAGAGCATCTATGTGGCGTGCGACTTTGGCACCCAGAACGCAACGGTTTTTCTGCTGTTCCAAAAGCAGGCAGATGCAGACTGCTGGATTGTCACCCGGGAGTACTACTACAGCGGCCGCGAACAGAAGCGGCAAAAGACCGTGGGCGAGTACGTTGCAGACCTCAAGGCGTGGCTGGGCGGACTCAAGCCGGAGAGGATCATCGTTGACCCCTCTGCCCTGCCCCTGATTACAGAGCTGCGCAAGAACGGATTTACCCAGACCCCCGCAAACAACGACGTTCTGAGCGGCATTCTGGACGTGCAGACCATGCTGCAGACCGGGCGGCTGAAGATCTACAAAGACTGCAAGCACACGCTGGAAGAGTTCGGCGTGTACGCTTGGGATCCAGATAAAGACGACACCGTGCTGAAGGTCAACGACCACTGCATGGACGCTATCCGCTATTTCGTGCGCACAAAGCGCCTTGTGAAACTGAGGGATTGATTTTGAGCACTGTATACACATTCCAGACCTTCCAGCAGGCGCAAGCCGCCGGGGAACAGCCTGATTTCATCCGGCGGTTCGTGCAGCAGCACTGCAGTTCCGGACCGTACAAGATGGCGCTGAACGCCGATCTCTACGATGCCCAGAAAAACCCGGGCGCTGAACAATTCGCACAGGCTTACGCTTTGATGCTGAAACGCCTATCCAAAAACACCAAGCCGGACACCCCCCACCCCGATATGGTCAAGAGCAATCTGTTCCGGCGGCTCAACAAGCAGCGGGCGACCTACTCCCTCGGCAACGGCGTGGTTTTTGCGGACGATGGCGTGGACAAGGACAGGCTGGGGCAGAACTTTGATGAGCAGATCCAGAAGGCCGGATATTTCGCCCTGATCCACGGCGAGAGCTTTGGATTCTGGAACAACGACCATCTGGTGGTTTTCAAGCTGACCGAGTTCGCGCCCCTGTACGATGAAAAGACAGGCCTTTTGCAGGCGGGTGTGCGCTTCTGGCGGCTGAACCCGGACACGGATATGCACTACATCCTGTACGAGCTGGACGGCTTTACCGAGTACACGGAAAGCAAAATCGGCAATGTGATGAAGGAGACCGTAAAAAAGCAGGCATACAAGAGTGTGACCGTCACCACACCCGGCGGCGGGCTGGAAAGCGTGGAGGGCGAAAACTACAGCGCTCTTCCCATTGTGCCGCTGTGGGGCTCCGACCTGCACCAGAGCACGCTTGTGGGCCTGAAAGCCTACATCGACAACACCGATTTGGTGATGTCCGGATTCTGCAATGACCTGCAGGACTGCGCGCAGATTTACTGGCTGTGTGAGAACTTCAACGGAATGACCGATGATGAACTCGTGGAGTACCTCGTCAAGCTGAATCTGTACCACATTGCAGGCGCAGACACCAGCGAGGGCGGAAAGATCACCCCCTACACCACCGAGATCCCCGTGACGGCCCGGCAGGCTCTGTTGGAGCTGCTCCACACCCGGGTCTATGAGGATTTCGGCGGTCTGGATGTGCATTGCGTCAGCGCGGACAGCACCAACGACCATTTGGATGCAGCCTATGAACCGCTGAACCAGAACGCGGACGACTTCGAGGCGCAGGTAAAGCCGTTCATCCGGCAGATCTGCGCACTGGCTGGCTTTGACAACGCGATGCCGACATTCAACCGCAGCAAGATCACCAACACGGCTGAGCAGGTCGCAACGGTGATTTCTGAGGCACCCATCATCGGGCAGGACGTGGCCATTGACCTGCTGCCCAACCTGACCCCGGAACAAAAGGAGCAGGCCAAGACCGCGCTGATGGCTGAGAGCGCAACACGGGAGACCGTGGGCGAGGAGGAGGATGAAGACGATGGCAGCAGGTGAGATTTACGAAGAGTTCGTGGAGAAGTTCAAGCCGAAAAAGACCACGGACGACTGCTACACACCGCCCAGCATTTACGCTGTCATCCGCGACTGGGCTTGCAAAGAGTACGGCATTGACCCGGCCAAAATCGTGAGGCCATTCTACCCCGGCGGAGAGTATGAGCACTACGACTACCCGGAAGGTGCTGTGGTGCTGGATAACCCGCCGTTTTCCATTCTGTCTAAAATCTGCACGTTTTACCTCGATCGTGGAATCCCGTTTTTCCTGTTCGCTCCATCACTGACGGCCTTTTCCGGAAGAACAAATACCATGCGAATGAACCACATTATTTGCAATTGCGATATCGTGTATGAAAACGGTGCAATTGTAAGGACGAGTTTTGTGACAAGCTACGGCGGGGACGTTGTGGCGCAGACCGAACCAAGGCTGACGAAGCTTGTAAATGACGAGACAGAACGGTTGCGGAGAACGAAAATGGCACAACTCCCAAAGTATACATACCCAGACCACATTGTGACGGCCGCATTGCTTCAACGATACAGCAAGTACGGCGTGGATTTCAAAGTCCGCAAAAAGGACTGTGCCCCAATTTTTTCTCTGGACGCACAGCGCTCTACCAGGAAAGCCATATTTGGCGGCGGCCTGCTGCTGTCTGATCGTGCTGCGGCTGAGAGGGTTGCGGCTGAGAGGGCTGCGGCTACAAAATGGGAGCTGTCTGCCCGGGAGCGTGCCATTGTGGAGTATTTGAACAGCCATGAAGCAAACAGACCGTGACCGCATCTCTACCCGCCAGCTGAACCGCCTGCGCCGCCGTATCCTCCGGGTGTACGGCACTGCCCGCCGGGAGATGCAGAAGCAGCTGACCGAGTTTTTAGCCAAGTACAAAGCGCTGGACGAGCGCAAACGGGCGCAGCTGGCCGCAGGTGAAATTACAGAGGACGACTACCGCATCTGGTTGCAAAATCAGGTGTTTCAATCCGATTTGATGCACGCCAAGCTGGACGGCATCACACAGACCTGCACCACAGCCCAGCAGACGGCCTACAAGCTGGCCCGGGACGAGCAATACAATATCTTTTCCTTTGGCGCAAACTGGGCTTTCTACGAGCTGGAACAGGCCGCAGGCGTGACGTTCGGGCTGACCCTGTACAACACCGAAGCGGTCAAGCTGCTGCTGAAGGAGAACCCCCGCATGGTGCCAAACAAACGCATCAAGAGCGAAAGCAACCGCACCTATGACGCCCGGGTGTTCAACCGCTACGTCATGCAGGGCATTGTGCAGGGCAAGAGCGTCCACGACATCGCCGTACAGGCCGTCAACGGCATGGCTGATACAGAGATCCACTGGGCCATGAACAATGCCGTTACAGCCCTTACCAGCGCTCAGAACGCCGGGGCTTTGCAGCAGATGCGCAACGCCCAGGCTTTGGGCATCGAGGTCAAAAAGCGCTGGAACTCCACCCACGACTACCGCACCCGTGAAATGCACCGCCTGCTTGACCAGCAGACGGCAGAGCTTGACGAGCCGTTCAAGGTCATGGGCTACGAGATTCAGCGCCCCGGCGACCCCAGCGCAGCGCCGGAGATGGTTTACCACTGCCGCTGTGTGCTGTCCTCTGCGCTGGGCAAGTATCCCCGGCAGAACGCCATGCAGCGGGACAATGTGGCAAAAGACGTCACCCCCATCATGGATTACACCGAGTGGTATAAATCCAAGGGCGGCAAAGAGAAAGAGCAAATGTGGTGGGCGGAAGAGCGCAAGAGAAAGAGGAAGGTTGCAAAGCATGAAAAATAAGAAGTTTGGGATTGTCGTAATCAACGATGACTTTTTCTTGAACTTTTGCCGTGATTTTAAGCCCCCGTGTGGTTACATTAAGCCAAAACACGCGCGGCCTTCCTACGGAAATGGCGCAAAGCCGCATGGAGCACACAAACGCCTTATTAGGACAATGGAAGGATTCAGAAAATGAATGTTTTAATGTCTGACGCAGAATATGCGCCGTGGCTTATGGATGCGCTCAAGCTGATTGAAGAAGAGAAGGTCAAAAAACTTGCAGTAGTAGGCATTACTGCCAAAGGTGAGGTCATGACCGGTTATTATCACATGGAAATGTCCGATAAAGCTCTTGTTTCTGCTCATATGCAGGCTGACGCTGTACTGGATTCGGTTTGTTCCAACGGAGAGCTGATCCAAAGACGTTGGGCAGAGCAGGAGGAAGGGGAGGGATAAGCCGTGATTCTGCCGATGGAAAACACCGAAAAGATGATTTTTCCGGGTGAAGGCAAGTTCCACATCCCTATCATCAAGCCGGAAACGGACATCCGCATTGACAAGCTGGAATGGATTCCTTTCAACTATGCCCTGTCTGCCAAAGATAAGGGGAGCAAAGGCGTCCATTTTTATTGTGATGATTACCAGTTTGAACGTGTTTGGCGCAATCCTGACAAGTATGTGCCGCTTTTGCAACAGTTCGGTGCGGTTCTTTCCCCTGATTTTTCCATGTTCCGAGACCACCCGGAAGCGGTACAGATTTGGAGCGCCTATAAACGGCACTGGCTGGCAGCGTACTGGCAAATGCACTGTATCAAGGTCATTCCCACCATCGAATGGGTATGGCCGGAAAGCTACGAGTGGTGTTTTGACGGAGAGCCGCGAAATTCCATCATCTCCATTTCGTCCGTTGGGTTGATGAACGAACATCTAGCTACAACCCTTTTTACGATGGGATGCAAGGAGGCTATGCGGCGCTTAAATCCTACGCAAGTTCTTTGGTATGGCAAACCATTACCGGGGGTGGACTTTAACGCAACTGTAATTAAACCGCAATATGCGGAAGTGAGAGAGAGGTGTCACGATGAGCGGCGGTGGTAGAGCATCCGGCAGAGCCGGGCGCAGCTCCGCGAGAGCGGGCGGCGGATTCAAAATTACAAAAAAGGAAAGAGAAACGGCCCAAGGATATATAGACCAAGTCATAAAAAAGCGCTGGGATTCTTTGGACAACGTAAAAATCACAAAAACACATGAAGACCGTATTGATATTTCCTATGATGCAAAAAGGACCAGAGAGCATTACAGAACGGGCAGAATGAATGCCTATTATGACACGATTGAAACTGTTGCACACAGAGAAAATGTGCTCTGGTTTCAAGAAGGAAAGCTTGTCCATATTGATACAGGGTCGCTTAATCCCAAAAATGTTTCAACTGAACGAGTGATTAAAACTCGCAAAGAGGGAGGAACAACAAGGCGAAAGAAGAAAAAGTGAGCCATGAAATTTGAGTACGACATCAAATTCACCGACAACACCCCGCAGCTGCATGAGGCGCTGGACTCTTGGGCGAAACGGGTGCTGACCATCTGGGGCATGAAGGTGCAGGACTACGCCCAGCTTCTTGTGCCCACAGGCACGGCAGACAGCACGGGAATTGAGGGCTATGTGGGCGGCGCACTCAAGCAGAGCCTGACATTTGCCATCGACCTCGCAAAAAAGACCGTGACCATCGGCAGCAACCTGTTTTACAGCGTCTATGTGGAGCTGGGCACGGGCATCTTTGCCGAGAAAGGCAACGGACGCAAAACGCCGTGGGTCTGGAAGGACTTCAACGGCAAGTGGCACTTTACCCGGGGCATGGCGGCTCGTCCGTTCCTGCGCCCGGCGGTGGAAGAACATATTGACGAGCTGCGGCAGATCGCCGTGGAGGAAGCGGAGAAGGGGGAATAATATGCCAGAAGAAAAGCTCTTTCCGGCAATTTTTACAGCGTTTAGCATTATGCTACTTGAGTATATGCTTTATGAATTCCTGAAGGATTTCACCGAAGTAAAATACCCGCTTCTCGCTGCCTTTTTGCTTAACGTCAGTTTTGTCTTGATCTCCTTTACGGTTTATCTTGCACTCTAATTCAATATCTCAGCGGTTGGCGCACAGCGTCAGCCGCTTTTTTATGCCGCTTTAGCTCAGGTTGGCAGAGCACCGGATTTGTAATCCGGGGGCCGTGGGTTTAAGCCCCACAGGCGGCACCACACCGGCAGCACGTCCGGCAAATAAAACCTTATTGCCAAGCATGGCAGCCCGAGCAAGGGCAGAAAGGACTATCACATGGCACTCGAACGCAAGACTCTCCGGGCGATTCTGGAAGATGAAACGACCGACACCAGCGGCAAGCTCAAGAAAATTCTGGACGTGCTGCATGAGGAAACGGACACCTTGCAGAACCAGATCGATGAGAAGAACGCAGCCCTCGCCAAAGCCGAAAAGGACCGGGACGCAGCCAACGGCGGCAAGGAAGCCGCTGAAAAGGCGCTGACCGACTACAAGGCTCAGCAGACCCAGAAGGACACCCACGCAGCCAAGGAAGCCAAGTTCCGGGAGCTGCTGAAGGCCGCCGGGGTGCTGGACAAGTATGCAGACCGCGTTGTGCGGCTGTCTGGCGAGGATATCGACAAGCTGGAGCTGGACGATAAAGGCGAGGTCAAGGACGCCAAGAAGCACACCGACAGCCTGAAAGCTGATTGGAGCGACTTCGTAGGCACTACGACTACCACCGGCGCAAAGGTGGACACCCCGCCCACCAACACCGGCTCCAAAATGACCAAAGAGCAGATCATCAACATCAAAGACGCAAGCGAACGGCAGGCGGCCATTGCGGCCAACCCTGAAGCGTTCGGGCTTGCAGCAAAGGAGTAACACATGGCAGCACCCGAAAATCTTACCACTGCTTCCCAGATCACTACCTCTATTCGTGAGGTGGATTTTGTTACCCAGTTCCAGAAGAACTGGGACGCTCTGCGCACCATTCTGGGCATCATGCGCCCCATCCGCAAGGCACCCGGCACCAAACTGGTCTCCTACAAGGCAACCGTTGACGGCGGCCTGCAGGGCGGCACCGCCGTGGGTGAAGGCGAAGACATCCCTCTGACCAAGACCAAGGTTGAGCCCGTGGCCTATGACGACATCGAGCTCGGCAAGTGGGCAAAGGCGGTTTCCATCGAGGCTGTTACCAAGTACGGCGCAACCGTGGCCGTGGAGCGCACAGACACCGCTTTCCGCAATGAGTTGCAGAAGAAAGTTCTGACCGACTTTTACACCTTCCTCAAGACCGGCAAGCTGGTGGGCACCCAGAAGACCTGGCAGCGTGCTCTGGCTATCGCAAAGGGCGCAGTCCTGAAGCGTTTTGCCAACGACAACCTGGATGTAACCGAGGTCGTGGGCTTTGCCAATATCATGGACTTCTACGACTACCTGGGCGACAAGGAGATCACCGTTCAGACCGAGTTCGGCCTGAACTATGTGAAGAACTTCCTCGGTTACAGCACCCTCTTCCTCCTGCCTGATGCTTACATTGAGCAGAAGAAGGTGATTGCCATTCCCGTGGAGAACATCGACCTGTACTACGTGGATCCCGCAGACCGGGACTATGCTACCATGGGCGCAAACTACACCGTTTCCGGCGAGACCAACCTGCTGGGCTACCATACCGAGTACAACTACAAGAACGCCACCACTACCAACTATGCCATCATGGGCATGAAGCTGTGGGCAGAGTATCTGGACGGCATCGCAGTCGTGACCGTCGGCACGTCCAACACCGAGCCCGCTGTGGCCGCCTCTGAATCCACCGGGCGATAAGAAGAGGTGACTTTGCATGACCGTCCCAGAGCTGTGCGTTTACACGCACAATTTTTTTGACCGGGCAGATGATTCCATTGCCGGGGAGTTCACCTTTGAGCCGGATACCGTGCCCGCCGGGGTAGTGCCGGGACAGTATTTCCTCGTGTGCGGATCCATTTTCAATGACGGCGTGCACAAGGCCGGGGACGGCGATCTGACCGCCGAGACCTTCACCGGGACGGTGCAGCCCATGCGCGTGCCGCCTGATTTTGTGGCGCTGGCTGAAAAAATCGACGCATACGACAAGGCGCTCCCGGCCGGAGGCGTGTATGTGTCCCAGTCCTTTGCCGGGTGGTCCGGCACGATGGCTACAGGCGCGGACGGCCTGCCCGCAGACGGCAAGACCCGCTATAAATCCGAGATCAATCATTGGAGGAAGATGTGACATGGTCAATCCGTTCGCTGCATCCACCGTGATGCAGGGCTTTACCAAAAAATTCTGTTTTCAAACTCGCAGCTATGAGCCGGACGGCGTGGGCGGCTTTGTTTCCGGCTGGAAGGATGGCCCCGAGTTTGAGGCCGTGGAGCGCCACGACACCACCGTGGAAGCTCAGGTGGCAGAGCAGGCTGACACCGCATCTACCTATACCCTGCTGGTCAACACTGGCGTGCCGCTGGCCTTCCCGGACTACATCAAGCGGGTGGACGGCGGACAGACCTTCCAGATCACCAGCGCAGCAGACGAAACCAAAGCCCCGCCGGAGTCCGGCATGGGACTGCGGGCCGTCAAGTGCAAAAAGGCGGTGCTGCCGTAATGGGGCCGTCTGAGAGCATCAACCGGGCGCTGAACGCTTTTTTCAACGGCTTTGGCATCCCGGGCTATCTGGAAGATAACATCCCTCCTGCCGCTTCACTGCCCTATCTGACCTATCAGCCCACCATCCCCGGCGGGTGGAACGAAACGGCATCCTTCCACGCCCGGCTGTGGTACCCCAGCAAGGGCGGCAGAGCCCCCATTCTGCAAACTGAGGATACGATCAGCGCAGCTTTCCCAAGAGGCGGCTTAAAAATCGAGTGCGAGGGCGGCGCTATTCTTTTGGACAAAGACGATAAAGATTGGGCGCAGCCACTCAACAACACGCCTGAAGGGTATCTGTGCGAATACCTTATTTTTGAACTTACACGGCTTATACCGTGAGTAAAGGAGCAATATGGCTGAAACTTTAGCAAAGAAGTTTAACGTCAACGTTTTGACAGCGGAGGCTTTCAAGAGCATCCCCAAGGGCTCGGGCAACATTTTGTCCGATTTCTCGCTTGAGGCCCCGAAAATCGATGAAACGAACGTCATTCACGCCACACAGGGCGGCGTAACTATCACCTATCAGAACTCCACCGAGGATACCCTTTCCGAAATCGACAACGCCCCCACCAATACAAAGCAGGGCGTGGAAGTCACCGGAACCACCGCAACCATCTCTTACACGACCCCCAACGCAGACCCTAAGAGCATCCAGCTCGCCATTGGTACTGCGGACATCGACCCGGAAGACCCCACCCACGTGGTTGCACGCCTGAAAACCGCTTTGACGGATTTCAAGCCCATTTGGTGGGTCGGCCCCATGATCGGCGGCGGCTTTATCGCGGTCAAGCTTTATAATGCCATGTCCACCGGCGGCCTGAGCCTGAAGTCTGAGCACCGCGGCGGCGGCTCGATGCAGATCACTCTGACCGCTTTTGCAGACCTCGAGAACCCCGAACAGGCCCCGATGGAGTTCTACTCTATCACAAAGGCTGCGTCCTGATGTAAGGAGGAAAGACATGAAGGAAATCATTGATCTGGAAGGCAAGGAATACCTTGCAAAAACTTATAAGCTGGCAAAGGCATACAAGCAGTGCATCGTTGACACGGGCGCGGTGGCGGCGGCAACTCAGCCCGCGCCGCTGACTGGCAACGAAACCCCGGAGGAGAAGGCCAAAAAGATTGCAGAACAGGGCGCGAAAAATGCGGAAGAAATGATGCGCATGATCTACGAAGAACACGCAGACATGACCGAAAAGGTCTTGCCGCTCTTTGTGGTGCTGGATAAGGGCGAAGAGCTTCCGCCCACCAGAAAGCTGGCCGCAGCAATGTCCCGTGCGCTGTCTGATGACGATTTCATGGATTTTTTGAGATCCTTGATGTGATCGGCGTGGAAGGATATAAACGGATGGTCTCAACCATTCGTCTGGATTTGCTGGAACTTTTCGGCAAGTCCTATATCCTCGACCACATCAAAAAAGAAATCAGAAGCCACGATGAAGTTCAATTCTACCGCGATTGCATAGCAGATGCCGTTGGCGGTCTTGCGGGAGCTGACGCTCTTTATTCTTACGTTGCTTCGTATACATTTCCGCTTTATGTAAAGCAGATCGACAAGCGGTCTGCGGCGGAGATCACGGAAGAAAACAGCAAGGCTCTTGAAGAGCTGTGCGGAGGGGGTGATGGGACCTGAAACTTTTTGAATTGAGCGCCACCCTCGGGCTGGACGACAGCGCCTACCGGCAGGGCGTGGAAGAGGCAAAGTCTCAGACTAAGGCCGCTGTCTCCACCATGATGAAGGATTATAACCGGCTGTACAGTGAGGTCATTCACCTTACGGCAGCCTACCAGAAATCACGGAAAGAGACCGGGGAAACCCCCGAAAAAACTAAGGAATTTGCCCAGAAGCTGAAAGAAGCTCAGGCCCAACTCAATACCACGGCACAGGGGCTAAGGACTGCGGAAGCGTACATGAACAGCTTTGGGGATGCCACCGGGAAAGCATCAAAAGCGAATAAAAGCCTTGCCGAAGAGCTTACCGCCTCTATAACAAAAGGCATGACGCTGTCAAACGTCATTCTAAAGGCAGGCAGTGTGGCGTTTGATGCCGCTGAAAATTTTGTACGGTCCGGCATCGAGTATAACGCCCAGATCGAGAAATACACCACCGGCTTTACCAATATGCTGGGCAGCGCGGAAGCCGCCCAGCAGGTCATGAGCCAGATCCAGGAAGACGCGGCAAAAACCCCGTTTGATGTCGAGTCCCTGACAAAGGCGAATCAGTACCTGATCTCTGCAGGCGAGAACGCTTCCTATGCCCGCAGTACCATCATGGCACTGGGTGACGCGGTCTCTGCGACCGGCGGCGGCAACGACGAGCTGAACCGCATGTCCCAGAACCTGCAGCAGATCGCCAACACCGGCAAGGCTACAACGGCCGATATCAAGCAGTTTGCTTATGCCGGCATCGACGTGTACGGCATTCTGGCTGACTACACAGGCAAGTCCACCGCCGAAGTGCAGAACATGACCATCAGTTATGATCTGCTGACGCAGGCCCTGCAGGCCGCTTCCGAAGAGGGCGGGCGTTACTACAACGCCATGAGTGACCTCAGTCAGACGCAAAACGGCATCACCAACACGTTAAAAGACAACGTCAAACAGCTGGCGGGCCTTTTGACTGGCGACCTGTCCGACGCCGTAGGAAGCGTCAAAACAAAATTAAACGAAATGACTGTGGCTGCCATTGAAGCCTATAAGCTTGACGGCTGGAAAGGTCTGATCGGAGAAATCACCGGCCTTACCACCGTCATTGACAAGGCCAAATCTTCGGCTGTTGGCCTAAAAGCCGTCTTTGACGCGCTGAAAAGCAAAGAAATAGGCATTGCCCACGGTGACTGGGACGCGGTTTACCAGAAGGCATTTAACAACGACTACCAAAACAGAAAGGCCGGCAAAAAAGACACAGACTACTGGAAAGAATACGGCGAGCGTCTGAAAAAGCAGTACGGAATAAAAGAAACCAACAGCAGCTCCATCGTCACCACAGGCGGTGGCGGCGGTTCCTCCGGCGGCAAAAAATCCGGCTCCTCCGGTTCCACCAGGTCCACCACCGAAACGGTCATTTCGTCCATCTCCAGCACGGCTACAACCACCGCACAGAATGCGCTTGGCACTGTGACCACCAGCATCCAGACCCTCACCGAAAAGGTCAAGGACGGCGCGGGCAGCATCAAAGACCGCATCACCGAGACCACCACCACGACCGGCAAGGAGATGGTGAACGGTGTTGCCACGACCTTTAAGCAGGTCGAGACCAAAGTCAACGGCACGGTCACAAAGGTCACAAAGACCTATGACGACATGTCAAAAACGCTGCTGGGCACCTTTACCAACGTCTCAGAAACCACCTTTGACGGCATTACCACAAAGGTGCAGCAGGCGGTGGAAAAGTACGCGGACGGCAGTGAGCATATCAAAAAGACCGTCACAGAGACCGGCCAGCGCATCGGCGAAAACGGCGCGGAGACCTACGAAAAGATCATCACCTACATCGACGGCATTCAAGACAAGGTGACGGAGACCTCCAACGAGATCGACAAGAGCGTAAAGGGTACCCAGAGCCGCATTGACCAGCAGTTGAGCGAGGCTTCCGGCCAGCTTGACAAGGGCATTTTCGGGCTGGTAAAGAACACCTTCAAAGACGCCAAAAATGGAGACTGGGCAAGTCTTGGGCTGGATTTTGTCAATCTGATCTGGGGCGAAGTGTCGCAGGGACAGCGTGACGTGATCTCTAAGTGGCTTGCGGACGCGGCGACTGCAGTCAATGAGGGCTACTTCAGCGGTGGCATCGGCAAGGCGTTTGACATCTTCCAGAAGCTTTTCTCCGACGGCGGGGTAAAATCCGATATCGACGGCGTGACCAATTCGGTCAAGGCTTTTGGTGAGATCGTCAACGGCCTTGCAGGCTCCGGCGGCGTGGGCGGCGCTCTGGGCAGCATCGTGCAGAGCTTTTCCGGCATGGCGGGCGGCATCACCTCTGCACTGGGCAACATCGTGTCCTTTGTGGCAGCGAACCCCGTCCTTGCCCTGATCCTGGGCGTGGGCGCGGTCGCTGGCGGCATCGGCCTTGCTATGTGGATGAACAAGCAGAACGACCAGCAGCCCGTCAGCCACTACCAGAGCCCCTTTGACAAAACCGGCGTGTATGACAGTCTGGGCACCTTCTCCACCCGCGCAGCCCTGCAGTACCGCGTCACCGGCCAGCAGTCCATTGTTGACCGGCAGACCAGCATTCTGGAACGCATCGAGGGGATGCTGGACGAACATCTGCCCGACATCGGCAAGGGCCAGGTGGTCATGGACTCCGGTGAGCTGGTGGGCGTGCTGTCGCCCCGCATGGCGACCAACATCGATGCACGCATTGGCGTGACGGTGACACGGAAAGCGAGGGGTGTGTAATGGCAAAGCTTCTGGGCGCAAAAATCGGGGACTACCACACCCTGAAAGACTGGGGGCTGTATCTCAAGGTAGGCAGTCCCAAGATCGGCGCTGCCGAGGTGGACGAGTACCTTGTACAGGTCACCGGATCGGACACCCTGCTCAACCTCACCACATGGGACGGTGGCAAGGTGCACTATAAAAAGCGCACCATCACCATGGAGCTGCTCTGCAATGCCCCGAAAAGCAAGTGGCCCAGCATCGAAAGCACCATCGCCAACGCCATCCACGGCAAGTGGCTGCGGTGCAAGTTCGACGAGGATCCCAAGTGGTACTGGGAAGGGCTGTGGAAGGTCTCGCCGTCCCGCGACCGGCTTTCCAGCACCTTTACCATCACCGGCACCTGCAACCCCTTCAAGCGCAGCGTCTACGATGGCTCCAACGACTGGCTGTGGGATGACTTCAACTTTGAAACGGACATCGTGCGCAACTACACGGACATCCCGCTCAAGGCGGGCGAGGACAAAGAGGTGTCCATCACCGGTGCACCGCGTGCGGCCGGCATCTACTTCCAGCGCAGCGAGACCGCCGCAGACATCGCGGTGTCTCTCAATGGCTTTGAGGCGGGTATTCTGGCCAAGTCCACCGACTGGCAGTATATCGAGGGCCTTACCATGCCGGATGGCGTGGTGGGCACCCTCGTTTTCTCTGCGTCTGCGGACTGCAGCATCAGTATCAAGTATCTGGGGGCAAGTCTATGAGTTACAAGATCTATGCGGGCACACAGTCCGGCGTTGACACGTGGGTGACCAAAGCCTGCATCCACGACCCCGGGGACATCACCGACACCAAAAAGCTCATCAGCCCCACGCTGACCCGCGAGGTGGGCAAGGCCGGTTCTCTGGAATTCACCCTGCCGCTGGGCAACGTCGCACACTCCGCGCTGCAAAAGCTCATGACGGTGGTAGAGGTGCAGCAGGACGGCAAGCAGATCTGGCAGGGCCGCGTCATGAACCACGAGCAGGATTTTCAGGTGCGCCAGAAAGTCTACTGCGAGGGCGAAATGGCCTACCTCAACGACAGCGGTGCTGCGCCTTACAGGGCCAGAAACGTGAGCATTTCCCAGTTTCTGGAGTGGGTCTGTGCCAATCACAACCAGCAGGTGGACGCTTTCAAGGCTTTCACCCCCGGCAAAGTGCAGATGGACCCCCCTATGGTGGTGCCCTACATCGACGGTCTCAAGGTGGAGCAGTCCGGCTATCACTATGACTCTGACGATGGCGACCGCATAAACCACTGGGCGATCAAAGACCCGGTCGATTCTAAAGTCTCGATTTTTTATGAGGAAAAGGAGTATCAGTACAGCCCATCTTGCCTGTCGTGGCCGCTCAACGAGGAAAGGGTCCTTAATAACCGCGTGATCTCCCGCATCGGTGACAACAATTTCCGCGTCCGGTACCCCGTGGCCTACGCAAACGGCAAGACGTGGAATGCAAGCGTCAGCGTTGCAAGCGCGTATGTCTCCTGTCCGACCTGTAGCAAGGACTTTGGCACATACTCCATCTACGACATCACAAAAGGCACTGAATCCGGCACCTACACGATCACCGAAAAAGGCGGCTCGTACAGTCTTGCAATCAACGGTAAGGCTGACAGCCGCTTTGCTTTTGACACCAAAGAACCCACTTACAGCTTCGGAGATGGCAAAAATTACGGCAAAACGCTGGACATCCTGCAAAGTGAACTCACGGACAAGTACGGCGGTTATTTTGTGATCCGCCACGGCACCGATGCAGACGGCCACCCGCACCGTTATCTGGACTACATGCAGAAGATCACGGACAAGAACCCCCAGACCATTGCCTTTGGGGTCAACATGCTGGATCTGACCAGCTACACCAAAGCTGAGGACATCTGCACACGAGTCATTGCCTTTGGTACAAAAACCGAAAAAACGTGGCCCTTTGTGGACATCCAGAGCATCATTGCCCAGACGGCCAACGACACAAAGGCGCAAAAGATCTACGGCATCATCACAAAAGTGATTCAAGTCGAGGGCAGCCACAACAATGCTCAGTCTTTGCTGAACTCCGCAGAGGAAGAGCTGGCAAAAAATCTGCGGTACCTGAACGGCATGGCCGTGAAGGCCGTGGACCTGAAAGACGCTGGCATCGATATCGACCGCCTTGCCATCGGCAAGCAGACGCATATCTTTTCTGCGGCCCACGGCGTGGATACGTGGCTGCTGTGCTCCAAGCTGGTGGAGCCTCTGGATGCACCGGATAAAAAGGAGTTTACCTTTGGCACCGAGTTTTCCAGCCTCAGCGATCTGCAGTCTCTGACTGCCCTCAAGGCGTCTGATGCTTACGACCTGAGCCGGGCGCTCAAAGGCTGAGAAAGGAGAGATCTATGGACAAGAAGACCTTTGACGAAGCAATTGCGGGGATTCGCACCGCAGAGCGCGGCGTGGAAGTCCGCGAGGACATCGCACAGGGCATGGAGTACGTCAAACAGTACGCCGAGGAAGTGACAGGTCAGCAGCAAGCCGCCCTGCAGGCCGCTCAGACCGCCACCGGAGCAGCCAGCACAGCGACGGAAAAGGCGGCAGCAGCTGCAGAAAGCAAAAGCATGTCCCAGACTGCCGCCACCAGCGCAGCCCAAAGTGCACAGTCGGCGTCCACAGACGCAAAGAGTGCGGGAGCCTCTGCCGCTTCTGCCAAAGCTGACGCGGACAGGGCTGCGGCCATCGTGAGCACCGATAAGACGCTGAGCGTCGAGGGCGCTCCGGCTGACGGAAAGGCTGTTGGTGACGCTCTGAAAGGTGTGATAAGCGCAGACGCTGTAAAGACCTTGATTACGGACGCTCTGGCAGAAGACCATGCGAAAATCAAATTTTGGGTTTCGGAAGACCCCACCAGCCCCGCCGCGCTGTTCGGCGGCAGCTGGGAGGAGATCGCGTCCGAGCGAGTGCTGATGGGCGCG
>OLNF01001678.1_pt1 | contig 18595 bp, 10 predicted proteins | sample 1673061 | NCBI WGS metagenome assembly OLNF01 (sample SAMEA3136751, study PRJEB25190) | human gut metagenome | reverse complement strand
TTCAGTGGATAGTTGAGACGGTGCGATACGATAAGTGGTTTTTTGGGCACTTTCATATAGATGCTGAGATTTGGAGAAATCAGTATGCAGTACTTGACAGTATAAGAGAACTGCATACAGGAGAATTGATTAAAAATAGATGTTAAAGAAGGAGATGAAAGGCGGTATGATAATATGATTGATTCACATATCCATTTATCTTGTAAATGCTATAACCAAACTTTTCCATATATCGATTATGATGGGAAAGAACTCACAATAGCTGCAGATGGGCGGCGAGAGACGGTGATTGCAACTCCAATAGAATATCTGCTTATTGAGACCGACGGCCCATATGTTAAGCCAGAAAGACCAGATGATGTCACTGGCAAAAAGTGGGCGAAGGCACGAAATACGAGTTTGATTCTTCCGAATATTGCGGAAAAGATTGCGGAATTAAAAGGCATGATGGTGAAAGATGTCGTAAGGATTACTGAAGAAAACACAAGAAGAGTGTTCAAATTGAATAATTGTGCGTCGTATTCTCGTTACTTCTGATGAGTCGTGTTACAATCAATAACGCCGATGCAGGATTTTTATAATCCTATATCGGCGTTTGTTGGTTATAAGAGAATGTATTTTACACTTATTTTCCAAATGTATTGCTGGATTTAGCAGCAGCTTTAGCTGCCATGGTGTTAGTGGACTCAAACAAGGAAGTTGTCGGTGCGACCGGACACATCAGTACCCGTCCTGTTCCACGATAAACATTTACCAGACCCTCTCCGCTAACTGCAGATCCGACAAGTGTTTTTGTAGATCTTTCTACGGTAAATTCAAGATTTGATGACCAGCATACAGCAAGGTTTCCATCAATTTTCAGTTCATCATTTTCCAATATGACTTCAATCAATTCATCTTCGGGAACATTAGACTCCAGTGCAGCTACACCATTTCCCTGCAAACTCAGATTAAACAGACCTTCGCTACCTAATACTGCTGATGAAAGGTTCTTTCTGGCTACAACTTTACTTTTTACATTTGCATCACAAGCCAGGAACATGCCATCTTCAATTGTCATTCCGGCTGGTCCCCATTTGCCAATGTCTGTAAGGATAATATATTTGTATGTCGGTTCTAATACCAGACAGCCTTCACCAACATATTCCGGTTTAACTGCGGTTTCTTTTGTAACCGCACCCTTGAATGCCTTTCCAAGGAAATCTCCGATACCTTTTACACCAGATGTGGCTTGTACATTACCACCCATCCATTGCATGGCACCAGCCTGGATAACAGCTGAATGGTCTTTATCAATATCAATAACAACCTGTCTTCTTCTGACATGCATTTTACTCATGAAATACTCATTCATTGCATTCATAGGTGAAACGCTGGCATCCTGCACATATTCAAGTACATGGAAGTTTCCGATACTTTTTGTAAATTTTCTGTTCTCATTTTGTAAGTTTTCAATTCTCATGGCATACTCTCCCTTTTGATAATAATGTATGATGTTGCTCGGATATGCTTATTATAAAAGAATTAGCATAAATAGAAAACAATTTATGCAGAGAATCATAAAGAGAGAATTCTCAGATTTCGAGAAATATAAAGATTCTAAGGCTAAAGAAATTTTATCTCTTTCATTTCTTCCGGTGTAACGGAGCCAGTAGCAATGGCAAGTCTTGCCATCTGAGGGGAATATATCTGCAGATAAAATCTAAAAGCCAACAAATTTGTTTATGTTGGTATTGAATCAATTAAATCCAATACATTATAATGTCCATAGATGATTACCTTTTTATACAGATATAAATTTACCAAAGTGTGATGGGGGTGCTCACGATGAAATTTGAAAATATTAACATGCTTAACGATACAATGGCCATACTGGATAGAGGCTATTATGAAGTGAATGGGAAGCGAGTAAACCTGAAGCTATCTAAAGCAGAAATGAAAGAAATCTCCGTATTTTTACCCAAGGACGTGAAGAGCATTTCTGATAATAAGGATTTTCAGCATATTCATATGATGGGAGGAAGAATTGGTGTGGATTGCGTTAACATGGATTCTTATTCTCTGGCAATTAAGAGATATTCGGATTGTTCATATATGTTCAGTAAGAAATCAAAGCCAATTCTTGTGTTGAATCTTGCCAATCCTGTAAACCCAGGTGGCGGTGTGCGCCGTGGATCAAAGGCTCAGGAAGAAGATCTCTGCAGAAAGAGTTCGCTTTTGCTGTCACTGGAGAGTTCAGCGGCATCCGTATATTATAAATACAATAAATCTTTGAATACTTACATGGGATCGGATGCTGTTATGGTCACTCCCCAGGTCGAAATTATCAAAGATGAAAATGGCAGTTTGCTGGATGAAAGTGTTATTGTATCTGTTATGACATGTGCCGCACCTATGTTGAGAAACGGTATGGAGGGATTGACAGACCAGGAATACCGGGATATGGTTTATGGACGTATTACCGGAATGCTGAAGGTGGCTGCACATCTCGGGTATGAGGTCCTGATTTTGGGTGCATTCGGATGTGGAGCCTTCTTAAATGACGCTCATGTTGTTTCGAATCTGTTTTATAAAGCACTGAAGGAATTCGATTATGATGGAATGGAAGCAAAAGATTTCTTCCGCAGAATTGATTTTGCTGTGCTCAGCCGTTCAGCAGATCAATACAATTACAAAGAATTTGCCAGAAATTTTTGTGATTTTTATCGTGAGGAAGATGCAGAGGAGGTTGCATCAGCCCTTGAGAGAGTGAGAGAAACTGAGACAAATCTGGACAGGATCAGAGGAAGTCTGGTTGGTGGAGCTATTGGAGATGCTTTAGGGTATACAGTTGAATTTATGCAGGAGGAGCAGATTTTCAGGAAATACGGCTCATCTGGTATCACGGAATATGAACTGACAAATGGAAAAGCATTGGTGTCAGATGATACACAGATGACCTTATTTACAGCAAATGGAATACTGGTAGGTGATACCCGATTATCTATGCGTGGTATCGGAGGTGATCCAAAAGTGTATGTTCCAAATGCATATCTGGACTGGTTAAAAACACAGCAGTTGGATATTAATAGTGTAAATCAGTATGAACGATATACAGAAAAGGGTGGATATTCATGGTTGTTGGATGTTCCGGAATTGTATTCCAGACGTGCACCGGGCAATACCTGCCTTTCTGCACTGGAAACCAGAGCAAAAGAGGATCACGTAAACAGCTTTATTAACAGTCCGATTAATAGAAGTAAGGGCTGTGGCGGTATTATGCGTATTGCACCTTTAGCTCTGAAATATAGGCTGGGCGAGAACTTTTATGGAGACATAGAGCAGATTGATATGGAAGCAGCAGAACTTTCAGCTATTACCCATAGTCATTCTCTTGGTTATATGCCATCTTCCGTAGTTAGTCATATCATAAGCAGAATTCTTTGTTCCCATGATGAAATGAGCTTGAAGGATATGGTTCTTGAAGCAAGAGATTCTGTTTCAAAGCTCTTTGCTGAAGATAAGAATCTTCCTGTACTCGTTGATATAATTGACAAGGCCATTCGACTGTCTGAAAAAACTGACACAGATGATCTGGACAATATTCATGCGTTAGGTGAGGGATGGGTTGCTGAAGAAACACTGGGTATTGCATTGTATTGTGCACTCAAATATCAGAATGATTTCTCGAAGGCTATGATTGTCTCAGTCAACCATAAAGGCGATAGTGATTCAACAGGTGCTGTTACTGGAAATATTCTTGGTGCGCTGATTGGATATGATGCGATCGATAGCAAATGGAAAAAGGATCTGGAGCTCCTGGATGTGATCCTGGAAGTTGCTGATGATTTATGTCATGGCTGCCAGATGTCTGAGTACAGTTATTATTTTGATCCTGCATGGGCAACAAAATATATGCATATGCATCGTTACGAAGAGCCAAAGAAAAATCCGGAATATGTATTCTTCTGGCTGGACAATGAGAAATACGGTGAATTCAGCAACTGGTATCAGAGAGAATTTGTGATCGATGATTTCCGATATTTCTGTGTTGAACAGTATATGATGGCACAGAAGGCAAAGCTGTTTCATGATTCTGTACGATATACGGCTATCCTCCGTGCGAATTCGCCAAAAGACTGCAAAGCATTAGGAAAACAGGTAACACCATTTGATGCCAAGGTCTGGGATGCAGTTAAATATGATATCGTAAAAACTGGAAATAAAGCGAAGTTTGAACAGAATCCAGATCTTATGAATTTGCTTTTATCAACAGGCGACAGGATCATGGCAGAGGCGAGCCCAAAAGATAAAATCTGGGGTATAGCACTTGATGCTGAAACTGCAAAGCATATAAATCCTGAAGCGTGGCCTGGTCAGAATTTGTTAGGGAAAATCCTGATGGAGCTTAAAGCTGAATATAGAAAAGAACAGTCCAAGTCGTCTGCCACTGAACTTCGAATGATCAAAGGAGATATTACAAAACAATCTGATGTTGAAGCAATCGTAAACGCTGCTAATACCAGTCTTTTAGGTGGTGGTGGTGTAGATGGCGCTATTCATAGAGCTGCAGGCAGACAGTTGTTGGAGGAGTGTCGGAAACTGAATGGTTGTAAAACCGGAGAGGCAAAGCTGACTGGTGCATATAAGCTGCCTTGTAAGTATATTATCCATACTGTGGGTCCTATCTGGCGTGGTGGAAATCAGGATGAGGAGAAGTTTTTAGCAGAATGCTATAGTAATTCCCTTCAGATAGCTGTTGACCAAGGCATACGCAGTGTGGCTTTCCCATCTATTTCGACGGGCGTTTATAGCTTCCCTAAGGAAAAAGCAGCTATGATCGCTGTACGTACAGTAAATGATTTTATTGAAGAAAATTCAGGGAGTCTGGATTTGGTCGAGTGGATTCTATTTGACGAAGAGACACTGAATATTTATAAGGATGCTTTGAATCAATTCAAAGCAAACAAAATAGTTGGAACCCCTGGTTTTTGACATCGTTAATACGATGTTGAGAGATGGGCTTGTGTAATTTGTATCGGATATTTAACAAAGCTTAGCAAGAATTTTCCTACATCTCTAGGTAGTGAGATGAATTGTGGATCTGAGCATAAATGCTCAAAAGAATCTTGTAAATAAAGATAGGAAACGCTTGTTCTGGTGGATAATATAGAGAAAAAGAAGCTGACGAATTACAGGGATCTCAAATGATACCTTGCAACGTGAGGGTGTCTCAGGTATAATAATCTAGGTATAAGTCTGCAAAAGGGGCAAACATTTTTACCAACAGCCAAACCGGTTGACTGCCCTTTTTGTAGTCATTTTTTTACTTTATAGGAAGTCCCTCAAAGATTGAGGGATTCAGGGAGTTTGAAGCGGACTTGTCCGCTTTGTTCTTGGAAAGGAGAGTTAGAGAGAATGATGAAAAAGAGACTGAAAAAAGTCCTTGCACTGGGGATGGCAGCAGCTATGCTGGCCGGTGCACCATTGCCAGCAATGGCTGCAGAAGCAGCACCGGCGGACGCAGCAGTGACAGCGGAAACACAACCGGCAGACGCAGCAGTGACAGCGGAAACACAACCGGAAATCGCAATGCAGGCAGCTGATGAAGACGCAGCTGGAACGGCACTGCCCAATGGTGTTGATCCACTGACATTGGACGGTCTGGTTCAGCTGAATGACGGCAACTGGTACTATATGCAAAACTGCAGGGTGAGTGGTGCTGCCAATAAAACGGTAAAACCGGCATGTGGCAGCTGGTGGTATGTAGGTGGTTGCAGAGTAGATTTTTCTTATACCGGATTTGGCAGGAATGGCGCTGATAATTGGTATGTTCAGAATGGTCAGGTACAGTTCGGTTATACCGGAATTGTGACTGCAAAGGATGAAACGAATCGTACTTACGTTTGCTATGTGACAAATGGACGATTGGACACAGACTATACCGGATTAGCCTATGGAACCGTAGACGGTGTGGAGGGATGGTATAACTTCCATGACGGATATAACTTCCATGAAGGGTATTTGAACAAAGGCAAAGAGCTGGTGGAATATAATGGCGCATGGTGGTATGTCAGTGATGAGAGAAAGGTCGACTTCTCCTATACCGGAATCGCCTACAATGAAGCCGGTGGCTGGTATGTCAGAAACGGACAGGTCGATTTTTCATATAACGGAATACTTGAGTACGAGGTGATTGACGGACCTTTTGTAATACCATATCAATATCATTTTGTAAATGGAAAGTTGAATGAAGGGCTGACTGGTTTATATTATACAACCGTAAATGGAAAAACAAACTGGTATGGATTTCAGAATGGTGCCATTGCAACTTTTGAGGAATACGAAGATTCTTATGGTACCTTATTTTTGAATGAAAGTGGCTGGTGGTATGTCGATCCCATTCACGGAACGGTTGATTTCAGTTATACCGGATTGGGAAAAACTGTGTTTCCGGGAGATGATCGGTATCATTACTGGTATGTGAAGAACGGACGGATAGACTTTAACTATAACGGATTTCTTGAATTGTACGGAGGTGTGTATTATGTGAAAAATGGTCAGGTAGATGAAACCGTCAATGGTGTATATCAGTATACGGTAAACGGAAAAACAGCCTGGCATGGTTTATGGAGAGGTAAAAAGGCTTATAACGAAGTATTAATGAATCCAAACGATGGCAGCTGGTGGTATGTCAGAGATGGACTGGTTGATTTCAGTTATACCGGAATGGGAACCCGGCATGATTGGACAGGGGATACATCTGACACCTGGTATATCAGAAACGGACAGGTCGATTTCTCTTATTCCGGCTGTGTGGCAGCTGATGGAAATACCCGTTACTTGCGAAGATATTACCTGGTCGAAAATGGCAGATTACGGAAGGAAGTTTCCGGTTTGGTGCAGGCGACTGTCGAAGGAGTAAATGGATGGTGGAAGATTGATCAAGGAGTTATTACCGTTCAAAGCGGTGGCAGTGAGACATTTCTGGTATACTATAATGGCGACTGGTGGTATGTGTTGAACAGCGGACAAGTTGATTTTTCCTTTACAGGCTTGAAAGGGTATAATGGAGAAACCTGGTATGTGGAAAATGGCCGTGTAAACTTTGACAAGACAGGATTTGTAAACCTGAGTGGGGATACCACCACGAGATATACCTATATTCAGAATGGCCATCCGCTTCCTTATGGTTTCTCGGGACTGTTCTATGCAGAATTAGATGGAAAAACTACATGGTGGCAGATAGAAGAGGGCCATTGTGATTATTATGGTGGTCCTGAACCGTCACATTATGAGAGACCAGAGAGCTTTGCGGCAAATGAAGAAGGTCTGTGGGCTACGAATAACAGTCAAATCTCTTACGGCATAACGGGTGTGTATAAAACAATAGGTAGAATTGGTTATAGTAGTAGCTATTCTATTGAGGTAGAGTATACATATAATGTTGTAAACGGACTGGTAACAGAGATGCAGGCGGTGATTCTGTAAGCTGCAGGAAAAGCAGCGGTATTACTAATGGGAAAACTGTAACGGGCATTCTTGAAAGTATTATTCCAGAGCAGTTTTTTAGAAAAGGAGAGAAAGAAGGATATGAAAAAACGAATGACAAAAGTCCTTGCACTGGGGATGATGGCAGCTATGCTGATCAGTGCACCACTGTCCGCAATGGCTGCAGAAGCAGCACCGGCGGACGCAGCAGCGACAGTGGAAACACAGCCGGAACTCGTAATGCAGGCAGCTGAGGAAGAAGCAGCTGCAACGGCATTGACCAACGGTGTTGATCCAAGGGCATTGGACGGCCTGGTTCAGCTCAATGACGGTAACTGGTACTATATGGAAGATGGTCGGCTGAGTTCTAACGCAAGCAAAACGGTAAAACCGGCATGCGGAAGCTGGTGGTATGTATCCGGATGGAAAATTGATTTTTCTTTTACCGGATTTGGCAAAAATGGGGATGATCTGTGGTATGTAAAAGACGGTCAGGTACAGTTTGGCTATACCGGCGTTGCAACCGGATCGAATCAATATGGAAATACGTCTACTTATTATGTAACAAATGGCCGGGTAGACAAAAGCTTTCGTGGATTAGCCTATGGAAGCTACAACGGTGAGGAAGGCTGGATCAATTTCTGTGACGGAAAACCGAAATATTCCTATGAGAGCCTGGTGGAGTATAATGGTGCCTGGTGGAAAATGTCCGGTTATATGATAGATTTTGACTATACCGGCGCTGCATCCAATGAAGCAGGTACCTGGTATGTCAGAAACGGTCAGGTTGATTTCGGTTATACCGGTGTGATTGAAGGAAAAAGTGGAAGCAGATCGTACCAGTATTATTTTATCAATGGAAAGGCAAACGAAAATCTGACCGGCGTGTTTTATACAAAGGTAAACGGAGCAGAAGGCTGGTACGGATTCTATAAAGGGGAACTGGCAACATCGGATGACTACTACGAAGCGCCGGGCAGAGTGCTGTCAAATGTAAGCGGCTGGTGGTATATCAATCCGAAAACCGGACTGGTAGATTTTAATTATAACGGATTGGGTATCACGGAGGATGACGACTGGTACCATTACTGGTATGTGGAAAATGGACAGATCAATTTCAATTTTAACGGACTTTATAATTATCACACCAGATACTATGGAGACATTCTGTGCTACATCACAAATGGCCAGGTGGATCCGAATGTCAATGGTGTGTACCAGCTTACAGTAAATGGAGAGACAAACTGGTATGGATTCGTTCAGGGAATGCAGACAGAGGGCGAAGTGTTGATGAATCCGTATGACGGCAGCTGGTGGTATACCGGAGAAAACGGACTGGTTGATTTCTCCTATACCGGCATTGCTGAAAGATATGATCAAAATGGAGACGAAGTTGATAGCTGGTATGTCAGAAACGGCCAGGTAGATTTCTCCAGTAACGGATGGGTAAAGATAAATAACTATTATGTATATGTCCGGAACGGAAAGCTGCAGACCGATGTGAACGGACTGGTACAGGCTACCATTGATGGAAAAGACGGCTGGTGGGAAGTAGACCGTGGCACGCTCTTTTACAATACGAATCATTACTACACACTGTCCTATTATGGCGGCAGCTGGTGGGCGGTATATAACAGTCAGGTAGATTTTTCCTACACTGGTTTTGTGGAATATGATGATACAAGCTGGTATGTGGAAAATGGTCGTGTAAACTTTGATAAGACAGGTTTTGTCAAGACAGAGGAAGCAGACACTTATGCATATGTGCAGAACGGTCACTATAATGAAACTCTCCATGGAGCGATCTATGGGGAATTGAATGGAAAGAACAGCTGGTGGCAGGTAAAGAATGGAAACTGTGTGCATTCTGCGAATGCGGCATGGAATGGAAAACCGGACGGCTTTGCAGCTAATGAAAATGGCCTGTGGGCAATTGTGAATGGCGAGGTTGCTTTTGATGTGACCGGTGAATATTCATATGGAACTTATTATTCTGTTTCCGGAGAGGATTCAATATATGTAAGCTATATTTACCAGGTAGAGAATGGTCTGGTAACATCTATGCAGGCAACAGTTTTAGATCGCTAATTCAAGTCGAACTCACGTGAGACTTTGTGCGTGATTCTGGTCAGCGAAAGCTGACATATTCTTCTCAGAATCACTGCAGATAACGCGGCCTGCAAACAGGGAGAGAGGTGGAAAATACATATGAAAAAACGATTTGCAAAAACAGTGGCGCTGGTGGTGGCGGCAGCCCTGACAGCAGGAGTACCGGTATCGGTCATGGCAGCAGAAGAGCAGTCAGAAACGGTGGCTGTGCAGGAAGTGTCAGCACCGGAACTGCCTCAGGGTACCGATCCGATGACGTTAGATGGAATGCAGCAGCTCAACGACGGTAACTGGTACTATATGGAACATGGAAAAGTGTCTGACAAAGCAAACGGTACATTGCAGCCGGTTGGGGATGAGTGGCTGTATGTGGGCAGGTACCGTGTGGACAATTCCTACACCGGTCTGTGTGCCAACGAAGCAGGAACCTGGTATGTTGCGAAAGGGAAAGTACAATTTGATCATACCGGTGTGGTCAGTCAGAGAGAGAACGACAGGACGAACTGGTACTATGTGACAGATGGTAAGGTGGATACCGGTGTGAACGGACTTTGCTATGTGTCGATCAATGGCGCTGAGGGTTGGTATAATTTTAAGGACGGCATGGTGACCGGGGCATATCATCAGCTGGTGGAGTACAATGGTTCCTGGTGGTACATCGGGGAAGATGCCGAGGTTGATTTTTCCTATACCGGTGTGTGTCAGAATAGTGCAGGAACCTGGTATGTGAAAAACGGGCAGGTAGATTTCGGATTTTCCGGTGTGCTGGAAGGAAAAAGTGAGAACTTCCATAAACCGTACAAATATTATTTTGTAAATGGAAAAACGTATGATCGTGTGCATGGTGTCTATTACACAACGGTAAATGGTGTATCCGGCTGGTATGGATTTTACAAAGGAGAGCTGGCGACGACAGCACCGTATGGAGTAGCAAATCTGCTGCCAAATGAAGCCGGCTGGTGGTGCATTGACAGCCTGACCGGTCAGGTAGATTTTTCCAAAAACGGTTTCGAGTCTGTGCGGGAAGAAAACGGAACCGGACATCTGTGGTATGTCAGAGACGGCCAGGTAGATTTCAGCCGCAACGGTGCGTATATTTATCCAGATCATGTTATACCCGCCGAAAAATATTGCTGGCTCGTGGGTGGTCAGATAGATCAGACCTGCTCCGGTGTATATTATCTGAATCTGGATGGAATAGAAGGCTGGTATGGATTTTTAGAAGGACAACAGATTACTTATACCTTGCTTCCAAATCCGGATGACGGCAGCTGGTGGTATGTGGGTGGAAACGGACAGGTAAATTTTTCCTATACAGGAATCGTTCGGGCCAAGGATCATAGCTACCACCTGGCAGAAGATGCGTGGTATGTGCGAAATGGTCAGGTGGATTTTTCTTACACCGGTCTGGTATATGAGAATGAGAAATGTTATCTGGTTCAGGATGGCCGTGTTCAGAAAGAAAATAATAGTCTTGCGTATCTGACTCTGAATGGAGAGACTGCATGGTGGCAGGTGACAGACGGCTATATTTGCACCGGGAATGACAAAAAGTATGACGAAGAAACACTGGTGTATTACGATGGAAGCTGGTGGTATGTGAAAAACCACAAAGTAGATTTCTCTTATAATGGATTCGTGGATTACAAGGGTACGCTGTGGTATGTGAAAAATGGCAGATACAGCTATGAAACGACAGGATTTGTAATGGCGGATGGATATTCCAGCTATTATGTTACAAACGGACGATTTGATAATTCTTACGAAGACGTTGTGTATGGCAGCATTGACGGTGAAACTGCCTGGTGGATGATTAACAACGGACGCTGCGCTTACTGGAAAATGGCAGAAACACATACGGAACCGGACAGCTTTGCAGCGAATACAAACGGTTTGTGGGCATGCAATGACGGCAGGGTGAATTTTGACCTGAACGGTCCTTATACCGGCACAGTGCCTTACAATGTGGAAAAAAACCAGAGGGTGATGATCCGGTATCACTATCAGATGGAAAACGGTCAGGTGACAGGACTTCAGGTTGAGGTAGTGTAAATTTTTGCCAGAAAAGAACAGATGGTCGATAAATAATTAAAAAAAGAATTAAAAAACACGCAGGAATGGTGATTTTTGTCTTGTTCTGTCTGTGGAATGCCGCTATAATAAAAGTAATTGAGCAAAAAAAACAGATTTTTTGATCTGGCCAGAACATAGGAAAGAAAGATGAGGTTTTAAATGAAAAGATTTGCGGCAATGTGTTTGATTGCATCCATGATAGCTTCCATGGGCAGTGTGACAGGATATGCAGCAGAAGCTGACGGAGCAGGGCAGACAGCGGTTTATCAGACCGCAGATTCTGCTTCCGATGAGACCGAAGTGTTGGATGTATCGACAGCAACGTATCCATCTGACTGGGATCCGGAGGATCCGCTGAACGGAAGGGCATATCGACAGCAGCAGGAACAGGAAAACTTGGGGACATCCGATGAAGCGGCTTACCGTTCTTCGGCCGGTGAGCTGGCACGAAGCAGCAGCAACGTGACGACAAGCTGGCCGAAGTATAACGGTGGAACGACGACATACATACATAATTCTGAAAATGTAACAGGTAAAAATGTCATTGCGGGAATTGATGTATCCTATCATCAGGGAAGTATTGACTGGAATAAAGTTAAAGCATCCGGGGTACAATTCGTGATCCTGCGTGCAGGATACCGTGCTTACGGTTCCGGAAGTATGGCACAGGACAGCAGATTTGCAGAATACTACAAAGGTGCAAAAAGTGTCGGATTAAAAGTCGGCGCATATTTTTATTCCCAGGCAACGACCCAGCAGGAGGCAGTAGAAGAAGCGAATAAGACACTGAGCATTATCAACGGATGCAGTTTTGAAATGCCGGTCGCATTTGATTACGAATATGCCAATGATAAGTATGGCAACTGTGTTGGAAGACTATACAATGCGAACCTGAGTAAAGCACAGAAGACAGCGTGTGCGAGGGCTTACTGTGATACCATCCGGGCAGCCGGTTATTCGACCATGATCTATGCAAATGCAGGATGGTGTGAGAAGGAGCTGGATACTGCCGCATTGCGGAAGGATTACCAGATCTGGATGGCACGTTATAATACCTATACTTACAAAGAGAGCAAAGACAAGGGACAGCGTTATGGCGGTCAGATTGATTTCTGGCAGTGCAGTGACAATGCAAAAATTAACGGTATCAATACAGCGGTAGATTTTGACTATTGGTATCAGCCGGCATCCGGCAGCATTGTTTATGATCAGAATCTGCAGAGATGGGTGTATGTTATCGATGGTGTGATCCAGTATCAGGCTTGCGGACTTGCATCCAACGAACATGGCTGGTTCCGTGTGGACAATGGATTTGTAAATTTTGATTTCAACGGTTTATGCTCCAATGAAAACGGCTGGTGGTACCTGACCGGTGGAAAGATCGATTTCGATTACAACGGACTTGCATCCAATGAACATGGCTGGTGGCAGATCCACGGAGGAAAGGTTGATTTCGATTATAACGGTCTGACGCCCAATGAACATGGCTGGTGGCGACTTGCCGGTGGAAAAATTGATTTTGACTACAACGGTTTTGCATCCAATGAAAACGGAAACTGGAGAGTCATCGGTGGAAAGATTGATTTCAACCGTACCGGTGTGGATTTTGACGGTGCATCCTGGTGGCGTGTGGAAGGCGGAAAAGTCAATACAAATTATAACGGAATTGCCCAGAATGAGTATGGTTGGTGGTATATCCGTCATGGAAAAGTAGTGTTTGATTTTACCGGCTGGACAAAAGTCAGCAGTGGCAGATATTATGTACATAACGGCTGCGTAAACCGATAAGGGCAGAACGCAAAGCATGGAACAATCCGTGTAATCGAGATTTGGATGTTTTGACACCCAAATCATAATATAAAAAGTGTCTCTCTGAGAAATTCAGGGAGACATTTTTGGATTCCGATGTTATACTCTTCTGGAGCAGTGAGATGAAAGAATGAATTTAAGCAGTAGAGTTATTGACCAAGAAGCCCACTTCAAAATTAGTGATTTAAGTGGTAGGACATGTCACAATCTTGCGGTTCAAAGAATCTAAGTGTACATAAAAGTGAAATGGGGGATAAGAGAAGAATGATACTCAGAAAAAAAACGAGGCAATTACTGCGAGGCATCATAGTGCTTCTTATGGCAACGGGGCTGGCAGGTACCGCTGTGGAAGCTGATGCATCACAGAGCAGCTTTCAGGTAGAAACCACAGCCGGAGATGTGAGTGGCGCTGTGGGAGATGTGGTGGAAATTCCTGTGAAGATCAGCACAAAACAGGCACTGCGTGGATTTTCCGGAAAATTAAGTGGCAATTATGATGAAAATATACTGGAGTTTCAGGGACTGGACACGAAGGAACTTCCGGCGGATGCCATGGTATCTTCTTCAGGAGGTAATTTTTCTTATCTGAGCAGTTCCGGAGAGCATACATTTTCAACTGCATCTTATGGATTGAAATTTAAAATCCTGCAGGCGAGTGAAGAGCCGGTGACCGTCACAATCCAGGATCTGTATTATACAGACGGCAATGCAAGCAGTGAGAAAGTCTCCCTGACAGCAGCTGTCCGTGTGAACGGGACAGGCAATGGAGCAGCAGGAAGTGGCAGTGCTGCAAATGAATCAGTATCCAATGCGGGAGCAGATTCCGGAAATCATGGAGGAGCGACAGGAGATTCTGCACATCCGGGAACAGAGGGCAGCAACGCAGCCGGGACGGATTCCGCAGAAGAGAAGGCACAAAAAGGTGGCGAACGTGCAGAGAGCGGGAATGATGTGGCTGCAATCAGTATGGACCCGGAGGACAGCGTAAGTGGTCCGGCGAATGCCAGTTCCGATACCGGTGCCGATGATACCGGAAAAATGGTCAGAGGAAAAGGAACAACAAAAAATGGTTCCGCGCCAGTGGCAGTATTCGTCATTGTTGTGGTAGCAGCGGCAGTGGTTGGTATTACGGCCGGTGTGAAAATCTCCAAAAAACGGAAATAAAAACAGCATATCTTTGGACAGAAAAATGGATGTCTCCCGGGATTGGATGCCAGGGAGACATATTTTTGTGAAAAAACACGATTTTTAGTAGAATATGCATGAATATGCATGAAAAATGTTCAAATTATGATTGGAAACTAAGGTTATGCTTTACGAATCAGAGAAAAAATGTTACAATTCTGTTAAATACAGGAAAAAACAATTAGAAGATTTCAGGAAGGAAATAACAGTATGAATACAACATTGGTTATTATGGCGGCAGGCATTGGCTCCAGATTCGGCGGTGGTGTGAAACAGCTGACTCCGGTTGGACCGAATGGCGAGATTATTATTGATTATTCCATTCATGATGCACTGGAAGCAGGATTTAATAAAATCGTGTTTATCATCCGTAAAGATATCGAGAAAGATTTCAGAGAAGTGATCGGAGACCGTATCGAGAAAATTTGTGATGTGGAATATGTATTCCAGTCTCTGGATGATCTCCCGGAAGGATTTGAGAAACCGGCAGACCGCACAAAACCGTGGGGAACCGGTCAGGCAGTAAGATGCTGCAAAGGTGTGGTAAACGAGCCGTTTGCAGTGATCAATGCAGATGACTATTATGGAAAAGAAGCATTTGTAAAAGTGCATGATTATCTGGTAAACTGCGGCAATACCAAATATCAGTATTGCATGGCAGGATTTATTCTGGACAACACGCTCAGCGATAACGGAACCGTTACCCGTGGTGTATGTCAGGTCGATGATGAGGAGATGCTTCAGAAGATCGTTGAGACCAGCGGCATTGCCCGTGATACAGACGGTATTGTAAAAGATGAAAATGGCAGCGAGATTCCGGAAGGAACGCATGTATCTATGAATATGTGGGGCGTGACACCGGAGTTTCTTGATGTACTTGACAAAGGATTCGCAGAGTTTCTGGCAAATGTGGAGCCGGGCAACATCAAAGCAGAGTATCTGCTTCCGACCATCATCGGTGATATGCTTGCAAATGGTGAAGTAACGGTCAAAGTTCTGGAGACACAGGACAAGTGGTTTGGTGTAACCTATCAGGAAGACCGACAGACGGTAGTAGATGCATTTGCACAGCTGATCGCAGACGGCGTATATAAGACACCGCTGTTTTAAGGAATCCGTCAGACAGAAAAAAGAGAACTTCTGATCTCAGAAAATTGAGAGCGGAGGTTCTTTTTCTATTAAAAAAATATTAAGAATTTTGTGTCAGAATGATTGATGTTGACGCAAGGAGTGTGCTATGATAAGAACAGTATAAAATTGAATAGGGAGCATATTACAACTGCGGAATGATAGAAATACAATCTAGGAAGTCCGGTCAGAATCCGGCACGGTTTATCTCCGCTGTAATAAGGACGAAAGTTGTCGATACCACTGGGAAACCGGGAAGGGACAATGAGTAGGTTGGAACTTTAAGTCAGAATACAGGCAGTTGCAGCTCAGTAGATAAATGTCCGAAAGCATATCGGGGGTTTATTTTTGTTCCTCAAAAAACGGATACAATCCGCAGGAAAGCGGTTTATATAGATAGTAAACAACAAATACTCGGAATCTTTAGAACTACAATGGGGGAGAAGGTTTTGGGGAGCCTACAGGAAAAAGGAGAAGAAAATGAAAAAACACAGCAAAAAAATTGTGTCGCTGATGCTTGCTCTGCTGATGGTGTTCAGTCTGTTACCGATGTCATCCATATCAGCACTGGCAGCAGGCAGCAACAGTCCTGTCGCAGTACAGGCGGATGATACAGTGACAGCAGCACCGGCACCGGTCTTTTATTCAGTCCTGACAGATCTCAGTCGTCAGTCGGCTACTTATTATGCCGATGACTCGGACAAAGTAGGTCAGCTGCGCGTACAGTTGAAGTACAATCCATCTGATTACAACAAGAATACATTGGCGATTTTATGGCAGGTGTCCGATGACGGAAGTACATTTACCGATGCTGAAGGCGCAGGAACTACAATGAGTGCCCCACTGGTCAGCACTTATGTACCGAAGGTCACGGTTGGTCAGACAAAGTATTATCGGGCTATTATAACAAACAAAGGTTTGCAGGAAAATATGACGCCAACAGTAGTTACTACTGCAATTGCCAAAATTTGTTATAAAACAGGAACACGTCCGCGCGTGGAGATTGACAAGGCAATGCTTCGTCAGTCGGATGGTACTTTAGTATCGGATGATTCATTAAGTAAAGTGACATTATGGGGTGTAAATGGTACTCTGCCGAAACGGATTACCAATATCGGATCATTTAGCGGCAACCTTGCGCAGATGCGGGATACGAACTGGGATACGGATACCTACCTGTTTCGTGGCTGGCAGATAGGTGACCGGTTTTTTGATGGAACCTTCCCGGAAACGGCTGCTGTTGCGGCTGGACCGAATGAAGTAAGTGCACTGAAAGGATTTTTAACCGTGGCAGATTCTGACTGGCATTTTAAAATGTATCAGTCTCCATATCAGAATCGAAATACTTACTATCTGAATTATGAAGGTACGACATCACAGGATGGGGCGTTGAAAGTATGCCACATCACACCTGTTTTTGAAAAAATGCCGGAGGTGGTTTACCAGCTCAGTCTGGTTCAGACGACTGGCGGAACAATTAGCCAGGTACGTGACGGAGGAGAGACACATACGCTGATCGCAGAAGCAGCATCCCTGTATAAGTTTGTGCGCTGGGAGCAGTCCGGTGATGGCGGCGAGACATGGATACCGGTCGAAGGTGATTCCAAGCTCCAGGTAACGCTTGATAAGGATATGACATATCGTGCGATTTTTGAAAGTCCTTACAAGATTGAAAACATGCAGGTGGCTGAATATGCATTACCATCTTCCGGGAACAACTGGTATGTGAATTTGGCAGTAAATCTGGCAGATTCACTGCCAAGCAATATGAAAGTAACGTTCCATATCTATGATGGCGAATCAGTAAGCGAAGAACATTTGCTTGGTGAATATAAAACAAGTTTTGCTCTGGTGAAGAAAGAGCAGACTCTTAAAGCAAAAGCACAGAAACGTCCGTCCGGTGATACGGATAAAATACTGGTGGTGGCAGAGACAGAAACGGGTGATACGGCACAGGCTGAATATCAGTTGAAAGGAACACTGGATGCAACAGCATCGAATGTTTCTGTAGATACCATTGACAGTGCATTTCTGGAAAAAGAACCTGCAGAGGTTCAGACATCTGTGAGTGGAAATCCGGAAGTGAAGAGTGTATTCTGGTCCAGTGCAAATGTGAGTGTTATTCCGACACTGGGAACGGACATGAATACCTGTGCGATCAATGAAAGTACAGGTTTGATTACTTACAATGTGTTTAGTTCGAACAGACCAATTACTTTTACAGCAAAAGCCGGAGATGGAAGAATTGCGGATGTCGAAATTACTTTTAAAGGCGGAATGGCTTCTAAAATCAGCGAGAAAGTCGTAAAAGTACTGGAAGGCGAAAGCAAAGAATATCAGGCAGTCAATACATCTCCGATTCTGAGTGTCAGCAGCCAGAAAGTAAGCGTAAAATCATCCGATGAGAGTATTTTTACCGCTGAGATCCTTACCCGCGCCGGCAGTCAGTTCCAACCGAAGGATATCGTGGATAAGATCAAGATCAACGGTGTGAGCAAAGGTAAGGCAACTCTGACAATCGATACCAATGGTAAAACAGTAGAGTATCCGGTTGTGATCCAAAATACGACAGACGCAGTAAAAGAAGTAACGTTATCCGATACAGAAACAAATCTGATTCAGGGAGACAGCAAGACGCTGCAGGCAGATGTGACACCGGAAACTGCTATGACGACATTGAACTGGAGCAGTTCCGCACCGGATATTGTCAGTGTGAAAGATGGCAGGATCACAGGTCTGAAAGCGGGCAATGCAGTGATTACCGTTACTGCAACAGATGCACTGGGTAACCGTGTGGAAGCTTCCTGCGACGTAACCGTCA
>OLNF01001667.1_pt1 | contig 18681 bp, 18 predicted proteins | sample 1673061 | NCBI WGS metagenome assembly OLNF01 (sample SAMEA3136751, study PRJEB25190) | human gut metagenome | reverse complement strand
CACAGCCGGAATCCACCGGATCCCGGTCAGTATTCATATTCTCTTATTTATTTCTTCCGCAGCAGAATTTATATTTCTTTCCGCTTCCGCATGGACACGGATCGTTACGTCCGATCTTGTGTGCCTTCACTACTGTACCGGATTTCTTCTGCTCGAGATAAAGCTCTTTACGTTTCTCTGGTGTGAAGATCTTGTCCCACTGTGGAAGATTGTAAAGCCAGTCAGCCTTGGCATCTACCATGTTCTTGTAAAGAAGCTCTTTGTCAAAGCAAAGGCTTACTGTTGTGTTCTCGTCCATAGTCTCAATCGGATTCTGGACTTTCAGGCTGTCGTTGATACCATCAAGAAAACCAACCATGGTAAGCACTTCCTGATTATATTTCTCAGCCAGCTCTTTCACCGTACCGGTAACTACTTCATCCGGATTCTCAAGAAGCTGTGCATAAATATTCTTCTCAATATTAAAATATTTTGCCCAGAACTGCTGAAGCTTGTTGCGGTCTGCCTGCTGGTCGTAGGCAATGGCACGCCACTGCTCTAAAATGGTCTTGTCGCTCATTTCTTGGTTCCTCTTTTCAAATAAGATTCATTTTTCATTTCCTTAGGTCCTGCATCTGCAGACCGGATTTCATCTATTATAACATCTTTTAAATCATTACGCAATTCTTTTAGCAGATTACGCGTTTTTTTCCATGTATAAAATCAATTCTATATGCCTATACTATGATTGTTCATTGAACCCCTTCAATGACGTCATTACAAATGATAAAGCAAAAGTAACTGTTCAGCAGGCAGGCTTCTGCCGGTACCAAACAGTTACTGTAACTTATATCCTCCCCTGGAAAATGCGGAATGCGGTACAAATAAGGACTGCTTTCCGCATTTATTTTATGCCCAGCTTCTCCAGCTCGTCAAACTGTTCACGCACAGCGCCGTAGATACTCGAATCGCCGGTATGGAGACGGACAGTGGTCTTGCCCTCGGCCTCGGCCTGACGGATGACGGCAATGACCTCCTCCAGCGTCATTTTCGCGCTGTCGTGGATCTCGCAGCCCGGCTTCGTGCCGTCCAGCAGGGCCGGATTGACGAGCGAACCGGCGTAGATCACGACGTCCGCCTCGCCGAGCAGCCGCGCACCGCGCACGGTGATGAGGTCCGGTGCGCCGCTCCCGGCGCCGACAAAATGTACCATAGTTATCCCTCCATAATGGTTCCCAGCAGCTCCTGCGCGCGGCTGGTCCGGCACAGGAGGCCATATTCTTTGGAAAATACGATCGCGCCGGCGGCCATCTCGCCGCACTTGTGCGCAAGATGAAACTCGATGCGCTCCGCGAGGCGGGCCAGCACCGCGTCATATAACTGTTCTTCTTTCAGGATGCGGAGCGCATCGTCACACGTCGCGCAGTCCAGCACCTCCTCCACGCGCGCGGGCGGGAGGCCGAGGGCGGCGGCATGCGCCGCGATGAGCTCCATGCGGCAGTCGCCGCACTTCGAGTGTGTGTTCCACATGCCGCCCGCGAGCTTCACGAGCTTGCCGATGTGCCCGACGAGCAGCGCGCCGCGGAAGCCGAGCGCACGGCAATGCTCCAGCGCGTCGCCGATGAAATTGCTGGTCAAAACGGCGGTGCGCGGGTCGAGGCCGATGGACGCGCGGATGAAATCCGCGCCATAGTTGCCCGGCGTGAGCAGGACATAGTCCGCGCCGTTCGCCCGGCGCTGGCGGAGCTCGACATGGATGGTGTCGACGAGGGCCTGCTCGCTCATCGGCTCGACGATGCCGGTCGTGCCAAGGATCGAGATGCCGCCGACAATGCCGAGGCGGGGGTTGAAGGTCTTTTTTGCGAGCGCCTCGCCCTCCGGCACAGAGATCATGACGGCCAGACCGCCGCGATAATCGCACAGGCGCATGACCTCTTCGACGTTTTCGCGGATCATGCGGCGCGGGACGGAGTTGATGGCCGCCGCGCCGACCGGCTGGTCGAGCCCGCGCTTCGTCACGCGGCCCACGCCCGCGCCGCCGTCGATCGTGACGCCGGGTGTTTCCGTGCGTTGGACGGCTGCAAACACGAGGGTATCGTGCGTGACGTCCGGATCGTCGCCGCTGTCCTTGCGGATGGCGCAGGAGACGGTATCGGGGGTTCTCGTGATCTCGAGCACGTCCAGCGTCAGGGCGACGCCCTTGGGCGTGAGCAGATCGATAGTCGGCATTTTGCCGCCGGTCAGCAACATCCACGCCGCAGCTTTTGCCGCAGCAGCCGCGCAGGAGCCGGTCGTATAGCCGAGACGGAGCTTTTTTCCGTCCTTGATGACGTATTCTTCCATCTCAGCGCCGGATCTGGTAGAGCATCGCGTTGCAGATCGCGGCGGCGACATTGCTGCCGCCCTTGCGTCCGCGCGCGACGATATAGGGCGCGCGGCAGTTCGCGATGACGAGCTCCTTGCTCTCAACAACGTTGACAAAGCCGACCGGTACGCCGATGATGAGCGCCGGGTGCAGCTTGTCCGCTTCCATCAGGGCCTCGAGCGAGACAAGGGCCGTCGGCGCGTTGCCGATGGCGAAAATGCAAGGCTTGGGGAGCTGTGCGGCGCGCTCCATCGAGACGATGGCGCGGGTGACGCCGCGCGCTTTTGCCTCCGCGGCAACGTCCGGATCGGACATGAAGCAGTGGACTTCCCCGCCGAGGGAGGCCAGAATGGTCTTGTTGATGCCGGCCTTCGCCATCTGCGTATCGGTGACGATGTCGCAGCCGGCGCGCAGCGCCTCAATGCCCTTCGTGACCGCGTGGTCGGAGAAGACGAGATTGTCGGCATAGTCGAAGTCGGCAGTCGTGTGGATGGCGCGCTTGATGACGAGCTCGTTTTCAGGGTCGAGCTTACGGTCTCCCAGCAGCTCGGTGATGATCTCGAAGCTGCGGCGCTCAATGTCCATCGGTCTGATCTGTTCCAGCATGGTGTTTCCCCTTTCGGCACGCGTCCAGAAAGCGGACGGCAAAGGATGGATTCGCGTAAAAATGGAAATGCGGATAGCCCGCGTAGAGGGTGTCCGTGGCGAAGACGCACGGCCAGCTGCGGCCGGAGGGCTTCGCCGCCGTGAAGGCGTCTCCGGTCTGCTCCGCGTCCCAGCGGTGGAATTCGTGTGCAGGGATGGATCCGCCCGCGCGGCAGAGCAGGTTGTCCCGCTCGGCCGTCAGCGTGACGTAGCCAAAGCGTGCGAGCTTCCCGGCGTCGAAGCAGCGCCCCGGCAAAAAGCCCACCATCGGATGCTCCCCGATGGCCTCTGTCAGGTACATAAAGCCGCCGCATTCGGCAATGCAGGGCAGCCCCGCCTCCAGCGCGGCGCGGACGCTGCTGCACATGGAGCGATTTTCGCTCAGCTGCGCGGCATAGAGCTCCGGATAGCCGCCGCCGAGATAGAGGCCGTCGAGTCCGGCAGGCAAGGCGCTGTCAGAGAGCGGGGAAAACGGCACGAGCTCCGCGCCGACCGTCCGGAGCAGGCCGAGGCTGTCTTCATAGTAAAAGCAGAACGCATTGTCCCGCGCAACACCGATGCGCACCGGTGCGCCGGGCGCCGGAAGCGTCGGCGGCACAACGTCCAGCGCTGGCGCTTCGCGCGCGATGGTCAGCAGCGCGTCCAGATCGATCGTCTGCTCGGCCTCAGCGGCGAGGCGCTGCATTTTTTCGCGCAGATCTGCGACCTCCGCCGCAGTCACAAGGCCGAGATGGCGGCTTTTCAGCGCGCAGTCCGGCAGATTCGGCAGAAAGCCGCACGCCTTGACGCCAAGGCGGTCTTCCAGCACACGCGCGAGCGGCGCGTAGGTCATCGCGGTGCAGCCGTTGAGGATGACGCCGCAGATGTGGTCGTCCGGCAGAAAGTCCAGAAAGCCGCGTACCGACGCCAGCACCGAGAGTGCCGCGCCGCGCGCGTTCACAACGAGGACCACGGGCGAGACCGTCTTCTGCGCGAGTTCGTAGGTGCTGGCACGCGTACTGGTCAGGCCGAGGCCGTCGTAATAGCCCATGACGCCCTCCATGACCGTGACATCACAGCCGGAGGCGTTTTGCGCAAGGAGGAACCGGAGTGTACAATCCTCAAAGAAAAAAGGATCAAGATTCGAACTTTTGGCCCCGATGATGCGGCTATGGAACATCGGGTCAATATAATCGGGGCCGCATTTCGCGGCGGCGACTGAAAGGCCGCGGTTCACGAGCGCCTGCAAAACGGCACAGGTCACGGTCGTCTTGCCGCAGCCGCTGTTCGTCCCGGCGAGGATCAGACGCGGAAGATCTTGCTGCATAGGCTCACTCCGATCGGACAAGAATGGTGGCAAAATAGCTGACATTTTCCGGGATCTCCCGCAGATCGCGGAAGACCCGCTCGCTGGGCAGGCCGCAGTCGGCGACCATCGAGGCCCGCTTCAACAGACCCGCGCGCCCCAGCGCTGCAACGGTCTCGTGGATGGCGGAGCCGGATTTCATCAGCACCTTCGTGCCCGGGAGGGCCAGCGCCGCATCCAGATCGCAGCTCACCGGAAGGATGTGGAGCGGCTGCTCCATCTCGGTCAGGCTCTGCCCGAGGCGGGCCGCCACGGCGGCGACGCTCGTCACGCCTGGGAGCATTCTGGCCGGAAACCCTTCCCGCTCGATCTCCGCGAAGATGTAATACGCCGTAGCGAAGAGGGCGACGTCACCGAGGTTGACCATCGCAACGTCTCTTCCCTGCCGCAGCTCGGCCTCGACGGCGGACGCCGCCGCGCGGTAGCTTTCCGCCCGGACGGCAGCGTCATGCGACATCGTGAATCGGAGCGGCAGAACGGATTTTCCAGTCAAATCGACCGCACCGCGCGCGATGTCGAGCGCGAGCATCTGGCCGGACGCCGTCTGCGGCGCGGCGATGACGGGCGTGTTCTCCAGAACGCGGACGGCCTGGAGCGTCAGCAGCTCCGGGTCGCCGGGCCCGACGGAGACGGCATAGAAGGTTCCGGTTTGTTCGCTCATCTGGCACCTCCGGGGACAAATTCCAAGGAATCAAAGCAGGGATCGTATTTTCCCGGCTCCATGCGATAGAGCGCCGCGATATAGTCGGGCGTGAAAATTTCCGAGGGCGGGCCGACGCGGTCGATCCGGTCGCCCGCGACGCAGACGACGGTATCGGAGACGCGGGCGGCAAGATCCAGCTCGTGCAGGGACATGAGGACGGCGAGGTGCTCCTCGCGCACCATGCGCTTGAGGATGGTCAGCAGCTCCAGCTTATAGCGGATGTCGAGAAAACTCGTCGGCTCGTCGAGGACGATGAGCTCCGGCTGCTGGCAGAGGGCCCGGGCAAGCAGGACGCGCTGCCGCTGGCCGTCGCTGATGGACTGGAAGGGCCGGTCGGCAAAGTCGAGCGCGTCGGTCTCGCGGAGGCTCTGCTCGACGATGGCCTTGTCCTCCGGGCGGAGGACGCCGAGATGGCCGGTGTAGGGATAGCGGCCGGTGCTGACGACGTCGCGGCAGGTCATGAGCTCGGGGTCCATGCGGGCCGTCATCAGGATGGCCATGCGGCGGGCGACGTCGCCCCGGCTGCGGCTGCGCATGTCCGCGCCGTCGAGGAAGACTGAGCCGGAAATGGACGGGAGCTGGCCGATGATGGTCTTGAGGATGGTCGACTTGCCGGAGCCGTTCGGGCCGATGAGCGTGACGATCCTGCCGCGCTGCACCGAGAGGGCGACCTTGGAGATGAGCGTCTTGCCGTTGTAGCCGACGGACAGGGCATCGGTTTGCAGATAATCCATCACTGCGCCCCCTTTCTGTGGAGCATCATATAGATGACGACCGGCGCGCCGAAGACCGCTGTGACGGAGCTGATGCTGACCTCGGTGGGTGCGAAGGCCGTGCGCGCGATGAGGTCGCAGAACAGGCAGAACGCGCCGCCGCCGAGGAAACAGGCCGGAATCATCAAAAGCGGCTCTGCGGACTTAAAAAGGGACTTCATCAGGTGCGGCACGGCGATGCCGACGAAAGAGATCGGGCCGGCAAAGGCCGTGACGCAGGCGGAGAGCACACTGGAAAGTAAGATCAGCGCCGCACGGAACGCGCGCAGCGGCACGCCGAGATTCTGCGCGTAGACCTCGCCCAGCTGATAGGCCCGGAGGGGCTTGGAGAGCAGGAACGTCAGGATCAGGGCCGCGCCGCAGACCACGGCCATCGTGCGGACATTGTCCCAGCTCATGCCGGAGAAGGAGCCGAGGGACCAGTTGTGCAGGTTGACAATGTTGCTGTCGTCGGCGAATGTGACAAGGAAATCGGTCAGCGCGGAGCAGATATAGCCGATCATCACGCCGCAGACGACGAGCAGGCTCATCCGGCGGACGCGCCGCGAGATGAGCAGGACAAAGCCCATTGAGAGCATCGCGCCGACAAAGGCCGCTGCGATCAGCGCGGCGGAGGACGACGTGACGCCCCGGCTGAGCAGCAGGATCATCGTGACCGCGACCGTGAACTTGGCCCCGGACGAGATGCCGAGGACGAAGGGCCCGGCGATCGGATTGTGGAAAAACGTCTGCAGCAGGAAGCCCGAGACAGAGAGGGCGCCGCCGAGAATCATCGCCGCAAGCAAGCGGGGCAGGCGGATATTCAGCAGGATGCGGCGCTGCGTGAGGTCGCCGCCGCCGTGGAGAATCGCCCATATTTCAGACGCGGGGAGCCGGACGCTGCCCGCGAGAAGATTCCAGATCAAAAAGGTAACAAGCAGGACGAGGAGCAGCAGGAAACCGCCCCATGCGCGAAGTTTGCGGGTATGTTCCATGCTGCTCCTCCTGTTATGATAATTTTTTTAGGAACCGGAGATCGGCGGCGTCCGGGTCGTTCAAAACGGCGTGGACGTCGAGGATCATGTCGCCGAGGGCGAGCGATTCCTGATAGAAGTTTTTCGTGATACACCAGACATTGCCGGTCTGGACGGCTTTAAAATCCGCAAACAGCGGACTTTTGGCGAGCAGCTCATCGATGGAGGTGATCTCGCCGTCGATGGTGCTGTTGTAGATGAGGACGTCGGCGTCCAGGGCGGTGTCGTAAAAGGACTCCATCTGGATGGTCATTGTGGACAGGGCGTTTTCCTCGCCGCTCTCGTCGAACGAGACATACTCGCCGCCCGCCATACGGATGGCCTTGGCGATATAGTCGCCGGATTTGCGGACATTGACTGCGCCGGACGTCGTGACATAGAAGAAGGCGACGGTTTTCCCCGTCGGCTCCTGGTCGAGCACGGGCGCGAGCGCGGCGAGGAGGCTGTCATAGTATGCGCAGGCCTCGTCCTCCTTGCCAAGCAGGGCCGCATAGAGCTTCAGCCACTCCAGCCGCCCAAGCGGATCGGATTCGTAGCTGGAACGCTCCACAAGCACGGGCACGCCGACGGCCTCCAGCTGCTCGACGACCTCGGGCGTATGGTAGATCATCGTGTTCTCGATGGCAAGGTCGCAGCCCGCAGCGAGGATCGTCTCATAGTCCGGGGCGGAATATTTGCCCGCGTAGACCATCGTCCCGGCCTGCATCGCGGCCTTGGCCTCGTCGATATACCAATCCGCCTCCTTCTGGCCGCTGAGGGCGATGGCGTCAATGGCGTCCAGCTGCCGGAAATAGTCCATCGCAGCGGTCGCGACCAGATAGATGTGCGAAAGGGGCCGGGTCAGGACGGTCACATCCGCGGGGACGCCGTCCGGCACGGGCGCGTCCCCGGCGACGACGAGGAATGTTTGATCGTCGCCGATCGTGAGGCGCGTATAGTCCTCGCCCGCGTAGGAAACAGAAAACTGCGTGGCGTATTGAAGCGGGAGCGTCCGGTCAAACGTCAGGTCGTCCCACGAAACCGCGCTTGCCGGCTCGCTCTGCGCCGGTTCCGGCGCGGCGGTCTCCTGCTGCGGCGCGGCGCAGGCCGCGAAGGCCAGCAGCAGCGCGGCGAGGAGCGCTATAAAGAGCTTCTTCATTCGGCAGCGGTCAGCGTCGCAGAATCGAAGTTCAGCGTGTACTCGATCTCATGCGGGGTGCTCATCGCGGTGGTGTCGCCGATGACCGTGAGCTCGGTGTCAAAGGCCGCGACGGGGATCTCAAATGTGGAGCCGGGCTCGGTCGTGAGGACGTCATAGCGTTCTCCGTCCACGAGCATGTAGTCATATTTGCTGCTGCTCCAGACGACGGTAGCCACGGCCTTGCCGTCCGCGACGGTCAGCGTGCAGGGAGACTGGATATAAGCCTTGCCGGAGCCGCCTGCGAAGGTCAGCTCGGCGGTGTAGGTGCCGTCGGCCAGGGCGAGATCGTCGACAGTCTTGCCGGATTCCTCGACGGGAACGGGGTTGGAGACGGAGACCTTGTGGTCGTACCACGTGCCCTTCTTGCCGATGAGCGCGAGGTCAAATTCCTCGTCCAGCGCAGGCACCGGGATGTCGAAGCCATAGACCTCCTCCGAGAGGCCGTCGGAATAGGTGACGGTGTCGGTGGTGGGCTGAAGCAGCTCCGCACCTTCCTTCTGTGCGTCCTCGGCCGTGCCGGGGAACAGATTGAGAATGCTGGTGGAGGCCAGGCTGACATGGATGGTCATCTCGCCGTTTTCGACGGTGAGCGTGCCCTTGCCGTCGCAGGCCTCATTGGCATGGAACATGGAGCTGTCGGTGTTGAACTCGGCAGTATATACGCCGTCGGGCAGGGCCGGCTGCTCAGGTTCTTCCTCGGCTTCCGGTTCCGCGGGGGTCTCCTCCTCGGCGGACTGCTCCGGGGTTTCCGGTTCGGCGGTCTGTTCGGTCTGCTCCGACTCGGTGGATTCAGCCGGTGCGGACTGCTGCGCGCAGCCGGCCAGAACCGCAAGCAGCATCAGCGCAGCGAGCGCAAGGGCGATGAACTTCTTCATAGTGGTTTCCTCCTGAGATGGCTTGGCTCCGGGGCAGGTCTTCCCCACCCCGGAGCTTGGTTCTGAGGCAGCGCCGCACGATTTGGCAGGCAGCATTGACGGAAATGATCCGTCGAAGCGTGCAGGCGCAATTATGCGGTGCTGTCTAGGTCAAATTAGGCATTGAGGGCGTCGATAGCCGCCTTGGTGTGGGCAACGTAGAGCGCCTGCACATCGGCGATCTCGCCGAGGCCGTGGATCTGGCAGTCGACGGTGAAGCCAGCGGCTTCGAACATGGTCTTCCAGGAGTCTTCCTCGGCACCGGCCATGTCGTTGTTGGCATGGTCACCGGCAACGACCATCAGCGGGCGAAGGATGACGTTGGTGTAGCCCGCAGCCTTGACAGCTTCGATGACGGCTTCGCAAGCAGTCTCTTCCGGCTCGCCCTCGACGGTGCCAATAAAGACGTTCTCATAACCGAGGTTCTGCATCTGGGTCTGCATCTGGCTGTACGTCACCTTGGCGACGTGTGCGGTGCCGTGGCCCATGAACACGAACGCAGTGCCCGCGTCCTTCGCGGCGTCAAGGCTCTCGAAGCCGGAATCGGCGACGGCGGCAGCGGTGATGGCCTTGGCAACAGCTTCCTTGTCGGCATTGATGACGGTAGCGTCGGAGCCGACTTCGCCAAGCAGCGGCTCGGCAATGGAGACGGATTCAAACTTGTCCTTATACTGCTCGATGGCTTCGCACATCTCGTCATACTCTGCGCCATGCATCAGGTGCGTCGGCTGGACAACGAGGTTCTTCACGCCATTGGCAACTGCACGGTCGAGCGCCTGGGTCATGTTGTCGATCTTCTCGCCGTCACGGGCCTGGACGTGGTTGATGATGATCTGCGCGGTGAAGGCACGGCGGACAGACCAGTCGGGGTTGGCTTCCTGAAGGGCGTCTTCGATGCCCTTGATGTCGGCAACACGGCTGTCATTGTAGGACGTGCCGAAGGAGACAACGAGCAGCTCGTTCTCGCCGATGTCGTCCTGGTTGCGCGCATCGTCCTTGCTGGCGTCGCCGGTGTCGAGGCCGAAGTAGTCGGGGCTGGCTTCCTCGCCTTCGACAAGCGCTTTCTGTGCGTCGGTCAGAGCGTCCCACGCGGCCTTGGCAGCTTCGCACTGGGCATCGGTGTCATCGGTGCGTTCCTGCACATAGATGGCGTCGATCATGGCAGCGACCTCATCGGCAGCAGCCTGATCCAGCTCTTCCTGAGAGGGCTGCGGCTCTTCCGGGGTTTCTTCTTCGGGGGTGGTGGTTTCTTCCGTGGTGGTCTGCTCGGTCTCAGCCGGGTCGACCGTGGGGGTCTCGTCCGCGCTGCTCTTGCAGGCGGAGAGGAGGCTCAGCAGCATCACGGCTGCGAGCACGAGCGCGAGGGTCTTTTTCATGTGAGGTCTACCTCTTTTCTAAAATGTTCTGAAAAATATAAAAACAGCTGCGCTGGCGCAGCCGTTCTCCCTAGCCGTATCGAATGTCGTCTTCCAAAGCGGAAGACCATACAAACTTGCAGGAAGGCCGACCCGTGGACAGCGGATCCGAGATTCCACGCCGAGGCAGGTCTCCTGACTTCGTTCCTTGCTGCGCTGCCCTTCCCGGTTACCCAGTGGCTTGCAGCGTCGCTCCCGTACACAGTGACTGCATCGTTCCGGATTCACACCGGATTCCCTTTTCACCCGCCCCGAAGGCGGACACCTTGGCGTTACAATTTTATATTTCTTTCAGACAGCCCACATTATAACACACATCGGAAAAGAGTCAACCGGAGAAATCGACAGTTTTCCCCGGTCGGCAGCCGCATTTCCCGGCGAGAATGCCCGAAAACGGGGAAAGTGCCCGGCGGACACAGGGTCCGCCAGGCGCTTTGGGAGTTCCGCAAGAGATTACTGCATAAACGTGCCCGCGATCATCTGGTCGATGTAGGCGAGGTACTTCTCCTGCACGTCGGCGGGAACAAGATCGCTCAGCGCGCCGGCGGAGAGGGTGTTGTTCTGCAGCGTGCCGTAGAGCGTCGCGCCGCCGAAGGTGCCGTCGATGACAGCCTGCATGGAGGCGATGATCATGGCGGAGTTGTCGGTGACCTGAGAGCAGATGATGCACTCGTTCTGGCCGAGGATGTCGGCAGGCTGGCCAATGTCGTAGATCTTGACTTCGCCCGCGGCGGCGTTGGCCGCGTCGATGGCCTCGCGCGCGCCGGAGTCGACGGCGGAAGCGTCGCCGAAGAAGACGTCAGCGCCCTGGGCGATCAGCTCAGTGGCAAATTCCTTGCCCTTCGGGGCGTCGGAGAAGGAGTTGGCATAGGGGACGTTGAGCAGCTCGACGGTCTTGCCTTCCTGCTCGGCAACGTACTTGGCCGCCTCTTCAAAGCCCGCGATCTTGCCCTTGGTGGTGTCGAGCTCCATGCCGCCGATGAAGCCGAGCTTGCCGCTCTCGGTCATGAGGCCGGCGAGGGCGCCCGCGATCCAGCCGATCTGCTGCGCGTTCGGGAGCAGGGAGGAGACGTTGCCGTTGACGGCCTTGGCGGGGGTGCCTTCCGCACCGTTCAGCAGGGCGAAGGCCACGTCGGGATATTCCTCAGCCGCCTGCAGGACGGCGTCGGTGTACTGGTTGCCGGGGGCGTAGATCATGTCGTAGCCGAGGGTGCAGTAGGCGACGATGGAATCATAGTAGGCGTCCTGCGAGATGGAGTCGGTGACCTCGGTCTCCCAGCCCATCTTTTCGGCCGCGGCGATCATGGCGTTGTAGCAGGCCGCGCCCCAGCCGCCGTCGTTGATGCTGGAGTCGCAGATCATGGCGACCTTGTAGGCAGAGCCGTCGTCCTTCATGACTGGGACAATCTCATCGGTGACGACAGGTTCGTCGGTCGTATCGGCAGGTTCGTCGGTCGTATCGGCAGGCTCGGCGGTGTCAGCCGGTTCGGCGGCGGTGTCGGTCGTGTCGGTCTTGCTGGTGTCGTCCGCAGGAGCCGCGGTGTCGGTCTTCGCAGTACCGGCACACGCCGCCAGCGACAGGAGCATGACAAGCGCCAGAAGCATTGCAATGATCTTTTTCATTTTTTGTCCTCCATAGAATATTAGGATTCGGCAGCAGCGCACAATGCGGTGCTGCCATAAGTTTATAACAACGCCGAAGCGTTATTACCGGTTTACCGCTGTTCACGGCGGTAGGGCTTGCCGTTGGCCTTGGGTCCGGCCTGGCGGGCGCCGATGAGCGTGAGGACGACGACCGTCGCCACGTAGGGGATCATCTGGAAGAACTGATACGGGATGGCGATGCCGGAGACCTGGAGGCGGATCTGGAGCGCGTCGCAGAAGCCGAAGAACAGGCAGGCCAGCAGGATGCCGCCCGCGTTCCAGCGGCCGAAGATGACGGCGGCCAGCGCGATGAAGCCGCGCCCGGCGACGATACCATCGGTATAGGTGCTGGAATAGCAGGTGGTGAGGTACGCGCCGCCGATGCCGGACAGGGCGCCGCAGATCACACAGGCGAGGTACTTCACGCCGACGACCGGGATGCCGAGCGTGGCGGCGGCCTGCGGATGCTCGCCGACGGCCTTATAGCTCAGGCCCGCGCGGGTCTTGCCGAAGAAGATGGCCGTGAAGAGGACGAGCAGGAACGTGAGATAGACCATCGGGCTCTGGTCGAAGAGCAGCGGCCCGAGCACCGGGATGTCCTTCAGGCCGGGGATAGCGACGGAGGACATGGTGGTGATCTGCTTGAGGTCGGACCCGGTGCCGAAGTAGACGCGGTAGATGAAGGACGCGAGCGCCGGGGCGAAGATGTTGACGGCCATGCCGTAGACGGTATGGTCGGCGCAGAGCGTGACCGTGGAGAACGCGTAGATCATGTTGACGATCACGCCCGCAAGCGCGCCGCAGAGCAGGCCCAGCCAGTTCGATCCCGTGACATAGCAGACGAGGAAGCCGACGAGCGCGCCGATGGAGGCGAGGCCCTCGAGGCCGATGTTGACCATGCCCGCGCGCTGGCCGTAGAGCTCAGCCAGGGAGATGAGCAGCACGGGGATGGCAAGACGGACCGTTGCAAGAAGGAGGCTCGAGATCCAATCCATTACGCTTCACCCGCCTTTCTGCCGTGGAAGACGCGGCTGCGCCACGCCTGGAATTCCGGGAGCTTGGTCAGCGCCATGCCAGCGACGGAGAAGACGATGACAAGCGCCTGAATGATGTCGGACACGCTGGTGGGCACGCCGGTAGCGGCCTGCATGGTGGTGGAGCCGACGCGGAGCACCGCGAAAAACAGCGCGACGACCATCGTCGCGATCGGGTGCAGCTGGCCGATGAGGGCCATCGCCACGCCGTCGAAGCCGTAGCCCGCGCCGTAGCCGTTGATGAGGCGGAACTGCGTGCCGAGCAGCTCCGCGCCGCCGCCGAGACCGGCGATCGCGCCGGAGACAATGAAGCTGGCGAGCATATAGCGCTTGACGGGAATGCCGTTGAAGCGGCTGGCCGTGAGGTTGCAGCCGACGGCGCGCAGGCGGAAGCCCGCGCTCGTCCAGAACAGGACGTAATAGAGGATCAGGCCGACCGCGACCGCGATCACAAAGCCCCAAGTGAAGCGCATCCCGGTGATGATGCGCGGAAGATGCACCTCATCGGCGATGGCGGGCGTCTGCGGGACGGAGGCATCGCGGATCCAGCTGGTGTAGATGACGCCCATGAAGAGCGTGGCGACATAGTTGAGCATGATGGAGATGATCATCTCGTTCTGCCCGCGGCCGATTTTCAGCACGCCGGGAATCATGCCCCAGAAGCCGCCGGCCACCGCGCCGGCCAGCAGCGCGAGCAGCACGCCGGCAAAGCCGGTCAGGCCGGTGAAATAGCAGGTCAGGAACGCGGCGATGGAGCCCATCAGGAACTGCCCCTCGCCACCGAGGTTGAACACGCCGCACTTATACGCGAAGCAGGCGCAGAGGGCCGTGAAGATCAGGGGCGTGGCCTTGGTGAGCGTGGTGCCGATGCCGGCCTTGGAGCCGAACGCGCCCTGGAACAGGAACTTCACGGCAAGGAACGGGTTCGCGCCGAGGGCAGCCATGATGATACCACCGATCAGGAACGCGAGCAGAACGGACAGCAGCGGCACAAGGAACGCGCCGAACGCTTTTTTCACTTTTCCCATACCTCTCCCCCTCACTTACCGGTCATAGCCAGGCTGATCTCGTTGATCGGCGGCTTGCTGCCGGAGAATTCGCCCATGATGCGGCCTTCGAAGCAGACGACGATCCGGTCGGACATCTCGAGGATCTCGTCAAAGTCGGCGCTGATGAGCAGAATGCCGACGCCGCGGGCGCGGGCGGCGATCATCTGGTCGTGGACAAAGCTGGTCGCGCCGATGTCGAGGCCGCGCGTAGGATGCGCCATGACGAGGACGGACGGGCCGCTCTCGAGCTCGCGGGCGATGATGACCTTCTGCTGGTTGCCGCCGGACAGCTCGCGCACGCTCTGGCTGTCAGAGGTGGCGCGGACATCATATTTTTCCATCATGGACTGCGCGTAGGCGTGGATGGCGCGCTTGTTCAGGCGCAAACCATGACCGTGGCTAAAGCGCGGATCGTCGGTGTCCTTGAGGACAAGATTTTCCGCGATCGACATATCGCCGATCAGGCCCTGCAGGTTGCGGTCCTCGGGGACGTGGCTGACGCCGTGCTCGATGAAGCCGTTCGGGTCGAAGACGGCGACGCGGTCACCCTTGAGCTGGACCGTGCCGCTCTCCGGGGCGATGACGCCGGTGATGAGCTGGGCCAGCTGGGTCTGGCCGTTGCCGTCGACACCCGCGACGCCGACGATCTCTCCGGCGTGGATGCGGAGCGACAGATCGGCGAGGCCGCTGTGCTTGCTCTCCTTGTTATAGTCCACATGGTCGAGCTCCGCGACGATCTCATGGCCGGAGGCGTCGACCTTTTCATAGTGTGACTCGGTCAGCTCTTTGCCAATCATCATGCCGGCGAGCTTCTGGCCGTCGGTCTCGGCGCGGTCGACCGTGCCGACGACCTTGCCGAGGCGGAGAATGGTGATGCGGTCGGAGATGCGGAGCACCTCGCGCATTTTATGACTGATGAAGATGATGGATTTGCCCTCGCCGACAAGCTTCTGCATGATGGCGAACAGGCCCTCGACCTCGATGTCGGTCAGGGCGGCGGAGGGCTCGTCAAGGATCAGCAACTCGGCCCCGTGGTAGAGGGCCTTGAGGATCTCGGTGCGCTGCTGTTCGCCGACGGAGATCTCCGTGATGAGCTTGTCGAGCTGGACGTCGAGGCCGTATTTTTCCGAAAGCGCCTCGATCTCCTTTCTGCGGGCCGCGCGGTCGATAAATAGGCCCTTGGCGTGTTTGTCGCCGAGGATGATGTTGTCAAAGACGGTCATCGCCTCGACGAGCATGAAGTGCTGATGCACCATGCCGATGCCAAGCTTGACCGCCTGGCTCGGCGATTCGATGCGGACCTCCTGCCCGTTCAGAAAGATCTTGCCCTCAGTGGGCTGGTAGAGGCCGATGAGGATATTCATGAGCGTCGATTTCCCCGCGCCGTTCTCTCCGAGGAGCGTATGTACCTCGCCCTTGGCGACGGAGAAATTGATGTCCTGATTGGCGTAAAAGTTGCCGAACCGTTTGCTGATGTGCTCCATGCGCAGCAATTCACTCAATCCCGGCTTCCTCCTTTTTTCTCTTGATATTCCGAGTATATCACGTGCCTGGGTGGATGAAAAGAAATTTTGTTCCGGTTTTCCTTTTTTCTCCGTTTTGCCGAAAATATGTCCAGATATTGGGGCGCATTTTCTGGATTTACCAAATTTTGTAAGTCGGAGCGGCCCACCGCACAAAAGCAGGACAAAAAATTTGCAGGCAGGAGCCGCCTCCAAAGCCCGCGGCATGTAAAAAACCAGCTGCCCAAACGGACAGCCGGAAATGGTTTTGCGCTGTTTTTGATCTACCCATATATGTTTTTGATCAAAGGTTGAATTCCTCATCCGCCCATCATTTCAAAATATCAGCATAATTAGAAAAACCACCGTATTTCAATCGAAATCCGGTGGTTCTATGGCAAGCAGCACCCTTTTAGATCCCCGTCCGCGCATGGAACGCGGATCGCCCGTTTGAGAGCTGCAAAGCCGCTTCGGCTTCGCGCACGGTATCGAAAAATGGCGATCGTTCAGTGTTCCAAAATACAGTATGTGTTGGCCTGGGTGCATACACCTGATATCATAAAATTGATGAAGCCGGGAGCGGAGGAGGCAGCGATGGAGTACTACGCAAAATCTGAAAATTCGCAGTGACATCAGGAGACGGTAAAGGAGCATTTGCAAAAGGTCGCTGCGCTTGCGCGGGAATACGGGGAAGCGCTTGGGCTTGCAGATGCCGCAAACCTGGGGGGGCACATGTACATGATTTTGGAAAATATACCAAGGCGTCTCAGGATGTGTTAAAGGGCACGCGGACGGGTGTTGACCATGCAATAAGCAGCGCCTGCTTTCTGGAATGCTGCTATAAGGGAAGTCCCGGCAGCTGCCCTGTGATAGAGGCAGTCAATGGGCACCACGACGGTCTCGTCGCCTACGATATGATAAAGGCGGAGCTGCACGCGATCGCAGATGATTGCAAGCAGTCCCACGGAAGCGCCGGAAAAACGCTGGCGTTGCTGCACTTTGCGCTGCGCCATTGCCTGAAGCACGGGAAAAAGCAGATCATCATTGTCCTCCCGTTTCTGACATTGGCGGAACAGAACGCCAAAACGTATTCTGAAATCATTCCGAATGTGCTGGTCGACCATAGCCAGAGCGATCTGCCGGAGGAGGCCCGGGAACTGGCCGCCAGATGGAGCGCACCGGTCATCATCACCACCTCTGTCCGCTTTTTTGAAGCCCTGTTCTCTGACCGCCCGGCTGTCTGCCGAAAGCTCCACAATATCGCAAACAGCGTTGTGGCCTTTGACGAAGCCCAGAGCCTGCCCGCTAACCTGACCTCCGCCACGCTTCGCGCCGTGAATGAGCTTTGCAGACGCTACCACACGGCCATGGTATTTTCTACGGCAACACAACCGGATTTTGCCGCGCGAGGAGATCTGAATTGGACGCCCCGGGAGATCCTTCCGGAGCACAGGGAGTTATTCGAAGCTCTGCGGCGGGCGGATGTGGAATGGCGGCTTGAACACGAAACGCCCCTGGAAGCCATTGCAGAAGAAATGGCCGGGCATGACAGTGTCTGTACCATTGTCAATCTGCGCCGTCACGCCCGACAGATCGCTGCCGCGCTGGCTCGGCTTCGTGGCGACCCAGTGCATCGAGGTTGGAGTAGACCTTGACTTTGAGAGGCTGTACCGCGCACTGGCTCCGCTGGATGCCATCGTTCAAGCGGCAGGACGCTGCAACCGAAACGGCTGCGGTTCCATGGGCCGCGTGATCGTATTCCGTCCGGAGGACAGCCACATGCCCTATCGTTGGTTACGCGGAAGCAACATGCCGAGTGTGGACAACCTGTACGCGCTCAGCCGCTATTTGAACGTTCAAATGGACGATGTAATTGTAGAAAAGGCAGCGTAAAGTAAACGACGAGCCGGAAGCAGAGAAACCTGCTTCCGGCTCGCGCTACGTCATATAGGTTTGGGCATTGAGGAACCATGCAGTCATTTTACGTGATGACGTAAAACGTGTGAAACCTCTTGTTGTCCGCGTTGCTGGTTATTCGGTTGTCTGGGATTGCGGTCCCACCTCCATATAAACTATACCCCAGGAAGTGGACAAGAAAATGACCCATAGCGGCACGAAATATGGTATGCTGAAGACAGGAAGAAGGAGACGGCTATGGGAACAAGGAAAAAATTCAGCGCGGCGGAGCAGGAGCTTCTGCGTGCAAATCCGTACACGGAGAAGGTCACGGAACATCAGATTTCGTTCACGCTGGCGTTCAAGGAAGCCTTCTGGCGGCTGAGTGTGGAGGGATGCACCGGGAACATGGCGCTGCGGAAGCTGGGCTACGATCCGGAGCTGCTCGGCTTTGAGCGCGTCCACAACATCACAAAGCGCATCCGCCGCGCCCTCCGGAACTCCCCCTACGCGTCTTGGAAACCTTAGTCTTTTCTGCCTTTGCCTTTTTCGAGTCGTCCGACGATGCCGAAGCACGACGCGAATTACGTGTAGTTCGGGAAGCTTTCTCCTTTTTCGTTTCTACAGCCTCCTTGGCTGCCGTTGAATCTACAGCCACCGAGTCGTCGTGCCCCCAAACATGTTTTTCAAAGTCGGAAAGTTGTTTCTCTATCCGCTTCTGTTCGTTGGCCATGGCACTGTCCGTCTTACAATAGTTAGCCAGCACCTTCCCCTGCATATTGTTCGTCTTATAAATCTTTCCGTCATACAGATTCATGGAGAAATAATCCGCCGCTGTCATGTTCGTCACGTTGTTATAATTGCTTGCCATCATCGTGTGACGGGCCAAATACGTACTGATATCATCATATTTGAGCCAGAACAAAGGATATGGGGTAGCCTCTCCGCCAAAATCATCTCCGCGCATAAGCACTGGGCATAAGGCCGTGACTTTCGTACGGAACGTCGAGGTCCTTTGGTCGAAATAAGAGCTCTCCTTTATATAATAACGGGAAACTTCAGCCGAGGGAATATCGCTGGCATTCACACGGGGACGCCCGTTCTGCTCCTCGTAATATATATGGTAACGCTCTAACAATTCTTTCACGTCCACCTTATCGCGCGAAGTAAAAGACTCGTTACCGTCCAATTTATATTGGTATGCCGTAATCTTTCCCGTCAGCA
>OLNF01001664.1_pt1 | contig 18703 bp, 15 predicted proteins | sample 1673061 | NCBI WGS metagenome assembly OLNF01 (sample SAMEA3136751, study PRJEB25190) | human gut metagenome | reverse complement strand
TTATTACTACTTTTAACTTATAATAAAGAAAAGAGGTGGCTAAATGAAAAAAAAGTTTTTACTTATAATTTCTATTTTATTAATTATTACTACTACAGGTTGTGCTAAAATGTCTCAATCAATAACTGTTAATAAAAATAAGAGTGTTGATTTAGTTATTGTTGAGGCTGTTAAGGAAGAAAGTCTTACAGATGAACAGAAAAACACCATGATTACTTCCCTAAATCTAGATAAAATTAAATCATCTGAATATAGCTTAGAAAACTACAACTCTAATGGTTATATTGGATACAAAATTACTAGACATTTTCCTAATATTGATAAAATAAGTAGCAAGGAGGAAGTAGTAGCTGATCTATCCATTAGTAATATCACAAATCAACAATATTTATTTACCGTAAAAAAGGGACTTTTTAAAAATACTTACTATGGTGACTTTTATTCTTCTGATTTAAACTCATTGAAAAATAATATTGATAGTAGTAATGATATTTATTCTTCTTCTGAAATTGATATTGGCTTTAATCTTTCTATTCCTACTAAGATAGGAAATAATAATGCTGGATATGTTAGTGGTGACTTAAAAAGTGCTAACTGGCCAACTTATTGGGATAAACCAATACAATTTGAGTTTACGCTATATAATTATAAAACAATATTTATTCTTACTGCTTTATTTGTTATAATAATCATTATTTTCATATATAAGTTTGTAAATAGAAAAAAAAGAAAATTGACTTTAGATAGTTATAATAATAATTCTTTATTTTAGTTAGTGAGGTTTTACAATGATAAATTTATTAATTAGTACAAGTAATTGTGCAGATTATGCACTTGCAAATATACTCAATACTGTTCATCAGGTTGTTAATATGATAGCAATAATTGTTCCTATATTATTAATTATTTCTATCATTTTTTCCTTAGTAGGTTTCCTTGTCAATGTTGATCAAAAAAATAAGAGTAAAAAAATAATTCAAAAATTAGCAGCAGCTATAATTGTTTTTCTATTACCAACTATTGTTGATACTACAATGTCACTTTTAGATTATGCTGGTGGAGATGTAGAAAGTAATAACTTTCAAGTAGCTAGTTGTTGGACTCTTGCTGCCAAAAGCTCAACTTTAGTTTCTAATAATACTACTAATGTATCAGGAACTAATACAACATTGACTAAAAAGTCTTCTAATAATTCTATAACTGGTGATTTATCTGGATTAAAAAAATCTTCAAGTAGCAAGAATAATAATAGTAACAAGAAAACAAATAAGCATACTGATTGGAATCATTTATCAAGATATTATCAGACTGGTAAGTATAGTAGAAATAAAGTTTGTGCAAATGGTTCTGGTAATACTGTAGGAGCCGGTGCTTGCGGTTTATGTAGTTATATGGCAACTAGATACATATTAACAGGAAAAGACACTAGTTTTATGTCGTTTATGCATGAAAGTTGTAATACTGGTTTCTTTAATGGTATTGGAGCAAGTTGGGAAATTGTTAGACGAGGTAGTACATATCCTAATAAATATGGAATTACTAGTAAAAATGTTAATCATAGTGGAAATAAGGAAGAGCTTTATAAAAGAACAGTTAATGAATTAAGTAATGGTAACGTTGTTGTTGTTATGGTAGGTTGTGGCCACCGAAATGTAGAACAAGGTGGATTTAATGCTACTTCTAATCAACATTTTATTGTTCTTGCTGATTATAATTCAAGTAATAAGGAAATTTATGTTTGGAATCCAAATCAAAATAATCAAGGTTGGAAATCAAAAAGTCAATTAGATAGATTTGTATTTAACAATCAGTGTTTAAAATTATATGAGGTTATGGAAGCAAAAAATTGATTAAGACAAAAATAAAACTATTAACAGAAATATTTCTATTAATAGTTTTTTTATTTATCTAAGTTTTCCTTTCATACCTTTTAATCCATTATTATTAGCAAATCCTTGTAGAATATTGTTATCAAATGTATGAACTTTACTAGTTCTAGTTTTATAATCTTTTACTGCTATATTAATCATTTCATCTAATAAAGTAGTATAGTCTTTTCCTTTTTTATCCCATAGATAGAAAGCAAGACTTCCTGGAATTGAGTTTATTTCATTAACATAAACCTTCTTTGCTTTTTTATCTACTAGCATATCAATTCTAGCTACTCCACTACTACCTAGTGCTTTAAATACTCTAACAGCTAAATCTTCTACTTCTTTTTGCATCTTATCAGTTAAATCTGCTGGTATTTTTCTTGAAGCACTTGCCATTCCTTTAGAACCTTTACGAGGTGCTAGCTTTGCTCCAAGTTTTCCCTTAACTTTACTACTACCGACATATTTTTCTTCGAATGTTAAGAATTTATGGGTAGATAGTACTTCTTCTATAACACTAACTTCTTGAGATGCATGATTACCTAGTACAGAGATATTAACCTCCATTAGGTTAGGAATCATTTCTTCAACAATAATCTTAGAGTCATAGTTAATAGCTTCATCTATAGCTTTTTCTAATTCTTTTTTATCTTTAGCAGTACTAATACCAATACTACTACCAGTAGTAGCTGGTTTAATAATTACTGGATAGTTTAATTTTTCTATCTTTTTAATTATTTTATCACTATCATCTTTATAGTCTGAATCATAAAACCAAGTATAGTTAGGAATAGCTATATCATTAGCTTTAAAGATATCACGCATATAAACTTTATCTTGTCCTACTACTCCGGCATAAACATTAGGTCCAACATAAGGAACACCTACTGTTTGTAAATATCCTTGTAATACTCCATCTTCTACATTGGTACCGTGAGTAATTGGAAATGCTATATCAATATCGGTAACAATCTTTTTAAAGAATCCTTTACTTTGTAATACAAATTGATTATCTTTCTTATATAAGACAACATTACTTGCATATTTCTTAATAAGACCTAAATCTTGATAACTTTCAACATCAAAAAGCATATCTCCTGTATACCACTCACCATCTTTTGTAATATATATTGGTACGATTTGATATTTATCTTGATTAATTTTATTCATAGCTTGAACAGCCGTAATTATACTAACTTCGTGTTCTACACTTTCTCCCCCAAAAATAACACCTACTTTTATTCTCATCTTAATCATCCTCTTTCTTTCTCATTATAGGTATCTGGTAAATCATTTTCAAATAAAGCATACACCTCATCTTTTGTCTGAATACCTCTAATAAAATTGTATGCTTCTTTTACATCATTGTAAACAATAACATTATCCATATTATAATTTTTATTTTCTAATCCTTTTTTAATAGGTAGTGTTTTCTTCTTACCAATTAAAACAACATAATCAATATTACCTTCTTCTGCTATTTGTTCACCAAATTTTTCATTATAGTAATCTTCTTTATCTCCTAACTCTACCATTCCAGGTGTTACTACTATTTTAACTCCTGGCATCATTGCTAAGACGTCAATTGCACCTTTTGCTCCAACTGGATTAGAGTTATAAGCATCATCGATTTGATAGAATGTTCCGAGTCTTTTTAGTTCTAGACGATGTTCTACTGGTTTAATAGTTTTAACTGATTGCTGTAGTTTCTCTATTGGAATACCAAATTCATATCCTAGAGCAAGTCCTGCTAAAATATTATAAACATTATGGTTACCTAAAAGTCTAGTTTCAAATTCATATTCTTTAGGTTCATTTTTAAACTTAACTTTAAAACTAGTACCAATACTTGAACATTTAATATCACTAGCATAAACATCTACATCTTTATTTTCTATACCAATCCAAAGTATTTTACATTTATTTTTTAATTTATAACTTACTTGTTTAGGATCATCTCTATTTAAAACACCAATTCCATCAAGTGGCAATGATTCAATTAGTTCAAACTTAGTCTTTTGAATATTTTCTTCACTACCAAATGTTTCTAAGTGAGCAGTACCTATTTTAGTTAAAATACCATACTTTGGTTTAACCATATCACAAAGTTGTTTAATCTCCCCTGGTTTATAAGCACCCATCTCAGCAATAAATACTTCCGTAAACTTATCTAAATGATTATTAATAGTAATGATAAGTCCATAAGGAGTATTTAAGTTCTTAGGAGTTGGAAGAGTTACATACTTAATATTTAATATATCTGCTAAAATATTTTTACTACTAGTCTTTCCATAACTACCAGTAATTCCTACTACTTTCAAACTTTCCATACTATGAAGTTTCCTCATAGCCATATGTTTAAAATGATAATATACATATTTTTCTAAGGTATACTTATTTATAAAGTTAGCTAGTCCTAAAACGAATACATTTAAATAGCTCATTAAAGCATAGATAAAAATCATGAAACTACTATAAACCAAATCATTTCTCAACATAATCATAATAACTAATGGAATAAGGTAAAGAATAGTTTCTGTTACCATTAATCTTTTTACTCTAGAAGTTATTACTAATGGTTTCTTAACTTGTTCCTTTTTTATATCATTACGAAATTTCACGATAAAAGCTAAATATAAAATACTAGCTAAAAGATTAAATACTAGAGCTATAGTTTTATTAGTTGTTAAAAAGCAATTAGCTAAAGAGACTATTATTAGACAAATAAATTCTAAGGTTACAAAATTACTACTATTATTTAGTACCCATTTTAGATAACGATTATTTTCATTATATAAATTTTGTTGTAACATATGCAAGTTTTTCTTAGATTTAATAATAATTAAAATTGTAATTATACATAATAAAATAATTTTAACAAACATCTTTTTACTCCTCCATAAATTTATTAATAATAGCCCCTACTTGATAAAGGTTTTCTAAATAGGCATAGTGAGTTCCTGGTAAAACAATCATCGCTCCATCAGAAAGTAATTTTTCTAACATTCTTCCCTCTTCTAAAGGTACAGCTTCATCATATTCACCCCATATCAAAATGACTGGTACTTTTATTTTCTTAGCATATTCTGATAAGTCTTCTCCTACTACTTTAACTAAAATATCTCTCATCATTGGACTTGCATTTTTATAGTCAGTAGAACCTATATAATTTTTAGCAATATCTGCTAGTTTTTCCATACCTGGTAATTTTTTAACACTTTTTAACATTTTTTCTTTAAGAGTTAATTTCTTTTTCGTCTTAACACAAGGTGCTCCACATAATACTAGTTTTTCAACATCATAGCTAGCTCCATAACGAATAGAAATTCTCCCTCCAAAGGAATGACCAATTAGTGTTGGTTTTACTACTTTTAAACTTTCTAATAAATCATGAACTATTTCAGTATAATCACCTACATCTAGAATAGTATCTGGTTCCTTACTTTTACCAAAGCCTGGTAAGTCAATAATAGTTATATGATAATTATCTGCAAGTAAATCACCAAGTGGTTTCATCATCTCAATATTTTGTCCCCAACCATGAAGTAAAACAATATCTTTTCCTTTGTCATTACCATATTGTATGTAATTAATATCCGTAAGATTTACTTTTTTTGTCATATGCCCTCCTTATTCACAATTATAACATAAAGAAAAAAAAAAATCTTAAATTATTAAGACTTTTTACACGTTTACACCTTTATATTTAACTTTATACTTATCAAGATACTCCTCAGGATGTTCTTCTCTATGTTTTTCTTTATTTTTTTTCATCTTTATACTAGCATCTTCTACCACTTCTTTCAAATTATTAGTAGTAGTACAATAAACAATTCCATAAGATGCACTATACTCTGTAGTATCTAAATATACCTGACTATTAGCAATCTTATCTAAAAATAAACTCTTATCTACATTTTGACAAATCACTACAAATTCATCTCCACCGATTCTATAAACATCAGTAGTTCTAAAATTATCAGTTAATGATTTAGTAACCGTTTTAAGTAGTTCATCACCTTTTGGATAACCATACATATTATTTACTATTCCAAGACCATTAGCATCTACAAAAGCAACACCTAAATTATTATAAGTACATTTCTTTTCTACTAACTCATCATAAGCATATCTATTTTTAGTTTTTAGTAAGCTATCAGTGTACTTTTCATTTTTTAATCGTTCTATAAGTTCTTTATTCTTAAACATATTATTAAGTATAGAAGATAGTAATTCACTATATTCTATATTTTTACTATTATTTCTAATTAATAGTTTTTTAGATGCATCTTCTGATATATTAATAACACAATCATCAGCTTTAATTATTTTCTCACTACCAAACATCTCGTCACTCATTCTATCAGAAAAAGTACTAACAAGCATAACATCACTTGCCTGATAATATTCTTTTATCATAGATAAAACTTTATCAAAGTAATCTAAATCATACTGTTCGCATATAGCCATATTATTAAGACCAGTTAAAAAATCAATATCAGCCATAACTATCCCTCTCTTATTGCTGCTTATTTTAACATTAAAGGGGGAATAAGTCAATATAATTATAATCTAGGCAATAGTAACAGTTCCTTTACCACCTAATTTATCTTTTAACCAATCCTTAGTAATTGCATCTTTAGTTATTATGTTTATAATAGATGGAATACTACAGATAGTTACTTTATCAAATATATCTTTATTAAACTAACCAAAACAAAATAATTAGTACACTTATTCTCTTGTCTTTTATCAAATCATACAATTTATACCTCTTATTATATTTTGTTTACATTTGTTTTATCATTAAATACTACATTTAATCCTTCAAGTTCACCACTACTTATTTTATAGTCCTCCCTATCATTTAATATTCTTTGATAATAATTAATATTATTTTCATTAATCTTATCAATATCCTTTAAAGTTATACTAGCCTTTTTAAAAGCTTCTCCATATTTAGTAGCTGTCTCTTCGGTTAATTCTATATAGCCATTACGCATTAAGCTTCTAGCAAAATCCTTATCTTCTACAAAATAACCAGGATCTGGTGCTACTTTAAGTCCAGTATTTTCTTCTTCTTGATAATATCTTCCTTCGTTACATCTATTAGTAGTAAAGAATTGACGATAAGTAGTATCTATTAAATAAGTTTTAGTAGCACCATTATATGGAAAAGTAACTGTTCCAAAAGCATGATTAAACGGATAATCAAAACTTCCAGTAGCACTATTCTTAGTTACTTCTAAGCCAATATTTTCAAGTGGCATTAAAGAAAGAGCCTGTCCTAACTCACAAAAACCATTTAAAGAGCTATTCTTAGTATCAATACCAAGTGTTTCAAAGCCACGTCTTGCATTCATTACACTGGCTTGTAAAAGTATCTCTATCTCTTCATTAGTTAAGTCATTACCTTTCTTTAAACTATCAATAGCATCATCTAACCTATTTTCATCTACTATGAATCTTTTAGGTTCTTCTTTAATTATATAACTTTCACTTTCACCGATTAAATATAGTTGATAAGCAAAGTCTAACTTGATATTATACTTTTCACTTAGTTTGTAATAATCGGTCCATAACTTACTTAATACTTCATGTTTTTTATCATTAGTAATATCTTCATTATAAACATCCATTATAGCTAGTAATATTTTATTTAATGTATCTTTTTCCATAATTTCTCCTAAAATAAACTTAATTGATTAGAGTCTGGTAACTGATCAATTATTCCCATACTAACCATCTTATCAATTAAAGTCTTAGAAACCTTTCCTCTTCTTTGTAAGTCTTCCTTACTTAAGAATGGTTGCTTTTGTCTTTCTTCAACGATAGTAGTTGCAACAGCTGCTCCTAGTCCATCAATCGTAGAAAATGGTGGTATTAAGGTATTTTCATGTTCATCATCAAGGACAAAACGATTAGCATCACTTTTCTCAATTGAGATAGGTGCAAACTTAATACCTCTAGCGGTAGCTTCCATAGCAACATGTAAACTTCCAATAATATTAGTCTCTTTATTAGTAGCTTCATATCCTTTAGCTAGTAAATCTTCATACCTTGCTCTTATAGAATTATATCCTTTAATCATTGCTTCTATATCAAAGTCATCTTCTCTAATTGAGAAGTATGCAGCATAATACCATAAAGGATGATAAAGCTTAAACCAAGCAATTCTAATAGCACTCATTACATAAGCACAAGCATGAGCTTTCGGGAACATGTATTTTATCTTATGACATGATTCAATATACCAATCGGGAATATTTGCATTTTTCATCTTAGTAGCATATTCTTGCCAAGTCTCTGGGTCTTTTGAAGCTTTACCTTTACGAACAAACTCCATTATCTTAAAGGCAAGTTTAGGTTCCATTCCCCAGTTCATTAAGTTAACCATGATATCATCACGACATCCGATAACCTCTTTAAATGGTACTACATTATTTTTAATTAACTCACTAGCATTTCCTGCCCAAACGTCAGTACCATGTGATAAACCAGAGATTTTAACAAGTTCCCCAAAGGTACTTGGTTTAGTTTCTACTAACATTTGAATAACAAAGTTAGTACCAAGTTCAGGAAGACCTAGAGTTCCCGTTGGACAAAGTATATCTTCTTCTGTAACACCTAGTTCTTTAGTACTAGAAAGAAGGGAAAATATTCTTTTATCATCCATTGGTAAAGTTGTTATATCAAGGCCTGATAAATCTTGAAGCATTCTAAGAACAGTTGGATCATCGTGACCGAGAATATCTAGTTTTAAGACATCTTGGTCAATGGCGTGGTAATCAAAGTGGGTAGTTCGCCAAAGAGATGTGTTATCATCAGCAGGATACTGGAAGGGAGTAAAATCATAAACATCCATATAACCTGGAATAACAACAATTCCTCCAGGATGCTGACCAGTTGTTCTTTTAACACCGGTACAACCAATAGCAAGTCGCTCTATTTCTACGTTTCTTTTCCCTTCAATTCCATGTTCTTCTAAATAACCTTTAACATAACCGAAAGCAGTTTTCTCAGCGACTGTTCCAATAGTACCAGCTCGATATACATTATCAACTCCGAATAATACTTTTGTATATTCATGAGCTTTCCACTGATATTCACCCGAAAAGTTTAAGTCAATATCAGGTACTTTATCAGCATTAAATCCTAAGAAGGTTGCAAATGGCATGTCTTGTCCTTCTTTAGATAGTTTTCCCCCACATTTAGGACAAATCTTATCTGGTAAGTCATAACCTGATGAGTACTCTTTTCCGTAAGGTTCACCAGCTTCATCCATAAACTCTGAATACTTACAATCTTTATTACGACATAAGTAGTGAGCAGGAAGAGCATTAACTTCAGTAATTCCCATCATAGTAGCTACGAAACTTGATCCAACAGAACCACGAGATCCAACAATATAACCATCATCATTAGAGTGTTTAACTAGTTTTTGAGCGATTAAGTAGATAACATCGAATCCTCCACCGATAACTCCTCCTAATTTCTTAGGTAGTGTTTTTTCTATCTCATCACTACTCATTTCAGGATTCTTAATTTTTAAGTTTTCTCTAATCTTATCTTTAACACTATCAAAGCCTTTTAACAAGGTATCATGTAATCTTTTAAATGTTTCCCTAGTCTTATCTTCTTCCTTAATATTATCTCGTTCTATCTCATCAGTTATCGCTTCAAAGATACCATCCCCATAAAGTTCTTTACTAATGCGTTCTTCTATATTGTAAGGTAAGGGGTCTCCATACCAATCTGATGCCCTTGTAAAAACTAAGTCAGTAACTGTTTCTACACTCTTATCAATCTTAGGTGAGAAAGGAATACCACCTGTTTCAATAATAACTTCAATCTCACTTACCATTGATAGTATTTTATTAGGGTTATCTATTACTATTAAGTTTCTAGTCTCTTCATCTAGGAAAGAGAAATCATTAAGCATCTCATCAGTAGTTCTAAAGTGATTAGATGGTATTTCTTTTATTCCTCCCCTTGCTAAAGGATGCCGTCCTCCACCTGGTACTTTTTGATTAACAATTATCTCTCTATATATTTTATCTTCTCTTGTTAAGTGATGAACATCACCTGTTGCTACTATTAGTTTACCTGCCTCAATAGTAGTTCTAATAATTTTTTCTAGATGAGCGATTAATTCTACTTCTGTACCAAAATCATTCATATCAATTAAATGTCTATAACACTCTGGAGGTTGTACTTCTACATAATCATAAAATCTTATAATATTAGATAATTCTTCTTCACTTTTACTTTTCGCTTGTCGAAAGACTTCAGATTCATAACAACCACTACCAATTAATAAATCTTCACGATATTTTTCAACAATACTTCTTGGTACTCTTGGTGTCTTATATAAATAGGTTGTATTAGCATAAGAAATTATCTTAAATAGATTTTTAAGTCCCTTCTTAGTAAGCGTTAAAATATTAATATGATTTAGAGTACCATACTTATACATTTCACTTTGATCAACCATATTAGCAAGCTGTTCCATCGTCTCAATATTACGGTTATTTAACTTCTCTAACATTTTGTAAAAGACTAATGCAGTTCCTTCCGCATCATAATCTCCTCTATGATGTGCCTCTTCATCCCAAGGTACATTATATCTTTTAACAAGGGCAGACAAACTATGCCTTGCATAATTATTATCAAGAGTACGTGATAGTTCTAAGGTATCAATAACAGGATTTTTAAACTCTCCTAGATTATATTTCTCATAAGCCATCTCTAAGAAAGATACATCAAACTTAGCATTATGAGCAACCATTGGTAAATCGCCAAACCAGTTAATAAAATCTTTAACAGCCTCTTCTTCACATCTTTTACCTTCTAGCATCATATCCGTAATATTAGTAACATCAACTATTTTTTGAGGAAGAGGACGTCCTGGATTAATTAACTCATCATACTTTTCAATGATGATGCCATCTTTCATCTTAACCGCACCAATTTCAATGATAGAGTCAGCACCACCAGCATTAAATCCAGTTGTTTCAAAGTCAAAGACAACGTAAGTATCATCTAGTAATACATCATTATTAGGACGAACAACTATATCTACACTATCATCTACCATTACTAATTCTGTTCCATAGATAGCTTTAAACTTTTCAGCTTCTTCTTTTCCTTTATTATAATCTCTTACATAGTTATAAACATGAGGGAAAGCTTGAGCCCCATTATGATCAGTTATAGCAATACCTTTATGTCCCCATTTAATCGCTTGTTTAACAAGATCTAGTTCATCTACTACACCATCCATCTGACTCATCTTAGTATGAGCATGTAACTCTACTCTTTTTCTCTCACTTAAGTCTTTAATTTCTTCTTTATGTTTAGTAATAGGCATAATATCACGAGCATTTAAAACTAATTCTTTAGCAAAACTATCTTCTTTAACATAACCTGATATTAATAAATCTCTTCCTACTTTAAGTTCTTTACAAAGTCTTTCATACTCATCTTGTTCATTACAAAATACTTTACATAAAATACTATCGGTATAATCAGTTATTTTTAAAGTAATTATTCTAAATTCACTCTTACTAGACTCAAAGTAATCAACCCCAAAAACATTACCTTCTACAATGACATTATTATCTTCTCCTTGAATCATACTTATCTTAATAGGCATCTGTTTAATATCAAGTCCTAAAATACAACCTTCATCTCTTTTTTTACTTCTTCTAGGACGAGGTCCAGGAGTAAAGTTTTTAAATTCTTTCTTCTCTTCCTTTTTCTCATCTTTAATAGGTTCTACTTTTATTTCTTTTAATTCCCTATCTATTTCTTCTTTAATAGATTCATTTTCTCTTACTACAATCTCTATTTCCTCTTTATATCCTAATCTTTGATAATAAGGACTTATAATATCTTTTATCTTTACTAATCTTTTCTCTTCTATTATATTACTTGCTACTAATAAAAGCTTATCTTTATCTAATATCAAGTTAGATAGATATGGTTCTGTTATACTAATTAGTCCTTCTTCTTTAGCAAGCTCTAGTAGTGGTTTATAATAACTAAGTAATACATTATTATCTAGATTAGTTATATTATAATAGATATTTGATGCTATTTTATCTTTATTCTTTTCAAGCTCTAGATAACTATCTATATCTGGTAATTTATCACTTAAAAGATAAAAGTTCCAGTTACCACTTTCTTTATCTACTACTAGTCTTTCTAACTTTAAAGAGTCAAAAAAAGAAGAATTAGTATAATCAATCCCCATTTTATCAAGTAAAATACTAATCTCTTTTTGCATACTTCTATTCCTCCACTTAAATAATTTCTAGTTCTTCTATTTTTAAAATATATTTTTGATTTTCTATGCAAAAAGTAATAAATTCTTTTAAATTATAAGTAGCAAGACTTCTTTTTAGACTATACTTATCTACATCAAAGACAATACCATCTCTAACCATATAGTTAAGCATATCATCTCTACTACTTCCAAGATACATTAGAAAGTATGGATATATTTGTTTTTTTAAGAACTTTAAGGAGTTATCTCCTTTTAAATAACAACTCTTCCCTTTTATTCTAGTAGATAATTCATTATCAATAGCAAGCTCTATTATCGCTTCTACTATTTCTTTATAATCAGATTCATAATCTTTTAATTCTTTTTTTAAGATATGACTCAAGATATCAATAACAGCCATTTCCCCATCTTCTTGGTCTCTCATCATTCCCCATGAGATAGTATTAACTTTTCTACTTTTTACTGTTTTCATCTCCACTGAGTTAAATCTCGGATTAAGAACTAAGACATGATATATTTTAATATCAAAGCGAACTAATTCTTTAAAGTAGCTAATTAATTCTTTTTTTATCTCATTATAATAGTGCATTAGAAAAAGGCGATATTCCTCTGTTTCTTTTCTTATTCTTTTATAAGCTTCCGTTTCTTTAACCATATCAAAGATAGTATCATCATCAGGTATATAGTTCTTAGGGTCTTTTAGAATCTTCGCTTCTTCTTTGTATAAGTCTTTATAAAGATGACGATAATTCTTCCAAAGTTTTTCTTTTAATCTTTGGACATCATTAGTAACAGATGGTAGAAAAAGTAAATTCCAGATTAAAAGATAATCATTCAAATCAAAAGATAAGTTCATGACATTTTCCCCCAATCTATATTCTTTTTATTCTTTAGCATTAACAACTGATGAGATTGGAATGATATAATTTTTCTCATCTAAATGCATTAATACATCATAACAACATATTATACCACCAGTTCCTACTTCTTTAGAAGTTTTTTCTAAACATTTAAAATGTTTTATCATTTCTTTAGTAGGAGATGCTGTTTTCTTTATTTCAAACGGATATAATTTATTGTTTTTATAGATTATTAAGTCTATTTCATTTTTTTCTTTATCACGGTAATAAGATAGGTTTGGTCTTATTCCTTTAGCATTATAAGATTTAACTATTTCACTAATTACAAATGTTTCTAAGTAGTGTCCTGCATTTGAGCTAAGTTGTAGTTCTTTAGCACTTTCCCAACCGGCTAAATAGGAAGCTAGTCCTGTATCCATAAAAATAATTTTAGGTACATGAGTTAATCTTTTTAATTCTGATGACATATAAGGTTCAAGTAAATAAACAAGACCAGATGATGTTAAAATAGATGTCCAGGCTTTAGCTGTTGGTACTGATATACCGGCATCATTAGCAAGTGAGGTATAGTTAAGTTGCTCACCAGTCCTTGAAGCCATACTAACAATAAATTTTTTAAAAGAATCAATATTACCTATTTCTGTTAGTTCTCTAACATCTCTTGATATATAAGTATCTATATATCCTTGAAAATATAGTTCTCTATTTATTTCTTTATTGTTATATAACTCTGGCATACCACCTTTATAAATAGTTTCAAATAAGGTATTAACATCAATCTTATCAGCTTTAATCAAGTTAGTCGGATTAAATAAAACTTTATTAGTATTTCTAACAATTTCAGCATAAGTAAAACTATTAAGATTTACTATTCCCACTCTTCCCGCTAATGATTCCGAAACATTTTTCATCAGATGAAACTGTTGTGATCCAGTTAACCAATACATTCCTTTAGTATCATTTTTATCTACATTTATTTTTATATAGGAAAATAAGTTAGGAGCATACTGAGCTTCATCTATAAGTAATGGAGCTGGATGCTCTTCTAAAAATAGTTTTGGATCATTTATCGCCTGGTCTCTTAAAACTTTATCATCAAGAGTAACATATTCCATATCATTAGGCTTAACACTAAGTAAAAGAGTAGTTTTACCAACCTGTCTTGGTCCTGTTATCAAAAGTACTTTAAAAGTCTTATTAATATCTTCTATTGTTTTTAATGCTTCTCTTTTATACATATTATCACCCACCTCTATGTTCAATTCTACTCTTTCATTTTAAATTAGTCAATACTCCAACTTTAAATTAGTCAGTATTCTTATTTTAAATTAGTCATCAAAAGTTAGTAACTATATAATATACAGCAAAACCAACTGCTACTATTAGAATAAGTGATAAAATAACTCTTAAGATAGTAAACATTACTGGTTCTTTTTTATTTTCATCTTCATCATCAAAGAAATCACCACTACTCAAATCCATTGACTTAGTATAGAATGACTTATCTATCTCATCTTTTAGTGGTTTACTTACTTCTTCTTTAATAGGCTCTACTGCCTCTTCTAAATTACTAGTAGCCATTAAATCACTTAACAAGCTAGTTTCTTTTTCTTTATCTAATTCTTCCCTAACTTCTTTACTAGTTATTGTATTAATTAACTCTTCTAATTCTTCTTCATTTTCAATAGGTTTATGTCTTTTTTTCTGTTCTTCCTTAAACTCATTAAGTTCTTCTTCACTACTTTCTAAGATATTATACTTCTCATTTCTTAGTTTTCTCTTCTTTTCTAATTCATCTTTTTCCCGAGACTCACGAGCTTCTTCTAACGCTTCTTTTAAATTATAATTACCTCTAGTATTACGATATAGATAATTAAAGTCATCTAATTCTTTTCTTTCTTTTTTCTTTTCTACTAAATCATAATCTTTTAAGTAACGATAACCTTCTCTTTTATTAGCATTTTCTCTTAAAGAGTCTAATGGTACCGCTTCTATTTTTGAAACATCAGTAAAATTAGTATACTTTTCGAAGTTATTAAAATCATCATATAAGTTTTTATTTCTACTAATTCTTGTTCCTACTGTTTTATTTTCATTATCATATCTATTAACTCTACTAGTTCCACTACCCACTTGTATCACCTACTCTTATCTAAAATAATCATACCACATCTAACTAGTTTTGGGAAGAGAAAACACTTTACTAATTAGTAGATAATGCTATATAATTGGGGAAGGAGGAAAATTTATGAAAGTAAAAGTTAATCGTGATGCTTGTATCGGTTGTGGGGCTTGTGCAGCTATTTGTCCTGATGTTTTTGAAATAGATGATGAAGGACTTAGTAAAGTAGTTAATAGTGATGTTAAAGATGAAAATATTGATGATGTAAAAGATGCTATTGACTCATGCCCAACTGGTGCTATTGAAGAAGACGAATAAGACTCTAGGTAATTATCCTAGAGTCTTATTCTTATTAGCAAAAAAATAGGCACTCTACAGCACTGATAGAGTGTCAACACCATACACGGAGGAGACATTCACTTGCAAAATTAAATGCTCCTCTTTTTATTATATGCAAGTTTTCTTACTTACATATCAATAGTAACATAAATTGATGATATTGTCACCATTTTAGTTATTAAACTCATCAATTACATCTAGTATTTTATATATACTTGTATGTGGATTTGAACTTAGTAAATTTTCTCTATTTTTAAGAGTTTGTTGTTCAAAAAACTTAGCAGTATTTCTTGCATTATCTGTTGAATTTTTAATTATTTTATACATATTCATGCTTTCAGTATAAGTGCCATTCAAGATTTGTAATTCTTTTTTCACTTCTTTACTTGTATTAAACCTTAATCTATTATTTCGATAATGCATTACATACCATATTTCAAAAGTTGGAGCTGATGTGATTATTTCTATATTATTATCAATACATTTTTGTTTTATTTCTTTTATTTCATTTATTCGTTTTTCACTTAAATCCGTATCTAGTACTAAAAATATTCTGCAATTATCTTCTGAAGCAATATCTTCATTGCGAATATACTTTAATAAATCTTCTAGCATTCCCGAAGGATCTGTACTATTACCTGTAGAAAACTGAATTCTTAAATTTCTATTGGTATAATTTCTAAAATAATAATATTCTGAAGATTTTTTTCCACCTTCTGAGCAAATAACTATTAAAGGCTTTTTTTGTTGTTTTAATTGTCTTCTAGCCATAAATCTATATCTCTTATAAATGGAATTGCCCCATATCTACCATTTATGTAACCTTTCTGAATATTTTCATCTTTTCTAACTGAGAACGAATCAAGTGGGTATAAATCTGAAACACCATTTTTAGGATTCTTTTCGGTAAACCATATTTGGTCTCTTCGTAATAACTCTAAGTTTAATAAATTAATAGCATGAGTTGTAAATATCAACTGACTATTAGCTTTATTAATTTCTTTATTATTAAATAACTTAACTATAAATTCCACTAAGGCTGGATGCATACTCTTTTCTAACTCATCTACCACAATAATATTAGTCGTTTCAAATGCTCTTTTTAAGAAAGGTGCAAGTGCAAATAATACTTTGGTTCCTGATGACTCATCAACAAAATTAAGCTTATATGTATGTACATCATTATTACTATCCATAATTTCATGTTCAAGTTCAATATTAACATTTTTAACTTTAAATTTTTCACTGTTTTTTGCAAATGGTGGAACTAACATATCAACCATTGTACTATCCATTTCTTTTTCTTCATAGTCTACAGTTATATCTTTTATTAAGATATCCGCTTCTTTTAATAATTTTAGGGCAAATTCTTTTAAGTTTTCTTCACCACTACTGTAATCTATCAAATCTTTATCTTCTATATTATTAAGTGAACTGTAAGTATTTATTGAACTAGTAAACCATAAATACGCATCCTTTGTTTTCTCATAATTCCAAGTAGTAGCAGTTGACAAAAATAATTTATTTTCAGTATTGTTAGTTGATAATGATTCTAATTTACTTTTATCATTATTAAATTCATAAATATTAGTCTTAGTTCTTGAAAAAATATTAGTAGGTTTTTGACTATAGTATGCATCTAAAATCTCATCATATATCCTATTTGCATCGGCAGTAAAATAATATCTATATTTGATATTATTTGCAATAAATATAAATTCAAATTCACTTGGTTTATTTTTGCTATCTTCAGCAAATAAGAATGGCTTTATAAAAGTCCATTTGCCACCAACTGGTATCAAACTTGAATTTTTTACCATCAATATGGCACAAGTTAGAGCTTTTAGTATATTTGATTTACCAGAAGCATTAGCACCATATATAGCACAAACTTTAAGTAAATCAAAATTATTAGTAGATATTACATTATCTAAGTTTTCATCACCATTTCCTTTTTCCATAGATAATGTTACCTTATCTTTAAAAGACAAAAAGTTCTTAACACTAAATTCTACAAGCATTCCTCTCACCTCTTACAAATATTATATACTAATTTTACAAAAAGTACACTTATTTTTTACTTTTTTGTATTTTTTACACAAAATTAATAATAATATATTTGTATTTTATTAAATTAATATACAATTATTATCTTTAATACTTCTATTTTTTATGCAGATTCGGAGTAGCACTCCGAATCTGCATAAAAATAATACCGTACAACTATACAATTTAAATTCTTTTTCCATATAAAAACCACGTTTCTATTTTGGACAAGAAACATGGTTCATATCATTTTACTTAGTCATTTTCTTTTCTAAAGCATATACTTTAGCTACTTCTTTTTTAGTTAAAGGACGATATTCTCCACTCTTTAAACCATCTAAGGTAAAGAAATAAACTTGTTCTCTAGTAAGTTTTAATACCTCAAAACCAACTTCATTTAACATTCTTTTAACCTGATGATTAATACCTTCATGAATAGTTAATTCTACAAAAGAAGTACCATTCTTATAATCTATTCTTTTGACTTTAGCTCTTGCACATCTTACTTTTTTATTATCAAGTACTACTCCACTTTTAAGTTTAGCAATAGTATCTCCTCTAACAATACCTTTAACTTTAGCAAGATATACTTTATCCACTTCTTTATTAGGATGCATTAAAAGATTAGCAAACTCTCCATCATTAGTTAGTAATAAGACACCAGTAGTATCATAATCAAGTCTACCAACAGGATAGATTCTTTCATTAACAGGTATTAAATCAGTAACAGTTTTTCTATTCTTATCATCAGTAACACTAGTAATAACTCCTCTTGGTTTATTAAGTAAGAAATAAACTTTTTCTTCCCTAGTTAATATTTCCCCATCAACTTCAATTCTCTCTTTACCAGTTACTTGATAACCTAACTCTCTAATAACTTTCCCATCAACACTAACTCTACCTTCAAGCATTAACTTCTCAGCTTTTCTTCTTGAAGTTATACCACTAGCAGCAATAACTTTTTGTAATCTTTCCATCAAAGACCAACTCCTTTAATAACAATAATATAATATCATTAATCATTAGGAATTTAAAGAAAAAATTAACAAAAAGCCATAACCATTAAAGTTATGACTTTATATTTTAATATTATTAATTTCCTGATAATACAAATGGACTAGACTTAGTACCTGTTCCCGATACTATCTTTACTGTAGATTTTAGATTCATAGAT
>OLNF01001660.1_pt1 | contig 18729 bp, 17 predicted proteins | sample 1673061 | NCBI WGS metagenome assembly OLNF01 (sample SAMEA3136751, study PRJEB25190) | human gut metagenome | reverse complement strand
ACGACGGCGACTGCATCCAGCTGGGCTTCGGCGGCATCCCCAACGCCATCGGCTTCGAGCTGATGAACCGCCACGACCTGGGCATCCACACCGAGCAGATCGGCGCCTCCATGGCCCACATGATCCAGAGCGGCGTCGTCACCAACCGCTATAAGAACCTGGACAGAGGCTGGTCCGTTGGTGCCTTCATCATCGCCGACAACTTCACCTATAACTATGTGAACAACCACCCCCGTATCATGATGCGCCGTGGCCGTTACACCAACGACCCCATGATCATCGCCCAGCAGGACAACATGGTCTCCATCAACGCCGCCCTGCAGATCGACCTGACCGGCCAGGTGGCCGCTGAGGCCATTGGTACCGTCCAGTGGTCCGGCACCGGCGGTGCTACCGACTACGCCTACGGTGCCTACCACTCCCGTGGCGGCCGCGCTATGCTGTGCCAGATCTCCACGGCTAAGAAGGGCACCATCTCCCGGATCGCCCCCATCCTGGATCCCGGCTCCATCGTGTCCGTGTCCCGTAACCTGACCGACATGGTCATCACCGAGTACGGTGTGGCTAAGCTGCGTCAGCGCACCGTGAAGCAGCGCGTGGAGAACCTGATCGCTGTTGCTCACCCCGACTTCCGCGCCGAGCTGCGTAAGGAAGCCAATAAGTATATGTATTTCTAAGAAGCAGTCCACCCTCCCAGAAACGCCGCTGGGGGACGCCGTATCACACGGTGTCCCCCAGCGGTCTTTTTATTCCATCGTGATGATGTAATCCTGTAACGTCACAATTTTCATCATGTTATGATTTTTATGTAGGGGCCGCAGACCTCTGCGGCCCGCCCCTGCCGTGCAGTACATCTCAATCCAGCAAAATCGCGTCTCCCCCCAAGCTCACCCGGTTCTCCGGGGCCAGTCTCTGACATAGGTCCCGCAGTGCCAGTAGCTTGGGGTCTTTTGCGTTCCGGCTCTCCACCCCAGGCAGGCCATACTCCTCCCCGATCATGGCATACTTCGTCTCACCCAGATCATGGTACGGCAGCAGATTCAGCTCCGGCCGCCCCGCCAGCCCCGCCACAAAACGTGCCCCCGCAGCGACCTCCTCCTCGCTGTCTTGATACCCCGGCACCAGCGGCATCCGCACGATGACCCGCCCGCCCTTCTTCGGCAGCTCCTCACACAGCTTCTCGATGTTCTGCAAGATCTGCTCGTTCGGCACGTCAGTCAATTCCTTGTGCTTCCCGCTGTCCATCGCCTTCAGATCAACAAACACGGTGTTGCAATGCTGCGCCACCGCCCAAAGCTGCTCCCAGGGCGCAAAGGCCGAGGTCTCGATACAGGTGTTGATGTAATTGGCCCGGCAAAGCCGCAGTGTCTCCGCCGCCACCTCATGCTGTAACAGTACTTCCCCGCCGGAGAGCGTCACGCCGCCCCCGCCCTTCCGATAAAAGGCCGCATCCTTCGCCGCCTCCCGGTAGAGCTGCTGGGCCGTATACGCCTTCCCTGCGATCATCCGGGCCTTCGCCGCGCACAAGGTCACGCAGGCCCCGCACTGGACACAGGCAGAAAAGTTTACGGTCACCCGTTCCCCCGGTACCACCGTGTTGACCCCATGGGAACAGACCTTCTCGCACATCCCGCACCCGGTACACTTCTCCCGGTTCACCGCCAGCTGGGGCCTGGCCGCCAGCCCAAAGGGATTGCTGCACCACCGGCACCGCAAAGGACATCCCTTAAAAAACAGAATGGTGCGGATGCCCGGCCCGTCCGTGTTCCGAAAGCGCCCGATGTCAAATAAAATGGCCGTTTTCTCGCTCATGTTACGCCCTCCCCAAGATAGCAGTTTCCCGGAGCCAAACGACTCCGGGAACTGCATCGGAAGAAAAATCAGAAGGTATGCTCCGTGCGGTTGATGATATCGTCCTGCACGCGCTCTGCAATGTCAGTCCAGTAGACGCTGTAGCCCGCCACGCGAACCATCAGCGTGGGATAGTTTTCCGGGTGCGCCTTGGCGTCGATCAGCGTTGCCTTGTTGATGGTGTTGAACTGCACGTGGTACACCCCATAGTCGTTGAGCATAGTCCGCACCAGATTGGTGAAGTTCCGCATCCCGGCCTCTTTATACTCCGGCTGCACATAGGTGGCGTCGGGGCAGTTGAGAGGAATGTCTCGAATGGTATTCATAAGATGATCTCCTTTCCGATCTCCGGTCCGATCACTGCATCAGCTCGCTCTGGCTGATCCACATGTTCAGCAAGGTTCCGTTGGTATAGGCCGGGAAGTCCAGCTTGCCATAGCTCCGGGCCGCCGCCGTGGGGCCGTTGGTGTCGGCCTGCTGGGTGGCGGACATGGTGTCGGAGATGGGCATCCCCGCCAGCCGTCCGTTGGGGGTGGCGCCGGTCATTGCGCCGTAGCCCACGTTGGACTGCACCATCTGCACCGCCGCGTCGCAGTAGTGCCCGCGGTACATCTTCAGGCGCATGGTGCAGTGGGCGAACCACTCCCACAGATCAGCCGCGATCTCGTCGGCAAAATCATCGTCGTTGCCATACTTGGGCGCGGCCAAGAGCTTCGCCCGCAGGGCCTCGTAGCCCACGAAGTTCTTCTTACAGGCGTCGGCCACTTCGGAAAGCGTGGCTTCTTTGTCTACATAGACCACTTTTTTAATGGCTGCCACCGAGTCCACCATGGTGGCAAAGCCGACCATCTGCATCGTGGGACCAATGTTCACCTTGGCTCCCCCCGCCGTGGCGTCCTTGGCCCGCTCCAACGCCCCGTCCAGCAGCACGGTAAAGGTCGGCAGATTGAACTGCTCAGCCAGGATCTTCTCGCAGATCAAGAGGTTGGCATGGCACTCGTCAATGGCGTACTTCACCTGCCCCTTCACGGCAGCATAGAAGTCCTCGAAGGTCGTCAGCGTCTCCGGTGCGCCGGATTCATAGGTCACGACCTGACCGCAATAGGTGCCGTCCACGCCTTCTGCCTTTTGGCCGTTGGTCACCGCGGCAAAAATACATCCGGCAACGTTAATAATACCAGAGTCCGTGTGGCCATACTGCAAGCCCTCGGCCCCCGGCTCCACACAGCCGATGGGAGAACCATATTTCAGGATATCCCGCCGGTTGTAGTTGGAGTGTCCGTCCAGGCCCCCGGCCCGGTGTTCCAGCATCTCATACAGCCCTTCGCAGTTGAAAAAGGAGGGGTGCCCCATGCCCTCTGCCGCCAGCTCACAGGCTTCGTACAGCAGAGCGTCCGGCGTTTTCTGGTGCAGCATCAGCGACACCGCCGGAGAGGTGGTCTTCGCGTACCGCATCGCCCGCAGGCACAGGTAGGAAAGCTCGTTGGACGCATCCTTCCCCTTCTCGTCCAGGCCGCCCACATCCAAATGGGGATAGCGGTAATACCCGCCAAAGATATAGGCCATCTGGGTAGACTGGAACCACACGTTGGAGGTCACCCGCACATACAGCTCCTCGATCAGCTCCATGGCGCTCTCCGGCGTCAGGATGCCCTTTTCGATGTCCGCTTTGTAGTACGGATACATATACTGGTCGAACCGTCCCCAGGTGATGGACGGCCCCGCCCCTTCCACGAACAGGAAGAAGCACACGGCCCAGGCCGTCTCGCAGGCATCATAGAAGGAGGTGGCCGGTCCCCAGGGGACGCGGGTCATCATCTCTGCCATCTTCTCCAATTCCTGCTTGCGTACCGGGTCTGTTTCCTGGGCGGCTTTCCGGGCGCAGGCGGCGGACATCCGCTCGCCCCAGTCCCGAATGGCCTCCAGCACCTCGATAATGCCGTTGTAGAAAATGCGCTTGTCTACGGATTCCGGGTCGTTGGGGTCCAGGGCCGCCCGCAGCGCCTTGGCCTTTTCATAATACTTCACGAACCCATGCTCGATCACATCCGTCCAGGAGGGGATGAAGTGGGAGCCGTTGGCACACAGGTAGTTGGACACGTCAGACACGCCGCCAAACTGTGCCCGGTCCCATTCCTTGGGGTCCACGTAATGGCCCCACTGAACGGCCATGGTCTTCTCCTTCCAGTAAGGCAGAAGATCCTCTTCCAGCTCTCGATAGTCTTCATCCGTGATCTCAAAGGGGTCGTAGGTCCGACCCCGCAGGTTGGGCAGGTCGTCGGCTAACCAGTGGGCGTGCAGCTCGATGGCGAAGTTCGCCCCCCGGATGCGCTTGGTGGGCCAGCCCACCAGCTGCTCGTAATCATACACGTTGTCGCTGAGGGAACGGTAGACCTCTGCCGAAGCCTTGTACCGCCGCATCATGCTGGGCATCCCCTCCGTCTCGCGGTACACCTTCGTGTACGCTCTGGCGCGGGTGATGTCTACGTTGGGACGGTTGGAGTGGAGCATCCCATTCAGCTCCTGGATGCGCTTCGTGCTGCCTACCTTGGCAACGGTGCCCGCCCGCAGCTCATTGCCCAGGGCGGCCCCGGCGGTGGGGGTGTGATTGGTGGCCATAAAAACCCTCCTGTTCTGTCGTTGTCGGCGCTTCGTACTCTCAGGCTTATGTTGCGGTTTGCTTAGTCGATGGGGCTTTTCTTCGCCCAGTCCACGATCTGGTCATAATCGTGGCCGAAGAGCAAGGTCGCGTTGTACTCTTTCTCCAGCGCCTGGATACGGTGGATGTTCTCAAAAAACTCATCCGTGGTCTTGTTGATGGTGCCGCCGGGGGGCAGCTGCTCGCGGTAGCTCTGGGCGGTGTAGATGGTGTCGCTGGTGGCGATGATGTTCCCGTGGTTCTCGGTGTGTAGGATGAGGCCGATAACACCGGGGGTGTGGGACTTCTGAATAAACAGCGTCAGGTCGTCCGCCAGCTTGGTCGTCTCGTGGATGGGTTTGAACTGGATGCCCTCCACGTCAAACAGGGTGCGGATATACGCGCCGGGGTTGCCGGTCATGACGCTGAAGTACGCCTCCTTCAGGTCTGCCTCCGAGACGATGACGTTTTGGATGGCCTTCGTGCCCACAAAGTGGCTCAGGCCGCCCGCGTGGTCAAAGTGCAGGTGGGAGATGATGAGGAGGTCAATGTCCTCCGGCTTCAGGCCCTTCTCGGCCAGCGCCTCCTCGATGGTGATGCACTCGGTCACGGGGTAGTTGTGCAGCATCTCCTCGCTGTACAGCGCGGCAAAGTGCTCGCTGTTGCCGGTGTCATAGAGGATGTTGCCCAGGGTGGGGTGCTGGATGAGCAGCGACACCGCCGGTGACACGACCATCTCGTTCTCATCCTTCCAGTCCACCAGACGAAATTTCGGAAACTCCATTTTCCCCAAATACAAGACATGTAATCGTAAGCCCATGACACTGGCTCCTTCCGTTTTCATAGTATCATATTCATTAAACCCCCGGCCCCCGAAAAAATCAATTCTCAGAAATGCAAGCACGCATTCCTTTTTCGCATGGATCGTGCTATACTAATCCAAAAAGGGGGTTTCTTTCACCATGAACATCGACCATCTCCGCTACTTCCTCGTCCTCACCCAGGAGATGCATTACGGCCGCGCCGCCCAGCGCCTGAATATCTCCCAGTCCGGTCTCAGCCACGCCATGGCCGCCCTGGAGCAGGAGCTGTGCGCCCCCCTCTTCCAAAAAAGCGGCCGGGGCATCGCCCTGGGGCGCTACGGCGCCGCCCTTCTCCCCCAGGCCCAGCAGATCGTGACCCTGGCGGACAACTGTCTGCGCAGCTTCCAAATGCTCCGGGAGGGCATCGGCACCCTCCGCATCCAGACCATTCCCCTGCTCCTCGTTCCCCTGGTCACCCGCCTGTGCCGCCAGTTCAAAGCAGCGCACCCCGGCTGTGACTTCACCTTTTCCACCGGCATGTCCAGCCAGGTCTGCCAAAGCGTCCTGGAGGGCGAGGCCGACCTGGGCTTCTGCTCCAAGATCTTCTCCGACCCCCAGCTAGAGTATGCGGCCATCCAGAGCCGTCCCATGGTCGCCGCCGTCCCCCTGGACCATCCCTTGGCCCAGCAGGAAAGCGTCACCCTGGAGGAGACGCTCCCCTACCCCCACGTCACCTACTCCTGGCTCAGCGGCCAGCGGGACCCGGTGGACCGTCTCTTTGCCCCCGTCCGGGACCGGTGGCACATCGCCTACGAGGTGGAAGACGCCAATTTTATCCTAGAGCTGGTCGCCCAGGGCTTCGGGATCACCGTCCTGCCGGACACCCCCCCGGTCCACCGCCCCGGCGTGAAGCGCCTGCCCGTCACCGATCCCGTCCAGACCAGTGACTTCTACATCGTCCGCCAAAAGGCCCCTCATCTTTTGGCCGCCGCCGACCAATTCTTCGACTACTGCGTCGGCCAAGCAAGCGGCATGGACCTGACAAACGAACAGCTGCCCCCGTCCGCTCGGTGAAACCCAAGCCAACGGGGGCAGCTGCTCATTGACATAAATACAATAAAATTTACAATAAAATTTAAAATTCGATCCGATCACAGGTCACAGGCCACCAGGTCGGCAAAGGTCTGCCGCCGCACGGCCAGCCGCGCCCTGCCATTGCGGACCATCACCAGCGCCGGACGGCACAGGCGGTTGTAGTTGGAGGCCATGGTAAAGTTATACGCCCCCGTGGTCAGCACCGCCAGCAGATCGTCCCGCCGCATCTCCGGCAGCTGGATGTTCTCCTGAATGAGATCGCCGCTCTCACAGCAGCGCCCGGCCACGGTGCAGGTAAAGTCCCGTGCGTCGTTCATCCGGCTGGCGGGCACGACGGTGTAGGGTGCCTTATACAGGGCATAGCGGGGATTGTCCGTCATGCCACCGTTCACCGTGACATAGCTCCGGTAGCCCTCGATGGTCTTGATGCCGCCCACGCGGTACAGCGTCAGGCCCGCGTTGGCCACGATGCTCCGCCCCGGCTCCAGCAGGACCTTCGGCACGGGGTAGTCTTTCTCCGCGCACCCCTGCCGCAAATGCTGCGCCAGCGCCCGGATGTTCCCCGGAATGTCCACCACGGGGTCACTCTCCAGGTACCGCACGCCAAAGCCGCCGCCCAGATTCAGTGTCTCGGCCACAAAGCCGTGGGCCTCGCGCATCGCCTGGGCAAAGTCCAGCAAAATATCGACCGCATCGCAGAACGGCTCTGCCTCAAAGATCTGGGAACCGATGTGGCTGTGGAAGCCCTCAACGATCAGGTTCTTCCGGCCCAGCGCGTCGGCGACGAACCGCGCCGCCTGCCCCGTCTCGATGGGCACACCAAACTGGCAGTCGATGCGTCCGGTGTTGATGGCCTGCAAGGTATGGGGGTCAATGCCCGGCGTCACCCGCAGCAGCACCCTCTGGCGGATGCCCCGCACCCCGGCGGCCTCGTCCAGCCGGGCCAGCTCCTGGTGGTTGTCCATGATGAAGCACCCCACATGGCTGTCCAGGGCATAGGCAATGTCCTCGTCGGTCTTGTTGTTCCCGTGGAAGTAGAGCTTCTCCGCCGGGAACCCACCGGCCAGGGCCGTGTAGATCTCGCCCGGAGAGACCACATCTGCCCCCATTCCCTCCTCGTTCAGCACGGGGTAGAGGCCCTTAAAGCACAGGGCCTTTCCGGCAAACAGGGGGTAAGAGCCCTCCGGCATATTCTCCCGGAGCGCCTGGACATAGGTCCGGCAGTTCTCCCGCAGCTTGTCCTCGTCCAGGACGTACAGGGGGGCGCCAAATTCCTCGGCCAAGGCCACGGTGTCCAGGCCGCCCACGGTCAGGTGGCCTTGTTCATTCACAGCCAGGTTATCATACAGCATAGGTCAGTTCCCGTCTTTCTCGTTCTATATTTATATAAGGTATCTCAGTCGTCGTATCTCACGGACCCAGCAGATCGTCCATGTGGTAGAAGCCAGCCGGCTGGCCCACCAGGAAGCCCGCCGCCGTCAGCGCTCCCTCGGCAAACAGCGCCCGGTCATGGGCCTGGTGCTTCAGGGTGATGGTCTGGTTGTCGGTGGCAAAGATCACTTCATGCTCACCGACCACGTTGCCCATTCTCAGGGAGTGGATGCCGATCTCGTTGGGCTGGCGCTTGTGCTGCCCGGAGCGGCCATAGACGTACTCGGCGTCGGGCCGCTGGCTCTTCACCGCGTCGGCCAGCATCAGGGCCGTGCCGCTGGGGGCGTCGGCCTTGCGGTTGTGGTGGGCCTCCACGATCTCCACGTCGCAGCCGCCGAAGATGGCCGCCGCCTGCTTCACCAGCCGGGCCAGCAGTGCCACGCCCACGGACATGTTATAGGACTGGAAGATGGCGATCTTCTTGGCCCCCGCTTCGAGCTTGGCAAATTCCTCCGGCGTGTAGCCGGTGGTGGCGGCCACCAGAGGCAGCCCCCGGCTCACGCAGTAATCTACCAGCTCCCCCACGCCGGCGTGGTTGGAAAAGTCGATGACCACGTCCGCGGGACCGGTGTACTCTGCCAGACCGGACACAAAGCCCTCTCCGCCGCTGCGGTCCACGGCGGCGGCCAGCGTATGGCCCTCAGCCTCGACCAGGCGGCAGACCTGCTGCCCCATACGCCCGGCGGCACCGTTTACAATGATATTCATAGTCGTTCCCTCTCTCCGCTGCAAAGCTTAGACGTTGATGCCCAGGGCACGCATGCGCTGGATCATGGTCTCGTAGTGGTCCTCTTCCATGGGGACCAGAGGCAGCCGCAGGAAGTTCTCGCAGTAGCCCATCGCAGCCATGGCGGCCTTCACGGGGATGGGGTTGCTCTCGCAGAACAGGGAGCGGATCAGGGGCATGTACTTGCACTGTAACTGGGCGGCCCCGGCCACGTCCCCGGCGAAGAACTTATCTGTGATGGCAACGGTCCCGGCGGGCACCACGTTGGACAGCACGGAGATGCAGCCCATGCCGCCCATGGACAGGATGGGCACGATCTGGTCGTCGTTGCCGGAGTAGATGTCCAGCTTGTCGCCCACCAGGGAGAAGGTCTCAACGATCTTGGAGATGTCGCTGTTGGCCTCCTTGATGGCGGCGATGTTGGGGTGCTCAGCCAGCTTCACGTAAGTCTCAGGCTGGATGCCGATGCCGGTGCGGGAAGGGACGTTATAGAGGATCACCGGCTTGGTGCTGGCGTCAGCGATGGTGTTGTACATCGTCACCAGACCGCGCTGGGTGGTCTTGTTGTAGTAGGGGGTCACGACCAGAACGGCATCGGCACCGTCGGCGCAGGCGCTCTTGGTCAGCTCCACGGCGTAGTCGGTCTCGTTGGAGCCGGTGCCGGCGATGACAGGCACCCGGCCGTTGACCCGCTCGCAGGCGTAGGCGATGGCGCGGCGGTGCTCGGCGTCGGTCAGGGTGGAGCTTTCGCCGGTGGTGCCGCAGATGACCAGGGCGTTGATCCCCTGGGCGATCTGCCAGTCGATCAGGGTCCCGAAGCGGTCAAAATCAATGCCTTCGGGGGTGGTGGGGGTGACAAGGGCGGTAGCAATGCCTCTGAAAATAGGATTCTGGTTCTTCATGGTAAGTTCCTCCTGCATAATGAAATCTTTTTGTCGATTCCTGCCCGATCTTCCCGTCCCCCTCAAAAAAGGCAACAAAAAATCAAGCAAGCTATGCGGGGATAGCTGCTTGATAACATCATATCCGCTTACGGCAAACTGCCGAAGCGTCTCGGTATCAAGGATAGCCCTCCGCAAATACCCATTTGCGACAGTCGGGCAACTCTTAGTTTGCCCGCCCAGCACAGCCCCCTTTGCAGCAAGGACTGCCTTCGGCGTCTGCCCCTTTCCCCGGCCCTGCCCTGCAAGGCATCTGGTACCGGTTACTCTTGGCGAAACGCGCCTCTATCTCTGGTTGCTCCTGATTGTATGGCATTTTTCTTGGTTTGTCAAGAAATTTTTTTCGTCTTTTTCCACAAACCCAGTCATTCTTCTTGGTCTTTTCGCCCAAAATACCTTGCAGATCCCCAAGAAAGGGCAGACAAACGCCCCCGGATATGCTACACTAAGACAAACGACATGACCCACAGGAGGGACGTAAATTTTATGGATCACATCAAAGACGAGCTGTCCCATCTCGGCGGCATGAGCAGCAACGACGCCTTCGATCTGCTCACCCTAGGCCTGTTCCCCGACGAGGAGCCGGAGGAGGAAGCACCGGAAGAGGAGGACATCGTCCAGCACGTCAGCCCCCTCACCGACATGGACAGCCTGGACTTCTACCTCTGGGTCGAGGAGGGCGCCCAGGCCGAGGCCGACCGCCGCCAGAATAAGCCCAGCAAGCCCCCCAAAGCTGAATAAGCAAATATGCGCCAGCCCACCCCCAAGATGATCCCGTGCTAGATCCCCCGCTTGGTGGTGGGCTGGCGCTTTCCGCAGCTGATTGGCAACGCAAGACGTGCAATTCCTCGCGTTGCCCCCAGCATAGCAGATTTCCCTGCGCACTTGCAACCTTTTTGCAAAATTAACACGTTTGGAAGCAAAATTAGCAACTTTCTTTCCCTTTGCAAAGTTATACTTGAGATTATAATAATCTGCGGTATAATACAGGAGCCGGTCGGCTCCCGCGTCTTCTGGGACTTGGTCGCCAAAACCGACGCCGTCCCCTGGGAGCGGGACCGCCGCACCGTCTGGTACGTCCTCTTCAGCGCCTCCGGCTTCACCGACGACCTAAAAGCCCTCGCCGCCCAGCGGGAGGACTTGCTTCTCTTTGACGAAGAAACAGCACAATAACAAAAGCGCACAGATTTTTTAGGTCTGTGCGCTTTTTGTGCGCTGAACAAATGCCAATCAGTTCACGATAAGCACGTCTGTTCCATCTATGTTCTTTACCTGGATATTTTCAAATTTATCCCGAATCACCGGGTCAGTGATTCCAAAATAATCCAATAAACCGTGTACATTAAATGCCGGCTGATACCCGTATACAATTCCTACGTTGTCAAGTTGTTGTTGATATGGCAGCCAATTTCTTTCCACTTTACACTTTACTCCTGTTTGTTGATAGATGGATGTATTTAACGCTCTTTCTATCTTACTTCTTTCAGTCCAATCAATAGAAGAATTGTTGTCTGCCTCTGTCAACGAATACTTTAAATCTTTAGATTTATATGCCACACTAACATCTGATTTATAGTTGTTCAACGACACTTCTTTTCTTTGGACACGGTAGGCGCACCCAATATTTCTTTGCGTCAGCCAAACAACACCAGATGCAAATTGGCTGGTCTGGCTATCAGATGCGCGTATCATTCTATTATAGTCACCCGAAAATAACGTGTTTAAGGCTGCAAAAGTATCAAGAGTTACATATGGATCCCCTGTATATTTATCAAAATATATCTTTGCAGTTGACATCCATGATTCCTCAAAAAAGTCATCATCATAATCGTCGCTTGTGTATGACCCAAATGTTCCATCACATAACCGATAGAACTTTGCTCCATCTTTTACATACTGAAATGTAGTGCTTGAGGAGTTGAAATCCGGAATAATATCTATTCCAGATTTTTTAACCATTTTTTGACTAATTATTTCTTCATTTAACAATTGTTCTAATAAGGTCCAGTTATATTTATTAGAAATAGAAAGCGCTTTTAAGGAGATTATCGCAACATCTCCTCTAGTGATTGACCTATCAGAAGTATATTGACCAGAAGTTAGAGCTATTTTATCCGATAACTTCCATGCCTTATCCCACTGAAAGTCTGTACCATCTTCATAGTCAAGTGCACGTAAAACAAAGGTAAGGTACTGCATTGCACTGACCTTCTGTTTTCCTCCAAATGTGGTTTCTGATGTTCCCGAAGTCAGCCCCCAAGAGTACGCAGCCCCTACATAAGGCTTTGCCCAACCAGATACATCTGTAAATGGCATTTCCCAATTATAACCTTTTGCATCCGATTCTTTTCCCATCAAGCGAATCAACATTGTGATTGCTTCTTCCCGTGTCGGAGCGCGGTCCAGGTCATAGATGGGGTTGCCGTTTGCGTCGGTGCCTGTGCCGTTGAACAGACCCAGCGCATGGAGTGCGTTTGCCGCTTGTACTGCTTCGTCGCTGGCAGCAAATGCAGAGGGGACCAACGAGGCTGCAAGAGTAAGTGCCAGGATGAAAGATAAAAACCGTTTCATATTACACCTTCCTATTCTTCGTGAAATCGACTCTTTCCAGGAAACAATGTCCTCTAAATGCAGTATAACATCTTTCCATATTCATTTCAACGTATTTTAACATTTTTAAGAAGCAATCTTATAGACCCGGATACCATAAAATAGAGCGGTAGGAGGGTTGCCGCTATGGATGAACAGTTTTTGCGTGATCGCATTTCCCAGCTAAGGATGAAAAAAGGGGTATCTGAATATCAAATGAGCCTGGAGCTGGGACACAGCCGAGGATATATTCAAAATATCTCAAGCGGGAAAAGTCTGCCCTCCATCACAGGCTTGTTTGAAATTTGTGAGTATTTCAACATAACCCCCGCCCAATTTTTCGACGAGCAAACGGATGATCCTTCCTTGGTTTCCGGTCTACTAAAAAACATGAAAAATTTAAAGGAAGAGGATCGTCAACTCGTTCTGTTGCTTTGTCAGAGATTATCAAAAGAATAGCTATATTGATTCAAAACGCAGAGAGTCACTCAACTCCCTGCGTTTTTGCTTTGCCCAAAGAAGAACCTTGACCAGAAAATATAGAAAAAGACCTGAAATCCGAAGATTCCAGGTCTTGGTGGAGATAAGCGGGATCGAACCGCTGACCTCTTGAATGCCATTCAAGCGCTCTCCCAGCTGAGCTATACCCCCGTATTCGTTTCGTCCTTGGCGTTGGGCTGTTGCCCGCTCGCTTGGGACGAGTATTATAATACCAGACGGGGGCCGCTTTGTCAACACTTTTTTGGGATTTTTTCAAAAAAAGTTTCAGCAGCGTTGGGACAGGTCATCCATGGCCTTTTCCAGGGTCCGGGCGGCGCGGCGCAGGGAGCGGCGGACTTCCTTTTCCTGGCTCTTCAGGCGCATACCGACGGCGACCCCCGCCGCCATGCCCAGGGCAATGCCGGCGCAGAAGGGATGGGTGCAGCACATAGGGCGTTCCTCCTTTTCGTGGTTTTGTCTGTTGCAGACGTGCTTAGTGTGCCCCGATTGGCGGAAAAATCCGTTGCTAAAATTTATGGGATTCGTTATAATGAAGTGTTATCATCTGATCTATTTCTTGAGTACCCGGAGGCATTCCATGACCACACTCTATCTCATTCGTCACGCCGAGGCGGAGGGCAATCTCTACCGCCGCATTCACGGCCAATATAATAGTCTCATCACCGACAACGGCTACCGCCAGATCGCAGCCCTGCGGGACCGGTTCGCTGACGTGCCCATCGACGCCGTCTATTCCAGCGACCTCTTCCGAACCATGACGACTGCCCGCGCCCTCTTCGTCCCCAAGGGCCTGCCCCTCGTCACCCGCCCGGACCTGCGGGAGATCAGCATGGGCCAGTGGGAGGACTACTCCTGGGCCGGGATCGACCGGCGGGAGCACGCCCGCATGGCCCTTTTCTCCGCCACCTCCCCGGACTTCCGCGCCCCCGGCGGCGAAAGCTTCCCGGAAATTCGGGTGCGGGGCTGCAAGGCCATCCTGGACATCGCCGCCCAGCACCCCGACCAGACCGTCGCCGCCTTCGCCCACGGCACCCTCATCCGCAACACCGTGGCCGAGTTCCTGGGAATCCCCTCTGAGGAGATGCGCAAAATGGGCCACAGCGACAACACCGCCGTGACCAAGCTGGAAATTGAAAACGGTCACGTCACCGTGGTCTATAAAGACGACAACTCCCACCTCTCCGAAGAAATCTCCACCCTGGCCAAGCAGCGCTGGTGGAACAAAAACGACCAGCGGCCCGACGTAAATTTCTGGTTCGACCACTTAGACCTGGACACCCAGGCCGACCGCGACTATTATTTAGCCTGCCGCCAGGATGCCTGGCAGACCATCTACGGCAACTTAGACCGCTATGACGGCGCAGGCTTCCTGGACGATGCCTATGACTCCTGGAAGGCCAACCCCAAGAGCCTGGTCGTCGCCATGGCGGGCAGCCACCGGGCGGGCCTGCTCCAGCTGGACCCCCGCCGGGGCCAGGAGACGCACGAGGCCTACATCTCCTTCCTCTACCTGGCCCCCGAACAGCGGAACAACGGCGTCGGCATCCAGCTCATCGGCAAAGCCGTGAGCCTCAGCCGCCCCCTGGACTGTGACAAGCTGGGCCTGGTCTGCTCTGAGCAGAACGCCCACGCCTTGGCCTTCTATCAAAAGTACGGCTTCCACACCATCGGCACCGAGGCCGGGGCCTACGGCACCCTGTACCGGATGCAGAAAGACATCGGCTATACCGTCCGAGAGGACCTGATGTGAAAACCATCCACGATTTCCTCCCCATCTCCAAGGAGGACCTCTTAGACCGAGAGTGGTACTACTACGACTTCCTGCTCATCACCGGCGACGCCTACGTAGACCACCCCTCCTTCGGCACAGCCATCATCAGCCGCGTGTTAGAGGACCTGGGCTTTCGCGTGGCGATCCTGGCCCAGCCGGACTGGAAGAATGTAGCTTCCTTCACCGCCCTGGGCAAGCCCCGCTACGGGGTCCTAGTCAACGGCGGCAACATCGACTCCATGGTCGCCCACTACACCGCTGCCCGGAAGCGCCGCCATGACGACGCCTACTCCCCCGGCCGCAAGGCCGGCCTGCGCCCCGACCGCGCCACCATCGTCTACGGCAACAAGGTCCGGGAGGTCTGGGGGGACATCCCCCTCATCATCGGCGGCTTAGAGGCCTCCCTCCGCCGCTTCGCCCATTATGACTACTGGGAGGATAAGGTCCGCCGCTCGATCCTGCTGGACGCCCAGGCCGACCTGCTCATCTACGGCATGGGCGAGCGGGCCGTGGCCGACATCGCCAAGGCCCTGGCCGCCGGAACGCCGGTGCGCGAGATCACCGACGTGAAGGGCACCTGCTTCCTGGCCAAGGACCCCGCGGCCTGCCACTACCCCTCTCTCACCGTGGCCTCCTATGAGGCCGTCTGCCAAAGCAAAAAAGCCTACGCCGAGGCCAATCTGGTGGAGTACGACGAGCACGACCCCATCCGGGGCAAGGCCGTCATCCAGCCCCACGGGGACCGCTATCTCATCGCCAATCCCCCCGCCATGCCCCTGACCACGGCGGAGCTGGACCACGTGGCCGAGCTGCCCTACATGCGGGAGCCGCACCCGGTCTACGACAGCATGGGCGGCGTGCCCGCCATCGAAGAGGTGCGCTTCTCCGTCACCCACAACCGGGGCTGCTTCGGGGCCTGTAAATTCTGCTCTCTGGCCTTTCACCAGGGCCGGATGATCACCTCCCGCAGCCACGAGAGCGTCATCCGTGAAGTCACCGCCCTGACGAAACACCCCGGCTTCAAGGGGTACATCCACGACGTGGGCGGCCCCACGGCCAACTTCCGCCGCCCTTCCTGCCAAAAGCAGCTCAAGCACGGGCTGTGCAAACACCGGGACTGCCTGGCCCCCACGCCCTGTCCCAACCTGGACGCCGACCACGCGGATTATTTACAGCTGCTCCGCAAGCTCCGGGCCATCCCCGGCATCAAGAAAATTTTCATCCGTTCCGGCATCCGCTTCGACTATCTGATGCAGGACAAAAATGGTGAGTTCTTCGCCGACCTGGTCAAGCATCACATCAGCGGCCAGCTCAAGGTCGCCCCGGAGCACTGCGTGGCCCACGTTCTGGACGCCATGGGCAAGCCCCACATCCAGGCCTATGAGAAGTTCCGGGACAAGTACCAGCGGCTCAACCAGAAATACGGCATGAACCAGTTCCTGGTCCCCTATCTCATGTCCTCCCACCCCGGCGCAACGTTGGCCGACGCCATCGCCATGGCCCAGTGGATCAACAAGACCGGCCGCCAGCCGGAGCAGGTGCAGGACTTCTACCCCACCCCCGGCACCCTGGCCACCGGCATGTATTACACCGGCCTGGACCCCCGGACGATGAAGCCCATCTACGTCCCCAAAACGCCCCACGAGAAAGAGCTCCAGCGGGCCTTGCTCCAGTGGAAACGCCCGGAGAAGCGCCGCCTGGTCCTGGAGGCCCTCCACCGGGAGGGTCGGGAGGACCTCATCGGCTACGGCCCCGACTGTCTCCTCCGCCCCAACCGCCCCGGCAAACCCGAAGCGGCACAAGCCGCCAAGTCCGGCAAACCCGGCAAGACCCAAGGCAGAGGCAAAGCCCCCGCCAAATCCCAGGGCAGGGGCCAGCACACCCCCGCCCAGCAGCGCAGTAAGTCCGCCGGAAAACAAACCAGCCGCTCCCCCGGCAAGACCCAGGGAAAGCGGCGGAAATAAAGCCCAACGATGTGTTACGCCCACCGAAGCCTGTTTCGGTGGGCGTTTCTGTTTGTCGCGTTTGTCAGCCCCGGAAGCGATACCCCACGCCCCAGACGGTCTCAATGTACTGCGTCCGGTCGGGGTTGAGCTCGATCTTATCCCGGATGTGCTTGATGTGGACGGTGACGGTGGACACATCGCCAATGGCCTCCACCCCCCACACACTGTCAAAGAGCCGGTCCTTGGAAAAGACGGTGTCGGGATGCTCGGCCAGGAAAAGCAGAAGGTCATACTCCTTGCCCGTCATGCTCGTCTCCTTGCCGTTGACCCAAACCCGGCGGCTGTCCCGGTCGATCTCCAGGCCGCGAATTTTCAAAACCTCCGGCCGCCGCTGCTCCCGGCTGCCCACCAGGCGCTCATAGCGCTGGATGTGGCCCTTCACGCGGGCCACCAGCTCGCTGGGGGAAAAGGGCTTGGTCATATAGTCGTCGGCCCCCAGCCCTAAGCCGCGGACCTTGTCAATGTCATCGGCCAGGGCGGAGATGATGATGACGGGCGTATCCTTGACCTCCCGCAGGCGGCGGCAGATCTCAAAGCCGCTCAGCCCCGGCAGCATCACGTCCACGATGACCAGGGCATAGTCCTGGCTCAGCGCGGCCTGCAAGCCCTGGTTGCCGTTGTCGTATAGGTCACAGTCGAAGCCGCCGTTGATCTCTAAGTAATCCCGTTCCAGCTCGGCCACGCTCTGGTCATCTTCGATGATGAGGATCTTCATGGCATACCCTCCTCCTTTTGCAGGGGGAGATAGACAAAGGCACGGGTGCCCTCCCCCTCTTCGCTGGTGAGCCAAATTTTTCCGTGGTGGCTGTCCACGATGCTCCGGCAGATCGCCAGCCCCAGCCCGCTGCCGGGGACGGAGCTGGTGCGGGCGGCGTCCGCCCGGAAAAAGCTGTCGAAGACATGGTGCAGAGCCTGGGGGCTGATGCCCTTGCCGTTGTCCGTCACCTGCAAGACCAGGCCGCCCTCATACTCCTCGGCAGAAAAGTGGATCTCACCACCCGGTTTCCCATATTTTACCGCATTGGAGACCAGGTTGTCCAGCACCCGCTTGAGCTTTCCCCGGTCGGCGGTGACAGTATAGCTGCCTTTGGGCAGCGCGGCCTGGAAGGTCATACCGCTCTGCTGCACGTCGTCCTGATATTCCTCCGCCAGATCCTGCAAAAAGGGCAGCATGTCCACATATTCAAAGTGATACTGCATCCGCCCCAGCTCATACTCGGAAAAGTCGGACATGTTCCGCACGAGCTTTTCCATGACCATGGTTTTGTTGTACACAATGCCCACCACGCCCCAGGTATAGGGCACGGAATACTTCTGCTCCGGATCGAAGTCCAGATGCGTGTATTTCTCGTCAATCAGCTTCATATTCGGAATATGATCGTAGTTGAGCGGCTGGAGCATATCCTCGTCGATAAAGCGCGAGATCGCGTAGTCCGACGGGATGATCACGTCATAGCTCGTGGTCTGGATGCGCGAATACAGGTTTTCGTTCGAGTCGAAGGTGTTGTAGATGACCTTGATGCCGGTCTCCTGCTCGAACCGGTCGAGCAGGTCCGTGTCGATATATTCGCCCCAGTTATAGACGTTCAGGACATTCGCGGAGACGTCGCTGCCGCAGCCGGACAGCAGCCCGAGCACCATGGCGGCGGAGAGCGTCAGAGCGAGCGTTCGCTTGAGCAGTTTCATGATGCAGCCTCCCTTCGCGCGGCCTCGCGGCGCTTTTCGTCGCGCGACTGGCGTACATTGATGACGATGAGCAGCACGAGGACGAACAGAAACAGCAGCGTCGAGACTGCGTTGATCTTCGGGGTCATGCGGTGGCGCGTCATCGAGTAGATGACGACCGAAAGCGGCTGACTGGTCGTGCCGGCGGTGAAGTAGGAAACGACGAAGTCGTCTACCGACATCGTGAACGCCATGATGCCGCCCGTGACGATGCCGGGCATGATCTCGGGCAGGATGACCCTGTGCAGCGCCTGACGGGGCGTCGCGCCGAGGTCGAGCGCCGCCTCATAAGCGTTCTTGTCGAGCTGGCGCAGCTTGGGCATGACGTTGAGGATGACGTAGGGCGTGCAGAACGTCACGTGCGCCAGAATGAGCGTCAGATAGCCCTTGTCCAGACCGATGGCCGCGAACAGCAGCATGAACGTTACGCCCATGATGGTATCCGAGGAGGACATCGGGATGTTGTTGACCGTGAGGTAGGCGGTGCGCGTGCGGCGGCGCATGTTGTGGATGCCGATGGCCGCGACCGTGCCGAGCAGCGTCGCCAGAACCGCGGCGATGACCGCGACGAGCAGGGTGACGTAGAGCGAGTGCAGAATATCCGCATCCTGAAACAGCCGACTTCGCAGCATGCTGTTTAACTCTGCCAGT
>OLNF01001657.1_pt1 | contig 18745 bp, 21 predicted proteins | sample 1673061 | NCBI WGS metagenome assembly OLNF01 (sample SAMEA3136751, study PRJEB25190) | human gut metagenome | reverse complement strand
AATGGAAAGCGTCGAGGAGTCGTCCTCTGCACCGCCCGGCGTTGTCGTCTTAAACGCCAAGCTGTTGCCGTCTGTTGTTACGCTGATCCTGCCCTTGCCAAAAGACTCGTCCAGTTTTGCCTGCATGTCCTTCTGCACGTCTTTCAGGGTCGTATTTTCATCGTATTTATCCAATTTGATCTCACCCTTCGTTCCGTTGTAGGAGAAGGTGAGCTTTTTCTCTGAGAGAAGGTTGTATAATTTCTCTTCCTTGGTGACCTGCGCAGCATTGGCTGCCGTCAAGCCGCCTGCCTGTGCAATATTTTTCTGTGCATCAGACAGATTGTCGAACTTCTCTCCCTCTTTCAAAAAGCCGAGGTCCTTGAGAATATCGCCGGTACCGCCTGCCAGCTCCAGTCTGTTGCCGTTGGCGTTATTAATCGCGGTGAATTGCATCTTTCCGTCCTTTACTTCCGCCTTCATGACTTCGGAAAGCTTTTTCCCACCGCTGATTTCAACGGTCTTGAGCTGTTCATTGATCATGCTGACTGCAGAGGCTGCATCCTGTCCGCCGTCCGTCATCGTCACGCCGTAGGTGGAATTCCCATACTTGACGTACAGCATGTCACCTGCGATCGTACTGACCGCTTTGGTCGCATCCAGCTTACCGTCCGTCAGACCCAAATCTGCAGTAGTCAGTGTCTTGGAGGAAACGGCGCCGGTGTTCATCGTCGCATTGGATGCAAGCTGCTTGATTCTGTTGATAGAAAGATTCTCTGCGGATGCAGCTGATCCGGTTGCCGATACATATTTGCTGTTCACGCCGTTGACGCTGATTTGACTTCTGGAAAAGAGCTTCGAGGAAGTCAAATTGCTCGATGAAGAGAACGAGGTGAACTTGTTGGAAAAGTCATAAATCTTGTCGGAAATACCGCGGATTGCCTCCTGCGTCCATTGCAGCTTCTGCTGTTTCTGCTTTTGCTGCGCAATCTTGCTTCTGGTTCCGGCGGTAAATTGCTCGATGAGCGTGTCGCGATCCAAACCGCTTGCCAGTCCGCCGAAGCCTCTGATACTGGAAGTCAAACTGCTTCCGGTCGTATTATTTACTGAAGAAATTGATGCCATAATCGTTACCGTCCCTTCTTGAAATTTTGCCTTGTATATTTCAAAAAATATAGATTTTCTGCCTTATACAATATATCGACAGCTCTCATCAAAAGATAAGCGCTTTTTTGATTATGTAAGAAATATCGCTATGCGATAGTTCCGGCATCACGATAAAAGCGCCTTACGAAGCGGCGCTCATGGGTGAGCGCCATGTGCGCATAGAAACCTCTGATTTCGTTATGCGCACTTTTGTCCTCTTTCTCTATTCCATGCGCGCGATCCTAGGTGCTGCACGATGTACCTAATGTCTCGGTGCTGTGAGTACCTGCATGCAGGCCTTGCCGAGGTGGAACATCACTTCGCTCGCAAACTTGTTGGTGTATAAACTCAAAAATGCCGATACACCGCTCTTGTCCAGAACAACATATTTCGCTTCCATATGCGACAGCGCCAGCGCCTTGACATCGACGCGGCAGCGCGGACAGGTGCAGACATCAAACTTTTTGATATAATCGTCCAGCTTGTCGTCCACGAGCCGTTCCATGACGTTGACCAGCACATAAGGCGGCGCTTCCGGCTCCGCTGCGGCAGCGGATTCCGGCGGGGTAGCGGCAGAGACCGGTGTTTCGTGGGCTGTCTCTGCGGCTGACGCGGCAGACGCAGTGGCAGCCTCCGCGGGGGTCGTATCCGTTTCCGATGCAGGCGCTTCCGCGGTGTTCGTATCCGTTTCCGATGCAGTAGCTTCCTCTGTGTTCATATCCGTTTCTGCTGCTGCCGTTTCCGCGGCAGCAGCCTCTGCAGAGACGCCCGCTTCACCCGCGGCGCTCTCCGGTTCCGCAGGCTGCGCGGCGGTCTCGGCACTGTCCGGCTCTGCCTCCGTCGCCGACGTATCAGCCGGGGCGGCGGTTTCCGCATGGTCTGCGGCTGACGCAGCAGGCACAGCGATGGGCTCCGCATCGGAAACAGGCTCGGATACAGGCTCTGCGGCAGGGACAGAGGCAGCGGCATCTGCTGCCGCTGCTTCCGTCTGCCATTCTGCTTCTTTTTCTCTCTGCGCCTGCAGGGCCTGTTCCTCCTGCAGGAGTTCCTCTTCTAACATCTGCTGCACATCTGCAGCGATGGAATCTTCCTGGTTCTGATTGACAATCTGTATCTTCGGCTCGGTCTCCTCTGCCGCTTTTTGAACCTCTGCGTCCTGCTCGTCTGCCCCGGAGAGCAGGTTCAGCACGTGATTGGTCTTATTTGTCTTTTTAGCCATTCCGTCTGTCTCCTTCGGTCATGCGCAGCACCTCTTCGACAAAGGCTTTGTAATCCCTTGCTGCGTTAGAGCGCGGCGCATATTCGATGATGTTTTCGCCATGAGCCGGCGCTTCGGCAACCGCAACACTGCTGCGGATGACGGTATCAAACACTTTGGTCCCCAGCTGTGCGGCTACGCCGTCAGCCATTTCCTTGACCTCCCACGAAAGCCCTCTGCGGCCGTCAAAGCTCGTCATCAGGATACCCATGACCTTGAGATCGGGGTTAACCGTCTTGCGAATCGTTTCATAAGTCTCTCTGAGCTGTGTTAAGCCGACCAGACTCAAGATCTCCGCGGACATCGGGATGATCAGATAGTCCGCCGCGCTGTAGCCGTTTAAGGTCAGCACGTTGAATGCCGGCGGGGTGTCAATGATGATGTAGTCGTAGAAACGCTCTACCGGCGCCAGCAGATTCTTGAGCAGCAGCTCCCGCTTTTCGCTTTTGACGACCTCCGCGACCCCGCTGAGCAGGATGTTGGAGCGGATAAAGTCGATCCCGCTCTTGCGCTGGATCGCATCATAAATCGGCACATCACCCTTGAGTGCCTCAAACAGCGTGTTGCCGTTTTCTATATCCAGACCGAAGCTGAATCCCAGATTGCCCTGCGGGTCCAAGTCGATGGCAAGCACCCTTTTTTCTTTTTTGGCAAGGCCTGCAGCCAACGCCGCGGAGGTGGTGGTTTTGCCGACTCCGCCTTTTTGATTTGTCAATACAATGGTCTGTGCCACAGCGTCCTCCTTATTTCTTCGCGCGATTGAGCAGTTCGTCCATGACATGCACCAGATGTCCGATCTCCGGCTTGGATAACTGTTCGTCCGCCCCGAGTTGTCTTCCCTTCTCTTCCATCTCCGGGCTGATCAGCGAGGAGAAAATGATCAAAGGAATTTCTTTTAAAACCGGATCGGTCTTAACCAGCTTGGTCAGTCTGTGTCCGTCCATCTCCGGCATTTCGATATCGGTGACGATCAGAGAGACCTTGTCATAAACATTCGGCTCGTCCTTAATGCTCTTGAGGTAGTTCCATGCCTCCTGCCCGTTGTTGAACTGCTTCAGATTGACATAGCCGGCGCTGGTGAGCGCCTGTTCGATCATCTTCGCCAGCAGGATGGAATCCTCTGCCAGCACGATATTGCTGTCTCTGCGGTCTCTGTGACCGAGCGCTTTGATCTCGTCTAAATTGATGCTGGTCTCCGGCGCGATCTCCGCAACGATTGCCTCAAAGTCAAGAATCGTCACCATACCGCTCGCGCACTGCGCGATTCCGGTTACTACGCCATCCTCACCGTTGTTGAGCGTTTTGTCCGGCTTCTGGATGTCTTTCCATGAAATTCTCTGAATGCCGACTACGGATTCCACGTGGAAGGCGATGTTCATCTTATTGAAGCCGGTAATGATGAAAATATCCCGCTCGCCGATCTCGGTCGTCCTGCCTGTCAGATAGAACGGCAAATCCACCACGGTAATGACAATGTCACGCGGTTTGAAGATACCTTCGACCGCAGGGTGTGCATGCGGCATCGGCTTGACCGTATCCGCCTTCATCACTTCCTTCACTTTTGCGACGTTGATCCCATACAGCTCACCGTAGATGGTAAACACCATAATCTCAATTTCATTGGTTCCGGATTCCAAAAGTATCTCTGTTTTTGCCATGGCAGTTTTCTCCTTTTTCTATCATTTCTATTCGTGATGTTCGTGCGTTTCTGTATCTATCCTCTGCGATCTTTACCATTTCTCCCGGCTATCGCAGCAAAATAATCTCTTGGCGATTGGAGGTACGAACCTTGACGCCCCCCGTCTCCACGTTCAATAGCATCGTCCTCGCGTAGTTGGCGCCGACATCCTTTGCCTTGACCCGGATCTGCTCTTCCGCCAGCACTTTCAATACCATCTGGACGTTGCGTTCACCGATATTGCCGATGCCTGCGCTCATTTCGAACATCTTGGCGCCGCCGGCGATCGTGCACTGGTATCTGCTTCTCACACCGCCGAACACTTCCATCTTACGCAGCGTTTCGCGAATACCGGTATCCGCAAACTTAAAGATATTACCTGCCGCGTTGCCGCCGGAGTCCGGCAGCAGCACATGCACCAGCGCCCCCAGCTTGATCATCGGATCGTAAAAGGTAATACCGACACAGGAACCAAGCGCGTAGGTAATAAGCGTGCCTTCTCGTCTGGCGATCTTCATATCGCCGATTCCTACTTTGATATCTCTATTCATACGGCTGCACCAGCCTATCCATGAGGAAGTTGAGTGATTCAATATCCGGGAGCAGCAAAACATTGCTCTCCATATGTTGTCCGCCGATGCTGCACTTACCCATAATCATAAAAATTTTGTCCGAAACATGCCCGATCTGCGCCATCGGTACCGAAAGGATGCCGCCCAGCATGTTGATGGCTACCGCCGGCACCGAAAGGTCTATTTGCACGCCGACCAGACTCGACATTGACAGCACATAGTTGGAAATAATGATATTGCCAACCTCTGTCACCGCCGAAAGCTCCAGCTCTCCCAGCTCGCCGTAATCCTGTACCTCTTTGCCGAGCGTCCGTTTCAAGATCTCATTGATGAAATCCAGTTTGAGCAGGAAAAGCATCATGCCGTTGATCCCCTGCTGCATCTCGACCAGCACGCAGCAGACCATATCCTCCGGATCGCCGACGTGGTCCACAGCCTCGGTGAACCCGAGCAGCTCGACCCGCGGTACTTCCATGCGGACTTCCGTCTGCAGCATGGAGGAAAGCGCTGTAGCAGCATTTCCGGTTCCGATACTGCCGATTTCCTTCATCATATCCTTACATAAATTGTCCATATCCTCGTAGCGTGTGATTTTCATCCCTCTACCTCCATCCTGCTACTTGCCTGTTCTGTCCGTTAACACAATCCTGTGTTTAACGCAGGCCATTGATCGTCTGCTGCACCTCATCCGAAGTCTGCACCATCTTGAGCGCGTAAGAATACGCTCTGGAGGTGATGATCATATTCGACATTTCCTGTGCCAGATCTACATTGGAAAGCTCCAGATAGTTTTCGACCAGTCTGACGCCCTCTGCGAGCTGCGGCTGTCCATTTTTGGCAATCGGCGTATATTCGCTAAAGCCTGCCGCCTGCATATCCTCGGTGTTTTGGAAACTGAAAATTCCCGGCTTCGCTGACAGCTTGCCGTCCTTGAGCTGAATCGGATTTTTGTTTTCGTCCAGCACCTGTTTGCGGTTGTCGTTGATGAGATTGATCTCATCGCCCTTGACCGACAAGGAAAAGTTCCCCGCGCGGGTATAGCTGATCTCTCCGGTGATCTGATCCTTCAGCATGAAAAATCCGTCACCGTCAATGTAGTAATTGTATCCGCCCTCGGCTGCAGCCGTCATACCGCCGGGCGTAAAGTCCGTCATCGTGCGGTCCAGCTTGACGCCGGTACCGTGTGTCACATTCTCCTGTCCATGCATCACACAGTGCATCAGATCTGAAAAGACCGCATTTTTTGCCTTAAAACCGATGGTGTTCACGTTGGCCAGATTGTTGGAAATGACATTCATTCTGTCCTGCTGCGTCATCGCGCCTCTGGCTGCTGTATAAAAAGAAGCATTCATACTGCTTTACTCTCCTTCCTCTCTTCCTCAAAGCTTTCCAAAAAAGCGATTATGTTTAAGCCGGTCCGATCTCGACGATCTTTGCGGCCAGTTTGTCATACATGGACAGCACCTGCGCCGCGCTCTGGAGTGCTCTCTGCGAGGTCATCATATCCGTCATCTCGGAGATCGCGTCCACATTGGAATCCTCCAGCGCGTTCTGCCGTACCGATGCCTGCGCCTGCCGGGTCTGTCCCGTTGCCGTAAACGCATTGCCCGGCGCTTTGGTCAATTGTGCCGCATAATCCGCAAAATCCACCAGCTTCAGCTTGCCTACGATCGTTCCCTGATCGGAATCCACGATGGAGCCATCCGCATCGATGGTGATCTGGTCACTCGAAAGCTTGATATCCCCGCTTTCTCCCTGCACACGCCCCAGACCGGACAGGTACAAATACCCCTCATCGTCCAGAGAGAACGAACCGTCACGCGTGTAAACCATGCCGTCTGCCGTTTTCACCTGAAAGAAGCCATCACCGATGATGCAAGTATCCAGCGGGCTTACCGTCGTTGAAAACCCGCCCCCGCTGTAATTTGTTACATTGCCGTCCGCGACGACCTTCCAGTTCATCGTGCCGATCGGCTGCGGATCGTTCTTGTGCAGATTGCCGGTACGATACATCAGCTCGTCCTGAAAGCTCCTCTGCGTGAACGTGTCGCTCTTGAAGCCCGGCGTAGTCACATTCGCCATGTTATTACTGATGACATTTAATTTTCTGGTCTGCGTCAGCATCCCGGAGGTCAAATTGTAAAATCCCTGAAACATCGTTTCATCCCTTCCTTTTATTCCATTTATGCCATCTGCTTGCGCAGATATTGTTCCAATTTATGAATGGCACTTGCGTGGATCTGTGAAACGCGCGGCTCACTGATTTCCAGCACCGAGGCGATCTCCTTCATCGTCAGCTCGTCGCTGTAGTAGAGCGACAGCACCATTTGTTCCTTTTCCTTCAGGCTGCGGATGCCCGCCTTGAGCGTTTCCTTCAGCTCGTTCTCCAGATACTGCTCCTCCGGCTGGTTCTCCACATCGGTGGACTGAATACCGGAAACGCGCTGCTTTTCCTGTGACTCCTCCAGCACCATGTCCAGAGAAAGCACCGAAAACAGCCCCATCTTTTCGACAGCCTCATTGTACTGCTTCTGGTCCATACCCAGTGTCACAGCCACTTCCTCCGGCGCGGGTAACGCTCCGGTCCGCGTGTAGATCTCCATCGTCTTTTCGCGGATGTCCTTGCAGTTCTTGCGGATATTGCGCGGGACCCAGTCCTGTTTCCTCGCGATATCTATAATCATACCACGAATTCGCCAGGAAACATAGGTCTCAAATTTCGCATTTTTTGAAAAATCGTATTTATCCAGCGCTTTCATCAGCACGATCACGCCCTCATTGATGATGTCGTCGATCTGTGTGAAGCCCACATACACATCCCGCATCTGTACGGCGATCGCCTTGACGATATACAAATAACGGAGTGTCAGCTCTTGCTTGATGTCCAGATCTCCGCTCTCGCGGTATAATGCCAAAAGCTCTTCATTTGTCTTGGTATTCAGATCCATACATCCACTCCTTTCCGTTATTTTGCTGTAATATTACCGATTGCCTGAATCTGTATGTTATTCGCGATCTCCTGGAAGGAAAGCACATACAGCGACGGATAGAACTGTTCAAGCAGCCGATATACATACACACGAATGACCTGGCTGGTCAGAATGATCGGCTCCTGATCCAGATCCGCAAACTTCTTGACCGCTGCACCGATCTGTGTCAGGACGCTCTGCATGAGCTCCGGAGAAAGCGCCATATAATAGCCCTGCTCTCCCTTGGTCAGACTGGACACCATCATCTTTTCGAGCTCCGCATCCAGCGTCAGAACACGCATCTGTCCGCCGCGGCAGAACTTGCTGGTGATGGTCCGCTTCAGCGTCATACGGATATTCTCTACGATATTGGTTATATCGGCACCGCTTGCGACGGAATCGGAGATGCTCTCCAAAATCGTTTCCATGTCCTTGATCGGAATGCCCTCCTGCAGCAGACTGACCAGAATCTTCTGCAGCATGCCGTAGGAAACCATGCCCGGGACCACTTCCTCGACCAGCTTGCCGGAATGCTGCTTGACATTCTCGACCAGCTTGACGACCTCCTCACGATTGAGCAGCTCGTAAGCGTGGCGGCGCACAGTCTCGGATAAGTGCGTGACCATGACCGAAAGCGGGTCGATGACGGTATAGCCATAAATTTCTGCCATTTCCTTGTTTTCCGGCAAAATCCATTTACTCGGAATCCCATACGCAGGCTCGATGGTTTCAATTCCCTCAATCTCGCCTGCCACATCCTCAGGCTCCAGCGCCAGATAGTGATCGACGAGAATCTCGCCTCTTGCCACTTCTTCGCCCTTGACCTTGATGATATATTGGTTGGTGTTCAGCCCGGAGCTGTCGCGCAGACGCACCGACGGAATGACGAAGCCCATTTCCTGCGCATACTGACGCCGGAAAATCACGATACGGTTGATCATCTTGCCGCCGCTGCTTTCATCGACCAGCGGGATGAGGCTGTATCCAAATTCCATCTCGATCGGCTCGACACCGATGATGGAGTACACATTGTTGATGTCGCGATAGTAGTCCTCCTCGGACTGGGCCTCCGGCTTGGCTGCCTCCGGCGCTGCCGATAGCTCTGCAAGACGCGCTTTTTCGGCTGCCTCGCCGATTTTTTTCTGCAGTCTGAGACCGACCAGAATCAAGGCGATCGCCAGAACAGCAAGCTGGAACTTCGGCATACCCGGTATCAGAATCAGTACAGCAAGCACCACGCCCGCGAAGATGATCGCACGCGGCTGTGCAAGGAATTGCCCCGATACATCGTCGTTGAGACTGCCCTGTGATACCGCGCGGGTAACGATCATGCCGGTCGCCGTTGAAATCAGCAGCGCCGGAATCTGCGAAACCAGCCCATCGCCGACAGTCGCGATCGAATAGACCGACAGCACTGTGCTGAAATCCATGCCGCCCTGCAGCATACCGATGACGCTGCCGCCAATGAGGTTGATGAGCGTGATGATGATGGACATGATGGCATCGCCCTTGACAATCTTGGTCGCACCATCCATTGCGCCGTAAAAATCTGCTTCTCTCTGAATCTTTTCGCGACGCTGTCTTGCCTGCGCCTCATTGATGAGACCCGAGCTCAGGTCAGCGTCGATCGCCATCTGTTTACCGGGCATCGCGTCCAGCGTAAATCTGGCTGCAACCTCTGCAACACGCTCCGCGCCCTTGGTGATGACGAGGAACTGCACCAGTACGATAATGAAGAAAATAACAAAACCGACTACGACATTGCCCTGCAGTACGAAGCTGCCGAAGGACTTGATGACCTGTCCGGCTTCCCCGCCGCGCGACAGAATGTTTCGCGTCGAGGACACGTTGATGCCCAGACGAAACAGGGTCGTAATCAGAAGCAGGGACGGGAAGATGGAAAACTCCAGCGCTCCCTTGATATTCATGCTGATGATCAGGATCATTAAAGATACTGCAATATTTATGATGATCATGACGTCCAACATAAACGGACTCATCGGTATGATCAAAAGCAAAACAATGACAACGACAAAGAGCGTCACTGCATTATTGGTCAGTAGATTCCTCATGTTTACTCCATTTTTTGGTTCAGCTTGTATATGTAAACCAGAATTTCCGCGACAGCACCATAGTGTGCGGGCGGAATTTCTCCGTTGATTTCAGTTTCTGCATACAAGGCACGCGCCAGCGGTCTGTTCTCGATGACCGGTACCTTGCTCTCTTCTCCGACTGCGATGATACGCAGTGCCAGTTCGTCCTGCCCCTTGGCAAGCACGATCGGTGCGCTGTTCTGATCGATGTCATATTTGAGCGCAACCGCAAAATGCGTCGGGTTTCGGATAATCACATCTGCATCGGGAACTGCCTGCATCATACGCATGCGCGCTCTCTGCTGCTGCAGATTTTTGATTCTGCCCTTGATCTCCGGATTTCCCTCCGTCTGTTTATATTCCTCCTTGACCTCCTGCTTACTCATGCGCAGCTTGCGTTCAAAGCTCCACCACTGGTACAGATAGTCCAGCGCGGCGATCGCCACAAACGCGATAACGATGCGGATGATCAGTGTCTTGAGCATCGAAAAGGTAAACGCAACCGATTTGGCAATATCCAGCTGCATCGTCTTGACCGTGCTCGCCATATCGGCCTTGAGCATGCTGTAGGTCAGCACGATCAGCACAATCAGCTTCAGGATGCTCTTGACCAGCTCTACGATGTTCTGCATGGAAAACAGCTTCTTGAAGCCCTCCAGCGGGTTGAGCCGACTAAACTTCGGCTTGAGATTTTTGGTCGCAAACAGGAAACGTGTCTGCATGCCGCTGCCGAGAATACCCAGAAGTACGCAGACCAGCAGGAACGGCAGCAGCGACTTAGCAAGCGTGACCGCAAACAGACTGCTCAGTGTGACCACATTGCCGTTACTCGTGTCCGTCATCGTTCCGGCGATGCCGAGGAAACGGATCATAAACTGCGCGATCGATACGATCATGCCCTCCAGGAAAATGCTCAGTGCGAAGAATGAGCCGGCAAAGGTGACCAGACTCGCAACGTCCTTACTTTGCAGCACATTACCTTCTTTTCGTTGGTCCCTTCGCTTTTTGGGCGTGGCTTTCTCGGTTTTGGAACCGGAATCTGCCATCTATCTCACCTCACATCTCTATCCCCCTGCGACCTTCAGCATCTGAGACATGGCTCGCATCATGTCCGAGATCACATCTCCGATCACGCTGTTCAGCGGGTCGATCAGAATGATCATCAGGATAAACCCGCACAGCAGCCTCAGCTGTATGCTGAGGATAAATATATTGACTTGTGGATTGACTTTCATCAATACCCCAACGACGATTTCCAGAATAAATTCAAAGGCAATCATAGGAAACGATATTTTGACTGCCAAAACGACACAATCATAAAAAATATCGATTGCCAGCTGCGCGGCATGCGTCGAGATCGCGACCTCGCCGTAAGGCAGCAGCTGCCCTGCATCGAGCAGGATCTTCATCAGCGCCAGATGCCCGTCTACCGCAAAAAAGATCAGCGTGTAGTAGATCTGCAAAATCTTACCGGACAGCGCGATCTGCGCACCGTTCTGCGGGTCATAGACCTGCGCCATCGAAATACCCATCTGGAAGTCGATGAGCGTGCCCGCAAACGTAAATACCATATCCAAAAGCTCCAGCAGGAAACCCAAAAGGTAGCCGACTGCAAACTCCTTGAGCAAAAGGACTGCGAATTCCAGTGAGGAATCAACCGAAAAGTCCTGCATGGCTGCGCTCTGCGTGGTATAAATCAGCACCGCAAGCACCAGCGCCAGCCCGGTCTTGGCTATAGCAGGAATGTTTCTCCTGCCTAAGATCGGATTGAGAAAGATAAACCCGAACATGCGCATCGCAATTAAGAAAAACAGCATGCTCCGTCCCCTATCCCGCGATCAGAGCGAAGATCTCTTCGGTAAAGTTCTGCAGTGTTTTTAACATCGTACTGCCCGTCAGGAGCAGGATGATGCCGATCACGATCAGCTTCGGCACGAATGTGAGCGTCTGCTCATGAATCTGTGTCGCTGCCTGCAGAATGGAAATGATGATGCCTACGACCATACTGATGATCAGAATCGGCCCGCCCAGCTGCACAGAATACACAAACAACTGATACATGATATCACTGATTTGTCCTGTCGTCAGCATGTCTTACTCACCCCCGTCAAAATCCATTGATAATTGATGCGAACAAAAGCTCCCAGCCGTTCACTGTGACAAACAGCAGCAGTTTGAACGGCAGCGCGATCGTCGCGGGCGGCAGCATGATCATACCCATCGACATCAGTGTACTCGACACGATGATGTCGATCAACAGGAACGGAATATAAAGTAAATGTCCCGCCGTAAAGGCTCGCTTGAGTTCACTGGTCACAAACGCCGGTACGATGACGACGAGGGACAGCTCCTCCGGATTGTCCACCTGTTCGCTGTCAGCCGCGTCTGTAAAGAGGTTCAGCGCACTGACCTCCGTCTGCTTGAGCATGAACTGTTTCATCGGCACTACGGCCTTGTCCAGCGCTTCCTCCTGCGTCATCTCCCCTGCCTTATAGGGCTGGTACGCATCGGTGTCGATCTGCTGGATCACCGGATTCATGATGAACAGCGAAAGGAAGATCGCCATGCCCACAAGTACAATATTCGGCGGTGTCTGCTGCACGCCGATGGCCGTCCTCGTAAAGGAAAGAATGATGATAATGCGCAGAAACGACGTCATCATCACCACGATGGACGGCAGCAGCATCAGGACGGTGAGCATGAACAAGATCTCTAAGGTAGGCGTTTGCTCTCCGTTGATACTGATTAAACTATTCCCTAACTCCATGTGTTATTTCCTATCTCTCATCCGCAAAAGCATATCCCGAAACGAAGGCATCATCAGATTGTCGTCCTCCGGCTGCGACAGATCCTGTAATAAGGAGTCGTCATCGATCTCCGCCAGAAGCGAAACGTTCTGCGGCGTCACGCCGACTAAAAAGAGGCGTTCGCTCACCTGCAGCAGCGCGACTGACGCGTCCTGACTGCATCTGCTCTGTTCCAGGACTCTGATGTGCTGTGCGCTCCCGCCGAAACCGACGCCGCGCGCTCTTTTACCCACATAGCGGGTGCAGATATACGAAAGGTACAGAACAAGGATCAGAACCAGCAGGATGCCCAGAGCCGTCAATACTTTTTCGAATCCCCCCATTGTGTTATCTCCTTTTCAAACGTCTGCAGCTACAGGATCTCGGTAATGCGGATGCCGAAGTTATCGTCTACGACAACGACATCGCCCTTGGCGATGCACTGTCCGTTGACATAGAGATCGACCTGATCACCTGCCAGCTTGTCGAGTACGACGAGGGAGCCCTTATTGAGATCCAGAATATCCTTGACGTATTTTTGTGTTCTGCCGATCTCCACAGATACCTCCATCGGCACATCCATGATCAGATCCAGATTTTCATCCGGATTGGTCTCTTCCTGCCCATTGAGGTTCGGCTGCGGTGCGGCATGCACCTTGAGCCTGCGCGGTGCGTGGCTCTGCTCGATCTGCTGCTGCATCATCTGCCGCTGCATATCCATAGACTGCCGCATCATATCCATCATCTGCATCATATTGTTGACAACGCCCGGATCCATCTGCGTCTGCTGCACCGGTGCTGCTGTCATCGCAGGCATCACAGGCTGCGCAGGGTCTGCCTGCATCGGCTGTGCCGGAACGGCTTGTGCAGGCTGTGCCGGTGTCGGTGCTGCAGCAGCGGCGGCAGGCTGCGCGGTCTGTGCCGGAGCAGGCTGCGCGGTCTGTGCAGGCGCTGTTTCCGCAGCTTGTGCAGGTGCAGGCGCCGCCGGAGTTTCTGCTGCCGCAGGCGCAGACTCCGCAATCGGTGCCGCCGCAGGCTGGGCTGCGATCTCTGCTGCCGGAGCAGGTGTTTCTGCCGGGGCGGCTTCCTCAGGCGCCGCGCCCATTTCGGCAAGAAACCCGGATACGAGTTTCTTCGCCAGCTTGATCGGCATCACGTTGAGGAATTCACTCTGCATCTTGTCTTCGATCTTGAGGTCGAAGTGGATGACGACCATTTCTTCTTCGTCTGCAAAGAATTCTTTTTTGAATTCTTCTACGCTGTCTACCTCATGCGGCTTCGGCGTCGAAATGTTGACCGGCATGTCCAAAAGCTCGGACAGGGCTGTTGCCGAAGCGCCCATCATCTGGTTCATGACCTCGCAGATGGCGCTGATGTTCATCTCGTCCATCACGAATTCTTCGTCCGGGATATCCATACCCATGAGCATTTCGATGATGGCTTTGACGTCCTGCCGCTTGAGCAGCATGATATTTTTACCCTCAAGCCCCTCTACATAGGTAATCTCTACACAGATGGCAGGCTTGATGTTGGAAAATTCAAATTCGTCTCTGGCTTGCACACTGACCTTGGGTGTTGTAATATCCACCCTTGCGTCCAGCATGATGGAAACCGCTGTCGCCGAGGCGCCTAAGCTGATATTTAGGATCTCACCAATCGCGTCGATCTCCATTGCGCTTAACTTTACTTGTCCCATAGTTTAACTCTCTTTCCGCTAGATTTCGCCCTTTGCCTTATTTCCCTATTTCGAGGGCTTTTTGTGCCATCAGCTTGATGGCGTTAAAGGCAGTGATATTCGCCGTATAGGCATGCGTGGCTGCCATCGCATCCGTCGTTTCCTTGACCAGGTCGACATTCGGCATCGCCACATACCCGTTTGCGTCAGCGTCCGGATGTTCGGGATCGTAGACCATTTCAAAATCGGAAGGGTCCTCGGCGATCTCCGTAACAACAACACCGCCGGTCTTGTTCTGCCCATGCATATGATTCTCAGCATGACGCAGCGCGGTGCGGAAATCCTGCGGACTTTCCTGGAACACGACCATCTTGCGCCGATAAGGCGTACCCGCATCGGTACGGGTCGTCTCCATATTGGAAATATTTTGTGATGCAACATCCAGACGCAGGCGCTGTGCCGTCATACCAGATGCGCTGATATTCAATGAGCTTAAAAAAGGCATGGCCTCGTATCTCCTTCCTGCTTATTTACCGATCAGTCCGTCTACGGTCGACAAGATTCTTTCCGGCTTAAACGGCTTTACGATGAAATCCTTCGCGCCGGCCTTGATCGCGTCGATGACCATGCTCTCCTGTCCCATGGCAGAACACATAACGATCTGCGCATTACCGTCATTTTCACGGATCTTTTTGAGCGCTTCCAGACCGTCCATGTTCGGCATGGTGATGTCCATCAGTACCAATTGTGGTTTCTGTTCGGCGTACATCTGTACTGCCTCTGCGCCGTCAGACGCCTCACAGACGTCGGTGTACCCTCCCTGAGCCAAAGCATTTTTTACCATCATTCTCATAAAGGCTGCATCGTCTACTACCATAATTTTCGCCATTTTATTACCTCTTTCTTATTTTTATTGATTTCTTATTTTCTTAGTGATCTATACAAACAGTGCATGTGCGGCACTGTCAGACTCGCTCTAAATGATTGTGCTCCAGGCTGGTATCTGCGCCGAGAAGCTCTGTCAGATCCTCCTCTGCCGTAACCCGCTGGTGCAGCTTGACTGCTACATTGCTGTTATGCACACCGAGCTGTCCCTTGAACCAAGGCTGCTGCTCGACATAGACCATGACATCGGAATCCTTGTTCTTGCTGAAGTCGATGACATCGTCGACCTTGAGGTTGTAGATGTCGCGGAAGCTCAGCTGTGCAGTGCCCAGCTCCACCCGGACATCCAGCGCGGACTGACGGATCTTGTCCATGATGATATCCTTGCTGTCCGGCAGGACGTTGTCGTACATGCTTTCGCTGGAACGCCGCTTCTCGATCAGCGAGAAAATGTTCATCAGCAGATTGCCCGGCATGCAGAAGTTGATATATCCCTTGATATTCTGGAACGCCATCTCCAGCATCACAATGACCACCGTTTCATCCAGACTGATATCCTGGAACAGGCTCGGTGACTCGAAGATCCGCGTCGAACCGATGTCGAGCTTGATATAGTTCTTCCACGCGTCCTTGAAGGTCGCCGAATAGTGCTGCATGATATTCTCATAGAGCGCCAGTTCGATGTCCGTATAGGAATAGCCAGCGTCCAGATCCTGTTCGTCGCCCTCGCCGCCGAGCATACGGTCCACGATATTGACGACCAGACTTTGCGAGATGTGGAACATCATCGGCAGGTTCTTGCTGTCATCCGGCAGCTTGAGATAAAGCAGCTCCATAACGTCATTGTCGCCCATCGAATTGTTGAACTCGTGATAACGCTGCTCCTCGACGGTGATGACTTTCATTTCGCAGTTCGCGCGGAACACGCCGCTGAGCCGCGAGCTGGTCATCCTGCAGTAGGTATCGTAGATACTTTTCAGCAGCTTCAGCTTATCGTTGGTAAACTTTTTCGGGCTGTAGAAGTCGTATTTTTTATATTGTTCTTCAGGTTTCTCATCTGCCTTCGTCTCCTTCGGGCCGTCATTCCCGGCGCGCATGGACGAAAGCAGCATATCAATCTGACTTTGCGATAATACTTCTGCCATAATTACTCCGTTGTTTTTATTTTATCCTGACTGGTTGTGTATCTCTTATGATGCCTTTTTGGCATCACTTGATTTCTTCGTGCCGCCTGCCTTTTCGCTCTCCGATTTGAGCGTTGAACTGAAGATCTGGCTGTAGTAATCCTCCAGACTCTTGACGCTGCCGCCCGTCTTGCTGATCATAAACTCTACACGACGGTTCAGCGAACGGTCCTTTTCGGTTTTGAACGAGGCGATCGGATGGTGTTGACCATAGCCGAGGCTGACGATCTTGTACGGCTCCAGCACGCCCTCGCTCTGCAGATAAATCGCGACTCTGGCGCTTCGCATTGCGGACAGAGAGCGGTCACTCTCGATCGGGTTTTTCTTATTCGGGAGTGCCTGTGTGGTATGTCCCATGATCTGCAGCTCCTTGATGGCTGCCTTATAAGGCTTGATCGTCTCCGCGAAGTGGTCGATGACCTTTTCTCCCTCCTTGAGCAGTACAGAGCTGTCTCCTTCAAAGATGACCCGGTCGCGGAACATGATGAATACGAAGTCATCTCCCTCCGTTACCAGAATATCGCCGCCGGATTCCTTAGACATCTCCTGCAGATCCTCGTAGAGGCTGTTAAAATCCTCATCGATCTTTTCTAGATCCGCACTCTTGTCGAGATCCGATCCACCCGGTACGTCTTCGCTGTCCGGCGGTGCATCGGTATCGAGTACCAGCTGGCTGACCTTATCCTCTGCGTTTGGATTCATACTCTTGACGAAATTTCTCCACTTGACCGAGTCGAGTGTCGACATCGAGTACAGCAGAACGAAAAAGCACAGTAGTAAGGTAACCATGTCACCATAGGTGTCCATCCAGTTACCGGTCTCCCCCTTTTTTTTCTCACGTTTTTTCACAACTGCTACCTCATATTCTCAAAGGATGCTCAATCTATCTATCTATACTATCGATTTATTTCTTTCCTTTTTTCTTTTCTTTCTTTTCTTTCTTTCCTTTCGGTGCCTCGCCGCCTTCGCCGCCTTCCGCGCCGATGATGCTCTGTTGTTTCTTCTGCTGCATCAGGGAAGCCAGCTTTTCACGCAGCATCTTCGGATTGTCTCCCGCCTGAATGCCGAGTACACCTTCAATGATCATCTGCTTGTAGAAGGTCTCCTCATCACTGCGGATGCGCAGCTTGGTCGCAATCGGATTGAAGATTAGGTTCGCCAGCATGCAACCGTACAGTGTCGTGATCAGTGCGATGGACATATTGACACCGATGGAATCGGACGCGCCTTCCGACAGATTCAAAGTCTTGAGCATGTTGATCAGACCGACCAGTGTACCAATCATACCGAAGGACGGCGCATAGGACGCTGCTCTTTCGTAGATGGCGACCTCTGCCTCATGTCTGGTGATCATATTGTCCAGTTCTTCCTCCATCGCTGTACGGATTCTTTCTGTTTCCATGGCGTCTACAACAAAGAGGATGCCTTTTTTGAGGAACTCGTCCTCCAAGGCATTCGCTTTCTCCTCCAGCGCCAGCAGACCGTTCGCTCTGGCTGTCTGTGAAAACTCGACGATCGTATCGATCAGGCTCTCTATATTGTACTGGTCGACACGAACCATCTTGACCATATGCTTCGGAACTTTCTTCAGAAAACGCGCCGGGAAGCTGGCGATAACCGCAAAGATCGTACCGCCAATCGTGATCATAATACTGCCCGGGTCAATAAAGTTATCAATGCTGCCGCCGTTCATAATACCGGCTACGATTACGCCGAAGCCGCCGACGATACCTATGATTGTTGTAAAATCCATTTCCTGCTTACCTTCTATCCTACTTATTTTCTTACTGATTATTTATTGCTTTACCTTCGTTATGCCATCTGCAATTTGTCTGTTGAACTGGATCTCTTTGTCGATGATCTCTGCGACACTTTCTCTGACGATGTAATGCTTGCCGTTCATCATGGTGATCTTGGACTCCGGTATCACATCGATGTGTTCGATTTGTTTCGAATTGATCACGATGATCTCGCCGTTGATTTTTGTCAATGCTATCATAATCTTATTGTATGGTGGGGCGCCCGGACACAGCAGGCGCCCCTGTCAGTCGTGATAATTATCTCTTCATGTTTACGAGCTGCTCGAGCATCTCGTCAGTGACGGTGATGATCTTCGTATTCGCCTGATAACCTCTCTGGGTGGTGATCATGGTCGCAATATCGGAAGCCAAGTCTACGTTGGACATCTCGAGGAAATTGCTCTTGATCGTACCGGTCGCGGAGGTCGTTTCCATACCCTTGACCGTTCCGGCATTCGCACCAATCTTGTACAGATAACCGTTGTTCTGCTCCAGACCGCTCGGGTTCTCGACAGAAGCGACCGCGATCTTACCGATGGTATGCGGTACATTTGTTTCGTCTACGCCGACCACCGTACCGTCGGTACCGATCGTCCAGGTCTGAATGTTATATCTTTCTCCTTGAGCTCCTCCTTTTTTTTCCGGGATTCTGATTGGAAGTAGTCCTCCATTTACATCAATCGTCCCATCGTCCTTCGCTGCAAAGCCATAGACATAGTTA
>OLNF01001648.1_pt1 | contig 18780 bp, 28 predicted proteins | sample 1673061 | NCBI WGS metagenome assembly OLNF01 (sample SAMEA3136751, study PRJEB25190) | human gut metagenome | reverse complement strand
CCAGTCCAGCCGGAATTTTGCCTGCCCCGACGGGGCTTACGCCGACGCGCTCCCACAGGAACGGGTCCGTTGCGATGGCGTTGCACCGGCCCTGGTCGGCGGCCAGGGTGTCCCAGCTGCCGCACTGCTCCGGCCACCAGTTTTTTAGCCACGTCAGCGTCGCCTGGTCGATCACCGCGCTGCCCTCCAGCAGGGCCCGCAGCGCCTCGCTGTTCCCGTCCGGCTGGCTCACGCCCAGCACCACGGATACCCCGCCCAGGCTCCCGGCAAAGGTCTCCGCCTGCTTCCGGTTGTTCAGGATGCACCGCAGGGCGTGCACGCCCTTGCGATAGTTGCTCTTCATCGCATTCCGATACGTCAGAAACTCGATCATGTCGTTATCCAGCATCGTTTTCTCCCTCCGTTTCCATCGCCAGCCAGAAAATCGTGATGTTTTCCGCCGTCTCCTGGTTCTCTGCCTTCGGCAGCGTGGGCAGCGTCACCCCGCTCACCAGCGTGTGCTCTGCGTGGCTGCTGTTGGCGCTGCTCCCGTTGGCCGTGTAATAGCTCCCCGTGCTCACGCTCCCCTGGCTGCCCGGCGTGTACACCGGCTTCACCAGGCGGTACGAAAAGCCCTCTGCCGTGACGTCTTTGACCTCTGCCCAGCCCGGAAAGGCCACCGGCTGCAGCAGCACCGCCGGCGCCCCCGCAAAGGGCCTGGGAAACGGGTGGGTCTGCCAGCCGGCCCCGGCGTTGACCAGGCGGCCGCCTTGCAGCTGCAGGTCCTCCAGCTCTCCGCTCCCGCCCCCGCCGATCATCGGCAGAAACGGACCGAATCGCGCCGCGTGGGCGTCCTCTGCGCTGTTGTGCGCCGCGATCTGCCCGCTCACGTCCGGGGTCGGGATCTCCGCGATCTTCTCGTCCGTGTAGGCAAATACGTCCTGTGCTTTCCCCTGCGGGTCATAGACGTCGGTGTGCATGTTCCCCGTCCCCTTGCCGTCCTCGCCCCTGGCGGCGATCTTCCGCCAGTGCGCCGGGTCCGTCGGGTCGTTTCCGGTGCCGGGGGCAATGCAGAGGTAGCTGCTGCCCAGATAGGCCGTTTTGTTGCCGGGCACGTAAGCGTGGGTGGGGTCATAGTCCTCCCAGAGATCCCGCGCCGCCTCTGCCGCTACGCGGTCGGCTTCCGCCTGTTCTCGCCGGGCCTCTGCGTCCTCCCGGCCCGTCTCCGCCTGTTGGCGCTTCGTCTCGGCCTGCGCTCGCGCCGTCTCCGCCGCCTGGCGGGCCGCCTCCCGTGTCCGGGCCTCGGTCTCGATGGCAGCGGCCTGGGCCGCGCTCCCGGCGGCTGCTGCGGCGCTGGCGGCGGCCTGGGTCTCGCTTTCCTGTGCGGCCGCTTCGCTGGCCTTGGCGTTTGTCTCGCTGGCCGCTGCCGCCTCCTGGCTGTCCTTTGCCTGGCTGGCCGAGGTAAGAAACAGGGCCTTCAAGCCGTCGATCTCCGCCTGCAGCTGCTCCGCCGCCGTGGCCTCTACCTGGCCCAGCTCGCCCACCGTCTCCGGCAGCTTGCTGTCCAGAACTTTCAGCAGGATCGCCGCCGTGGTCATGGCCCGCTCGGTCTGTCCGCTCGTGTCCAGGGCCACGCCCCGCACCGTCACCGTGGCCCGGCCTTCATACTTCAGGGCGTTGGCCGGGATGGGCACGTCGTAGGTCTCCGTCTCTCCCGCCACCAGGTCGCCCAGCCCCAGCACCTGGCTGGTGGAGGCTTCCTCCCTGGCGTCCGTGAAGTAGACGGTCTTGGTCAGCCCCGCCCAGCTCTGGTCAAAGGTCAGCCGCAGCGCCGCCGCCCGGTCGCTCCCGCTGGCCCCGGCGCTCTCCCCGGCCCGCTGCATCAGGTAGTCCCGCACCTGGATGCAGATCGTTCGTCGTTCCATGCCGTCCTCCTCTTGTTTGGCTTGTGAGAAACGGCGCGGCGGAGCCACCTCCACCGCGCCGTCCGCTCTTCTGATTCAGTTCAGCTTGTCCTTGGCCTCTTCATAAGCCCGGCTCTCCCGCTCGATCAGGCCCGCCGTGCGCTGGTCCTGGTCCAGGCTCTGCTCCAGCACCTCGGCAAACTTTTTCTTGATCGCCACGCGCTCCCCGCGCCGGATCAGCACGCTCTGGCCGTTCACGGCCACGAACACGTCGCCCTTGTACTTGTCGTTGTCCTTGAACAGCCGCACGGAGACCAGCTCCTCCCCGGCCTCCACCGGGGCTTCTGCCTGGGCTTCCGCCGCAGCCTGGGCCGCAGCCTGCTTCGTCTTTGCTTCGCTCATGGTAAGTACCTCCCGTTCTCAAGAGTTGAAGGTCGAGCAAGTCTCAATGCGGATCATATACTGCTCCACCAGCCGCTCCGCCACCTTCGTTGCTTTCCAGCCTGCGGTCGCTCTCTGGTTTAAGGGGTCCGCCGTGCCGGAGGAACCCAGCTGCTTCACGATGTGCTGCAAGCCGCCGCCGCTGACCTCCGTCACGCCGTAGGCGTCTGCGCCCAGGATGAGGGTGGAGTACACGTCGCGGGCGCCTGCCGTGGCTGTGCTTCCTCCGGCGTAGTCCTTGCCCGCGTGGGTCCAGACCTTGGCCTCGCTCGTCTCCACGAAGCGCACGCCCTCAATGCGGCCGATCTCGCCCTCGTAGATCCCCTCCGGGTCCGAGTAGCTCTTCACGTTCACCCACTTGGGGTCGCTCATGAGGTCATAGGATACGTCCGGGTGGATGATGCCCGCGTAATAGCCGTTGATCCGGGGCGCGTTCATCACCTTGAGGTACCGCACCGCCTTGCGCACCGCGTCCACGGTCAGGTGGTGGTTGTTCGCGTCCGTGGTCGAGCCGCCGCAGAGGTCGGCCCGGCTCGTCACCTGACCCTCGGCGTACTGCACGTTGGTGCCGCCATTCAGGACCTCTCTCGTGATGGTGTCCAGCGTCCGCCCCGCCTGGCTGGCCAGCTGTCGGGTGGCCTGCACCAGGTTGTTGTCGATGGCGGTCAGCAGCAGCATGTCGCTCATCTCCACGTAGCCGCCGTACTGAGCCACCGTTGCCGTGATGGTGCTCATGCTCAGCTTCTGCCCGTCCGGGGTCACGCCCTCGGTCAGGGCCGTCAGCATCTTGGGCAGGCTGTCATACTTGCGGAACTCGATGGTCTTGCCCCCGTTGCGCGGAATGGGGTGCTTCTGGCCGAATTGGTCGTGTACCAGCTCCGGCTCTGCCAGGTCGATCAGGTAGTCGGAGTAGTAGGTCTTCATCTCCCCGCTCAGATCCTGGCCGCTGCCGGTCTGGGTCGTGGTGTTGGTCTTCCCGTCAAACAGGTCCAGCACCATCTGTGCCTTCTGGTTCGTCATGTCGTTCTCTCCCCTTTCTGCGGGTGGGGTCCTCCCCGCCCGCTTAAAATACGATCTTTTCGCCGTGGGCGGCCCGTCGTGCGATCTCCGCCCGGTCCTTCTTCGTCAGCTTCGACACGTCGCTCTTGACGAGAAATCCGCTGCCGGAGGAAACGCCGTTCTCGGCCGGTCTCGCCCCTCTGGCCCGCACGTTGTCCGTCACCTGCCGGGCGGCTGTCTGGGCCGCGCTCTGGGCGACGCCCGCCTTGATGGCGTCCATGTGGATTACCTCATAGGCGTGCTGCACGGGGACGCCTGCCTTCAGCATCCCCAAAAAGCGCGGGTCCTGGCTCTCCCGCTCCAGGTCCAGGTCAGGGTAGGCCTGCCGGGCCTCTTCCGCCTGGCTGTACCACCGTTGCAGCTGCACCTCCACGCTCTGCTGCCGCTGGCGCTGCTCCAGGGCCTGGCGCATCTGGCCGTTCTCCCGCTTCATCTGGGCAAAGGCCTTGTACTGCTCGGTGCTCATGCCCGCGTCCTCTGCGGCGGCTTCCCAATAGGTCTCGTCGCTCTCAATGGCCCGCTGCAGCTGGCCCAGGTCGCCGTTTGCCACGCCGTACCGGTCCATCATCAGGTCGATCAAGGGCTGGTATTCCCCCAGCTTTGCCTCCAGGCCCCGGTTTTTCCGGAACCGCTGGTCCAGCGCCCGGCTGACCTCCTGCTGGTACAGGTCCTTGTACTCGCCGCCGATGAGCTTGCGAAACTCCCGCTTCTTGGCCTCCAGCGCGTCTGAGGTCACCGGGCTGCCGTCTTCCGCCGGGATGTCCAGCTCCGGCTCCCCTTCGCCGTGTCCCCCGTCCTGGGGCGCGGTCTCCTCCTGCTTGCCGTAGACCACGGTCTCCCCGGCGCCCGTGCCGCCTGCGGCTTCTCCGCCGCTCTGGCCGCCCTCGCCGCCGTCAAAGAGATCCAGTACCATTACCATGCGTCTCTTCTCGTCCATGCTCGTGCCTCCTCTCTGTCTTCCCGCGTCTTCGCGGTCTCAGGGCTTTTCTTCCGGCGCCCCTGGTACGCCTGTCTCGGGGCCATTTTTCCCGCGCCCCCGGTGCGCGGCGCTGCCCGTTTCGGCAGGTCTATGGTGCTATGCTACCACATCCACGCGGGGAAAACGCCTGTTGTTTTCCCCAGGATCTGCACCTTGTCCGGGTGCGCCTCGGCCAGCATCGCCAGCCCCACGGCCACCACCTCAAAGGCCGTCCGGGCCTCGGCCGTGTCCCGGCACCGTACCGCGCCCGTCCCCGCCTCCAGGCGGCTATCTGCCTCTGCCCCGTGCCGGTCCAGCCAGCCGGCCAGGGTGCAGGCCAGGGCGCTGGCCCCGGCGCAGACCGCCGGGCTTCCCGTGGCGTGTCCGTCCATGTGCAGGCTCAGGTAGCCCCCGTCCGTTCGGAATCGAATGGTCAGCATCTTCTCTCCCCCTTTCCGTGCTCTCGTCACTGCCCCGGCCCGGCCGCCGTGCTCTTCCGGTCCATGTTCGGCTTGCTCCGCCGGACCATGCGCTGGGCGTAGCCCGGCAGCGGTGTGCGGCTGTCCATCACCTGCCGGGCCAGGCCTTCTCCGGTCTCCTGGCCGCTGCCCGGGGCCGCCTGGCTGCCGCCCCGCTCTCTCCGGGCGGTGCCCTCGGCGGGGATGGTCTCCTCCCCCGTCAGCCGGGCCAGGGCCGCGCCCATCTGCTCCATCTGCTGGAGTACCTGCTGCAGCTGGTTGGTCAGGGTCTGCCCCTGCTCCACCCGCTCGCGGACCTTGTCGATGCCCTCGAAGTCCATCATCTCCAGGGCGCCCAGGGCCTCCTGCGCCCGGTCGGGGTTGAAGAAGCCCAGGCCGTACAGCTCCTTGGCCCGCTCGTTCTGTTCCATCCGGCTGAAGGGGTTGCTCCGCTGCGCCTTGATCTTGATGTCAAAGACCGGCCGGCGGTACAGCGTCTGGCCGCGCACGGTCTGCATCTGCTGTTCCTGTAGGCCCCGGTTGTCCAGCCGGACGAAGGAATACCCGTTCGGGCCAACCACCCGGAAGGCCCGTCCCTCGTCGTAGAATTGCCGGATGAGCTCCACGCACAGCGTCGCGATCTCCGTGTTGGCCCGGTAGCTGGCGGAGATCATGTCCCGGCTGGTCTTGTTGCCCGCCTCCTGTAGGGCGGCGATGGCAGAGGCCGCCGTCACGTTGCCGTTCGCGCCGTTGTTCACGTCCCGGTTGCTCGACGTGTCCTTCATCTCTTCGACCTTCAGGTTCATGATGGACACATACAGGTCGTCCAGCCGGTTGCCGGAGATCTCCCGCATCCGGTTCTCCGTCAGCTCCCCCTGCACGTGTACAAAGGGCTTGCTCAGATCCGTGAACTCCTCCTCGTTCACCCCGCAGCTGTCCGAAACGAAGTACCGCTTCCGGGTGGAGATGAGGGCGTTTTCCAGGATGTTCGCCGCCAGGTTGTCGATGTACAGCTGCGGGTCCTTGCACACGGCCACGAACCCGAACCCCGCCGGCGTCCCCTTCTCCGGGAAGAGTACGTCCAGCACGACGGGATACCTCCCGTGGTCGTACCAGCCCCGCTCGGCGTAGGCCGGGTCGTTCTCGCTGGCAAAGAGCGGCTCGTCCATCCCGCCCACGAACTTGACGTAGTGCAGCACCGTCCGCCCGTCCGCACGGTGGACCTTGTAGTACCAGTCGATCACCAGGCTCTTCCCGCTCACGTCGATGCTCTCGTCGTACAGATATTCCTTCACGTCGATGGCCGAGCCACCCATCTTCCCCTTGTGCTGGGGATACTGCCGGTCCAGCAGGTCCTCGTCCACCAGCTCCACCACGAAGAGGTTCCGGCTGTCCTGCAGGTTCGTCACCCCCGGCTCCCAGAAGAGCTTGAGCAGGTCGATGCCCCGGATGCTGATGTCCCCCAGGCCGTTCTCCTTGCTCTTGTCCCAGAACACGCCGTAGGCCGCCGTGCCGTGCTTGAGCTTCTCCCACCAGCCGTCGGAGTAGACCTTTTCGTGCTCGTTGTTTTCCAAAATCACCGGCAGCACTGCGCTCAGGACGCGGGCGCTCTCCTCGTCGCTCTGCTCCCGGGGCAGGACCACGGGGGCCGGGTAGTTGTCCATGGCGTCTGCGTGCTTGTTGATGAGGGTGTTGAAGAGCCACGCGCTCGTGGGCCTTGCCTCGCCCGGTCTTCGCTTGTCCCGGCCGATCACCTCCCAGTGCCGCAGCTCCCACCACAGCTCGTCCTCCACCACCCGGTTTTCCAGGTTGGCCTTCCCGCTCTTGTACTTGGTCAGCGTCGCCTGGGCCTCTGCCAGCTCTTCTTTCCCGATGGCCGGCCGGTCCGTCCCCCACTGGAATGTCCCGCCCGTCTCCTCTGCCGGCCCTGCCGGGGCCGCCGCTCTGTTCCGCTCGTCCATCTGCCTCTCCTCCTGTCAGTTCTGATACTTCCGGTAAAAGTCATACCGGTCATAGCGCGTCTCGTCCTTCCAGCGGTCCAGCGGGTCGTATCCCGCGATCTTCTTCCCCTCGTTGGGCCGGGGCGCAATGGGGTTCTTCATGCAGACGTAGCGCAGCTCGTCGTAGATGTGGTCCTCTCCGTCCGTGTCCACGTCCTCCACGTCCGTCTCGTCATACACCAGCGCCGGGACCGTGCGGATGAAGTGCCTGCAGGTGTCAAAGACATACAGCATCGGCACCCCCTCCCCGTCGAAGGCCAGCCGGTGGTGGACCTGCATCTTGCCGTCGATGCGGCTGTGGTCCCCCTTCTCGAAGTAGACCCGCTCCCGCTCCATCAGCGCCCCGATGCTCTCCGTCCCGCTGCTGGCCCAGATCGCCGGGTCGCCCACGCCGAAGATCTTCCGCCCCTTCAGGTTTGGGTCCTCGGCCTCGATGCGCTTGATCTCCCGCGCCACCTTGCCCGGCTCCCACTGCACGCCCACGTTCGGGGTCCCCGTGCAGCCGTACAGCTCCCGCAGGCGGTACATCCGCCCCTCGTGGTCCACGCCGTACCAGCCCACGGAGAAGGGCCGGGAATAGCCCCAGTCGAAGCCCCGCCACACCGTCCAGCTCTTGGGGATGCGGAAGGGCCGGATGACGTGCGTCCCCTTCCGGTCCTCGTAGTGGGCCGGGTCGTCCTTCCACTCGGTGAAGACCTGCCCCTCAAAGCTGTCCCAGTTGCCGTAGAGCAGCGCCTCCCGCTCCTTCTCCGGCATGCCGGCCAGCCGCTCCACGTAGCCGGGGTCGTTGCGCAGCAGCGCCTGGTTGTCGAATACGCTGGAGGGGATGAAAATGCGGGTCCGCTGCCCCTTGTGCTCCTGCCCTGCCGGGTCCTTCCAGGTCACTTCTTCGCAGATGGTGGTCCCCGGCGGGGCCGCCGTGATGAAGCGGGCCTTCACCCACCCGTGGCCGATGTTGCCGGGGTTGGCCGTGGAGCGCACATAGCACCGCGTCCCCGGTCCGTTCGGGCGGCAGCGGGAGAAGAGGTAGCTGTACTCCTCGTAGGTGAAGTGGGTCAGCTCGTCAAAGGCGATGAAGTCATAGGCCTGGCCCTGATACTTGATCTTGTCCTTGGCGTGCTGTAGGTTCCCGAAGAGGATCTTTGCCCCGCTCGGAAAGGTCCAGGTGTGGCTGCCGCCGTTGTACCGCGCCCCCGGGTAGGCCCTGGGGTAATAGTTCAGGCTCTTGTCGATCAGCTCCGCCAGCTGCGGGTAGGTCTTGCGCAGGATCAGCCCCTTGTAGTAGGGGATGTGGACCTGCCGCAGCGCCTCGATGACCAAGGCGTCGCTCTTCCCGCCCCCGGCCGCGCCGCCGTACAGGGCCTCAAATTCCGGCCGCGCCATGAACCGCCGCTGCTTCGGCTGCGGCTGCCATACGATGTGCATGCGCTCATTCCTCCTCCACCGGCGGCAGCAGGATCACGCCGCCCTCGCTCTCGCTCTTTTCCTCCCGGCCGTAGTAGTTCATCTCCAGGTTGAAGACGATGCCCCGCACGTTCTTCCCCTCCCGCAGCAGCAGCTCCTCCTCGTTCCAGCGCAGCATCTCCTCCTTCGCGCTCTGGATCACCGGCCCCAGAGCCTCGTCCTGGCCGTAGCGGACCCAGGTCCTCCGGCTGATGCCCAGGTGCCGGCAGGCCCCGCCCACGGACGGCGGCTGAAAATACTCCTGCCGGGTCATGACCTCCCCCTTGTCGTTGATCACCTTCACGGGGGCGTAGATCACGTGTCCCTTCTCGTCCCGCTCGCCGGTGGGGACGCTCTCTGTCACCTCTACGGTCCGTCGGATGGACTGGAAGTAATCGTCCAGCCCCCGCTGCAAGGCCCGTGCGCTTTTATACTGTCGCTCTCCAGCCATCCCCTCACCTCCCTCGGCCCGGCTTCCTGTGTCCCCCATTCTACCAGCATCCGCCTGTCGGCACGCCTGTTGACGAAAAAAGCAGGCAGAGGACCCTCCCCTGCCTGCGCATGGCCTGACTTATTTCTCCAGGACCCCGACCACGTACCCGCCGCCGCTGTCCCGTCTGGCCCGGACCTCGTACTTCTCTTCCGTCTCCGCCAGGTCGAACCCCGGCACGGTCAGCCGCCAGCCCAGCGCCTCCCCGGTGTCCGGGTCCTCGGCCCGCTCGCCCAGATGCAGGGCCAGCGCCGTCAGGATGCCGTCCAGCAGCCGCCCCGTCCCCAGCACGGCCTGCCGGGCGTCCTCCTCCTGCCGCAGGCGCTCCAGCTCCTTCCGCTGGTCCCGTACTTTCTTCTGCCAGCGTCCCAGTTCCTTCTCCAGGCGCTTGATCTTGTCCACGTTTCGCTCCATGGGATGCGCTCCTTTCTCGTCGTGGTGGTTGGTCTCGTCTTTTGGGCACAGCAAAGTCTGGGCGATCGGGCATCCCTCCCACCCAGTTTCTTTTCCGCAGTGTTCCCTGGCCCAGGCCGCCAGCTCCCGCTGGTGCTGGAACACCTTGGCGTGTCCGTCCTCGCAGTGGATCTCCTCCCGCTTGTCCCAGCGGAAGAACGGGCATTTCCACACCCGGTTGGAGTAGCCCATGCTCATCGGCCACCTCCTTTCCTCGGCCCGCTCTCGTCTCTCTCCTCCCTGCCCTTGCGCAAAAAGCGCAGATAGTGGCTCCCGCTCTGGATGTCATACTCCCCGCTGTGCAGCACCAGCGCCCCCTTCGGGGCCTTCAGGGGGCCGGGCCGCACCACCAGCCGCTCCTTCACGATGGGCTTCTTCATGTTCCGGCTGCTCGTCCACTTCTTCTCGTCCGGCTCCCGCCGGGCCTGCCGGACCAGGTACACGGCCACCGGGGTATAGTCCTTCTGGTCCCGCAGCGTCCGCACGTCGGCCCAGCCCAGGCCCCAGGCCTCTTCTGCCGGTTGTTTCCCGATGTACCACCGGCGCTCCTGGCCGTCAAAGCGCAGCAAGTCCCCGGAGAGGACCAGGTGGTGGTGCAGCCGGGCCTGCTCCCCCTCGTCCGTCTGCTCGCTGCTCACCAGCACCCAGCGGAAGGTAAGGCCCGCCTTCTCCGCCTGCCGTTTCAGCCGCCGCAGGAAGTTCTTCACCCGCTTCTCCCCCTCTGCCCGCTCCGTCTCCGCCGCGTAGGTCAGCGTGACCAGGGCGTCCCCGGCCCGGAAGTTGCAGTTCAGGATGCGGGCCAGCCGCTTCGCCGCGTCCCGGTCGTTTTGGTCCTGCTTCCGGGGGCTGCTCTTCCCCCGGCGGGATGAGCGCGGTCTCGTCCCCTCCGGCACGTAGAACTTGGAGTATTCCGTCACTGCCCCGCTGATCGTCTCCCGGATCATGTAGCATCCTCCTCTCCGCATGGGTCGCCTCTCCTCTCTCTCCGCCCGTGGCCCGGTCCTTCCTCGCGTGTGCGTGCGCCCGCGCGTGCAGGCCCGCCCCCGTGCGCGTGTCGTGCGCCACATGCCTGGCCTCCCCTGGTTTTCTCTGTTTTTTCCTGGGGTGGCTGTAAACTTAGCCGCTTAACGGGCCCCCAAAAATACGCACACACCCGCGCGTATTTATATAGGTGTGTCAGGCTCTTTGCCCCGCCTCTGAACATCAGGGACAGGACAAAATACCCCACACGGCCAAAGGCCAGGGCCGCCTTACCGGCGGCTCTGACCTCTTTCCTCAGCCACGGTTTTCCACTGCATGGCCTCCTCGCTCCAGCGTCTGGCTCGCTCGCGCCATTCCTGGGCCTTCTCCTCGGCCTCCAGTGCGATCCGGGTGGCCTCCAGGAATTTCGTGCGCCAAATGGCCTCCTGCTCTCTGGCCTGGTCGATCAGCGCCTGCTGCGCTGCGTCAAGTTTCTGGTTCATCGGGGTTCTCCTCCTGTCGTGTTCTGTTGTTTGTCCCCCTCGCACCCCTCCCAGGGGGCGCTTCTGCAATCGGGACAGAGGTACGTTTGCTTTCCCGGCGGGTCGATGCGCGACACGTTCCAGCTCCGCCAGCACCGGCAGCACAGCCGGTAGACGGGCCGCGCCTCCCGCCGCCTGTCTTGCTCGGCGGTCTGCTTGCTTCTCTGGGCCGCCAGAGCCTGGCGCTTCTTCAGGCGGTTTTTGCTGCCCATGGCTCCCTCCGCATCAGCGGCTCGCACCAGCAGCCCAGCTTCACCTGGTACAGCGTCACCCGCTCGCCCAGGCTGCCATAGACCCGCACCCGGTGCCGGACGCCGCCGCCGTCAAACCACTCCACGGTCCAGGACCCGTGGTTGGGGTTGCGGGTGAAGTGCAGCTCGTCCAGCGCCGGCAGCTCTCCCGGCACCGTCTCCGGTACTTTTTCCCGTGCCAGCGCTGCCAGCTCTTCCCGCGTCATCGAGAGCTCTGCCAGCTCCCCCAGCTCCGGGTGCCGGGCCTGGTAGCCGGCCAGCTGCCACACCCGCGTCTCGTCGCCCAGGTCCTGGGGCGTCATGCCCCACAGCAGCGCCGCCTGCTCCAGCGCCTGGCAGTTGCTCCCGCCCCGCACCACGGCCCGGCCGTATCGGGGATGCTCCACCAGGACCTGCGGAAAGCTGGCCAGGTCCTTCTCGTTGCGCTGGTGGGCCGCCCGCAGCGCCTCCTGCTGCTGCCGCAGCCGTTCCATCTTGTCCTCCATCACAGCACCCGCAGGGGGATCCCTGCCTCGGACAAGAACCGGTTCACCCGGCGCTTGCGGCTTGCCGCCACGCGCTTGCGCCGCTCGGCCCGGTTTTTCCGTTTGATCTCCTCCCGCTTTCTCTTCACGTTCCGCTCCATGGCCGGGCGCAGCACCTCCAGCAGCTCGTCCATCTCCCGGTTCACCTGCTCGGCTTCCCGTGCTTCATAGTTCTTCTTGATCTCTTGTGCTGTCATTTCCGGTTCCTCCCTGTTGTCTTTGTTGTCTTTTTCTCGCAGCCCCCGCCGGGGGCCATCGGCACGCCTCTTCTGTGTCCCTCTCTAAGGATGTAGTCGCAGGTGCCGTACTCGCACCAGTAGCGGCAGCCCCTGCATCCCTTGTTTCGGGTGCGTTCCACGTGCCGCATGATCTCCCACCGGGCCAGGCCCACCTCAGGCCGCATCATCCGCCCCGGCCGCTTCGCGCCGTGTGCCTTCATGTCTGCCGCTCCTCTCCGTGCTCCCGCTGCTTCTTCCAGGCCTCAAAAGCAGCCGCGTTCTCCGGGTCTTCATAGAACGCCTTGATCTGCTTCAGAAATGTGCTGCACAGCAGCCTGATCTCGATCTTCGGCATCGCCGCCGTGTCGATTTTTACAGGGTCCATCAGACATCCTCCTTGTTTTTGTATGGTGCAAGGCTCTCCGGGTCCTATCTGCCTACCAGCAGAAGCGCCAGGAAGAAGCCCAGTACCAGCGCCAGCGCCGGGAGGATAAGCTTTTTACCATGAAGCTTTCTCTCTCCAGCGCCGTGGTCGGCGCCCTGATCTGCTTTGCCGGCAGTCTTCTCGCTGCCCTGGTAGCTGCGTGACAGTTCTTCCATCGCGTTGTCCATCGCTGTGTAGAGGTTCCGCTCGAAGCTGTCCCAGAAGGTTTCAAAGCCGTCCGTGTTCACGTTCCCGTCTTCTTCCCGCCGGATCACGCCGGCCTCCACCAGCTTCATCAGCGCAATGCCCTTCATCGTCAGGCAAAGCTCGTTCGCCTTGTCGTTCATTTCTTCTCACTTCCTCCTTAGCCAGCACCCTCATGCTGGCCGCTTTTCTTTTTTTCGCCTCTATGCTACACTCATAACAAAGGAGGCTATGCTATGTATTCCGTTTCAGAGAACATCCTTCGTTTTCTTCGTTCCAACGGCCCCAGCAGCAGAGCCGCTGTCTGGGCCGAGTTCGGGATGGGGCAATATAAAGAAACCGATGCCTGCATCAAAGACTTGCTTGCCGAACATCTTTTATCCTGTCAAAAAGCCCAAGACTTCCGAGACTTCCACTTAGATACACTCTCTGTCACTCCCGCCGGATCAGGTCTTTTAGAAGAACTTGATAAACACGCTGCCCAAGAAGAACAGCGCCAGGCCGAACAGGAAGCAGCCGAGGCCAAACGTCTCCAAGAGCGCCATGATGATCGCTCCCGTGAAGAACGCTATCAGCGAACGCAAACGAGAGTGACGCTTCTTGCACCCGTTCTCGGCTCGTGCGTTTCTTTCATCCTCGGCCTGCTGGTCGAGTACAAAGCTGGCCTTCTCGCTGCGCTTCTCGCCTTGTTCCATTGATCCTCTCACCTCCCCCATCCTCCCCCGCCCGCGCCCGGGCGGGGTTTTTCATGCGCGCCGAAGGCTTTTCATCAGAAATGCCTCCTCCGGCACATCGCAGAACGTGTCACCCGCATAACCGACAATAAGGATCGTGCCGACGAACTCTATACCACAGAATCGGACGTTGTGCGGCAGTCCGAGCAGACGGCCTTCCTCGTTGCAGATGATAACGGCATCGCCGGAAATGGTTACGGCCTCGATATGACCCTCCACCTCAGCCTGAAGCGCTTCCAGCGTATTCTCAACGTCAATGACCTCCGGCTTGCAGCCGGGCTTTTTACGGATTGCTTTCATCCTGTTCAGACTCCTCCTCCGAAAACCCAATAAGCCATTTCAGCTTCTCTGCGTACTCCGGCAGGATCTCTTCGTACTCCCGGACCAGCTCGCCCAGGTCATCTGAAAGGCCGTGTTCTCTCCGCTCCTTCTGGATAACCCAGCGAAAGTACGCCACGAACAGCTTGTGATTTTTCTCCGTGCTCTCACCTCCCTTGTGTTCTGTCCGCGCAAACTTACGCATTACGAAAGTCCGGCGCAAAAAAAATAGAGACCGCGTCACTCGTCCCGCTACACAGCTTCTCTGCCATGCAATTCAGAACATCATATGGAATTTTCTCCGGATTTGACAGATAAGAGGACAAAGTATTTCTGCTTATGTTCAATTCACAGGAAAGAGAAGCAATCGTGAACCCTCTTTCTGCCATTCTCCCACGAACCTTTGGTACATCTACGCAGAACAATTTCATCACCACCTTTCGTATTGCGTAAGTTTATGATACAAGGCCTTTGTGAAAATGTCAATACCTTTTGCGCGAACTTTTACGCAAAACGCAAGTTTTTTCTTGCAAGGTGTGAAAAAATATGATACACTCCAAGCAAAGGAGAGCTTTCTATGAACCCTGTATCTAACATATTGAAAAATAGACGAAAAGAACTTGGCCTCACCTTGTCTCAGATAGCGGATAAGATGGGCGTTTCTGAAGCAACTGTACAAAGATGGGAAAGCGGGAATATAAAGAGTCTACGACAAGAGAGAATCGGTCCATTATCCGAGATTCTACGCGTCTCCCCTGCTGTTCTTATGGGCTGGGCTGATGACGAGGTAACATCCCCCTCACCTCGCCCCCCTATCACTTCCAAAGAAGAAGAGCTTCTCGCCCTCCACCGCCAGCTGAATGAAGAGGGGCAAGAGAAGCTGTTGTCTTATGCCGATGACCTGGTGTCATCTGGAAAATATATAAAAAGTGACCCACTTGGCCTGGTGGCGAAGTAGGTCAGGGAAATGAATTCAAGGAGCTTCCTCAGATACAGTTTTCTTTTCTATCAGGAATTTAGTTGACAAAATAATCAGTTTTCTGTAAAATAGGCTCAAAATCATTGTGAGCTTGGAGGACTGTGCTATGCGTGACACTTTTAAGGGCATCCTTACCCCTAACCAGCTTATGGCTTTGGCTTCCATCGTACAGGTCGGTGAAGCAGCTTATCAGGAGTTGATGGAGGAACATCTCCCTGTCTTTGGCCATCCATTTCTTGGAGATATAAAAGGTCGGATACGGACAAAGCTCGTGCAAATGCAGTGCGAGATCGAAAGCCATGACCCTAAGTTTCCGTTCGAGTTCGTACAACGAACCTTTTCCTATAAGCACTGCATCCCAGAGCTTAGAAGTAAAAATCTCATTCTTCACGTTGCCCGTAGCGATGCGCCTGATCAGCTGCCCTATGCGGCCAGGTATAAGGTAAAGCTCTCACACAACAACCACCCAATACAGCGTCAAATGATGATCGACTTATCAGAAAAGCCTCCATACGGGGAGGCTCCATTCTATGCGATCCTGACCTTCGGCGGACATGCTGAGACGATGTTCTCTGTCATCCAATTCCCCGAACCTGGATATACAGGTATTGCAGAAGTCTTTCCTCTCCCGCAGCTTATTCTGAGTTCTGAATCTGAAACCACAAAGGTGTTCGAGAGAAAGAAAGCCTCCTTGAAGCAGGAGCTTCTTGCCCGCAGCGATAATATAGAGGGAGGGATAGTATGATCAGCTCGTTGATCCCTTCTCGAATCACAGAAGCCCGTGAATCGCGCTCCATGTCCATGGATGAACTGGCCAAAAACATCGGTGTTACTCGTCAGTCTATTTCAAAGTATGAGCGTGGCATCATAAGCCCTACCTCTGAAATGCTTCAGGCAATTTCTCTCTCTTTGGGATTTCCCGTCGAGTTTTTCTATAAACCAGAAGGCAACACCTGCGCAAGTACAAGCCCGCTGTTTTTCCGTTCTAAGGCTAATATCGCAAAGAAAGTGAAGAACGCCTGTACGTACCAAATCAAATGGACAAACGAAATCAAGAAATATCTTGAGCAGTATGTTGACTTCGTTCCCTGGGATCTTCCCGTCCTGGATAAAGATTATGAAGCTCTTTCCTTTGAAGATGTGGAAGAACTCGCATTGGCTCTCAGAAAAAAATGGGAGATCGGTGACAGTCCAATCGGGGATTTGATTGGCATCCTGGAAAACCATGGGGTCATTGTTTCTCAATTCACAGCCAATGACCACTGTGCATTCACTGGAATTGATGCCTTTTCCTGTTGGGATGACGGGACTCCTTATGTCCTTTATCACGCGTCCCAGAAAAGTGCTGTCCGTACCCGATTCAGCCTATTGCATGAGCTTGGCCATCTGATCATGCACAGCTCAATCGTTGAAAGTGACTCAATCAAAAAGGACGTCGTCAATTTAGCGGATGCACAAGCAGACCGTTTTGCTGCTGCCTTTCTTCTCCCCGCAACATCATTCCCCAAAGACGTTATCAGCTCGTCTCTGGCTTCTTTGGAAATCCTCAAACGCAAATGGGGCGCTGCCATGTCCACGATCATCAAGCGCTGTGAAACTTTAGGCCTGCTGACTGAAAATCAGATCAACTACCTCAGACGCCAAATGAGTACCAAAAAATACTGGCACAAAGAACCGCTGGATGATGTTTTGACCGTCGCTGATCCGGAGATTCTACGAGACGCCGTCTACCTTTTGGTCGATAACAAAATCATCACAAGGTCTTCGTTTATCAATTCGTCCGCTCTAGCTACTGACGACTTGAAACACTTATGCGGTTTACCCGATGAATTTTTTGATGGTTGCAATGAACGTCGTAAGCCTATTTTACGGCTTCTCTAAACTCATAACACGATCTCACCCATTGAAAGGAGGTCCCCTCTATGATGTACCCATTCTTGACCCTGGACGATCAGACGGAGATCGTCCACTCCGAGATGAAGCCCGACGGCCGGGTGAAGGTCTACTTGGAAAAGCCGGATGAAAAAGACTTCTTCCACAACGCTGTCTGCTGGCTTCCCGGCTACCAGTGGGAGGACATCAACGGCTTCACCCCGGAAGAAATCGCCAAGTATGAGGAGATCATTCGGCGGGCAAAGGAGGAAAATCCATGGAAATAGAGTTGATCCGGCAGCTTTTAGAGAAGCCGTTTCAAATGACCCAGCACGCAGAACTCCGCCGCCGTCAGCGTGGCATATCCATTCCAGATATGAAGCAGGCGATCCGGAACGGGTCGATCATCGAGGACTACCCTGACGATTACCCCTATCCGTCCTGTCTGATCCTTGGCTACGCAGAGGATGAGCAGCCGCTCCACCTGGTCTGCGGCGCCGGAGAAGGGACCCTGTTTATCATCACCGCTTACCGGCCCAGCCCTGAGAAATGGGAAGCCGATTGGAAAACCAGAAAGGAGAAGGACCAATGACCTGTTTTTTCTGCAAGGGAAACTTAGAGAACAGCACCACGACCCACATGATCGAGCTGCCACACTGCATCCTCATCGTGAAGAACGTCCCCTGCCACCACTGCGACCAGTGCGGGGAGATCACCCTGAGCAGTGATGTGATCGAAGAGCTGGATAAGCTGGCCAGTCTCTTTGAGAGCGCCATGACGGAGGTCGCCGTTGTAAACTACCCGCGCAAGAGCGCGTAAAGATCTCGAACCAAAAAAGATGCCCCCGGCGCTACCAACACCGAGGGCGATCAAAGGGCAGCTGACTATCGACAGGTCTTACTGCCCTTCTATCTTACAACAGAATAGGAGGTTTCGCAACATGAAAATGATGCAGAATGACAACCGGACGGCCATCACCTACTACCGCTATTCCAGCCACCGCCAGGGCGAGCAGTCCATCGAGGGCCAGCGGGCCGAGGCAGAGCGCTGGGCCAAGGCCAACGGCTACACCATCGTCAAGGAGTATGCAGACCGCGCCATGACCGGCACCAACGATGACCGCGATCAATTCCAGCTCATGCTGCGTGAACTGGAAAGGCTGCGCCCTGCTGTACTGATCCTTTGGAAGGTCGATAGAATGGGGCGCAACAAGGAAGAGATCGCGTTTAATAAGTACCGCTGCAAGAAGAACGGGACCCGGGTGATCTACACCGCCGAAAGCATCCCGGACACCCCGGAAGGGGTCATCCTGGAGAGCGTGCTGGAAGGCATGGCGGAGTATTACTCCCTCCAGCTCTCCCAGAACGTCCGCCGGGGGCATCGGGTCAGTGCATCCAAATGCCAGAGCACCGGCGGCGCCTGCCCCCTGGGGTACCGTGTCGGTCCAGACAAGCACCTTGAGATCGACCCGGAAAAGGCCGCCATCGTGCGCCAGGTGTTTGAGCGCTACGCCAACGGTGAGACGCAGCCGGAGATCATTCAAAGCCTGAACGAACAGGGCCTGCGGACGCTGCGAGGCAAGCCGTTTTCCCGCAACAGTCTCCGTACCGTGCTGAAAAACGAAAAATACATCGGGGTCTACACCTACAACCACGGTGAGGTCCGTGTCGAGGGCGGCGTCCCCGCCATCATCGACGTGGAAATGTTTCAAAAGGCCCAGAAGATGCTGAAATTTAACAAGCGGTCTTCTTCTCACAAGTGGACCAAAGCAAATTACCTTCTGACGGGGAAATTGTTCTGCGGCTGTTGTGGAGAACAAATGTGTGGGGTCAGTGGCTACAGCTCGACCAAAGTGAAATACCACTATTATGCCTGCTCTGGCCATCATAATTACAAAAAGGCCCGCAGCACCTGCCGAAAGAAAAACGTCAAAAAAGAGTGGATCGAAGGTCTTGTCCTGCGGGAGGCCAAGCTCTTGCTTCTGAATGAGGACCTGCTGGACTTCATCGCAGAAAACACCTATCAGTATTATGTGGAAGCCAATACCGACACAGCCTACACCGATGCTCTCCAGGCCAATCTGCGGGAGATCGAGAGATCCTTGGAGAACATCATGCGAGCAGTCGAAGCCGGCATCTTCAACGACACCACCAAGGCCCGCATGGAAGAGCTGGAAGCGCAGAAGCAGCAGATCCAGCACGCTCTGGATCTGACCAAGTTGGACCGGGGCCTGCAGCTGACCAAAGACCATATTCTATACTTCCTGAAACGCTTCCGTGACCTGGACTTTGAAAACGCCGCCTGCCAGCGCCAGATCATCGACACATTCATCAATTCCGTTTTCGTCTATGATGATCATATCACCCTGACGTTCAACTATTCCGGGGACGACCGAACCATCACCTTGGCCGAAACCGACGCCGCCGCAGGCGGGGAATCGTTCGTGTTTGCTCCCTCTTGTGGGACCAAAAAGGGGCTGTCTCAAAATGATTTTTCAAAATCATATGAGGCAGTCCCTTTTTTCTAGTATTCACCAAGAAAAAAGACGAATTCTACGTCAAAAACAGTA
>OLNF01001647.1_pt1 | contig 18788 bp, 18 predicted proteins | sample 1673061 | NCBI WGS metagenome assembly OLNF01 (sample SAMEA3136751, study PRJEB25190) | human gut metagenome | reverse complement strand
CGGAGGTCTGGTTGTCGGCTGCGGTGGAGAAGACCTGGCTCTTCTTGGTCGGGATAGTGGTGTTGCGGTCGATCAGCTTGGTGAACACGCCGCCCATCGTCTCAATGCCGAGGGACAGCGGAGTGACATCGAGCAGGAGCAGACCCTTGACGTCGCCGCCGAGGACGCCGCCCTGGATGGCTGCGCCGACTGCCACGCACTCGTCGGGGTTGATGCCCTTGAAGCCGTCCTTGCCGGTCAGCTTCTTGACTTCTTCCTGCACGGCCGGGATACGGCTGGAGCCGCCGACGAGCAGAACCTTGGAGATGTCGTTCGCGGTCAGGCCCGCGTCGGCCATCGCCTGCTTGACCGGGCCGACGGTCGCTTCGACCAGATGGGCGGTCAGCTCGTTGAACTTTGCACGGGTCAGCGTCACGTCGAGGTGCTTCGGGCCGGTGGCGTCCGCCGTGATATACGGCAGGTTGATGTTGGAGCTGGTCACGCCGGACAGCTCGATCTTCGCCTTTTCGGCAGCTTCCTTCAGACGCTGCATGGCGACCTTGTCGTTCGACAGGTCAATGCCCTCGGCCTTCTTGAACTCGTCGACGAGGTATTTCATGATGGCTTCGTCAAAATCGTCGCCGCCGAGGTGGGTGTTGCCGTTGGTGGCCAGAACTTCGATGACGCCGTCGCCGATGTCGAGGATGGAGACATCGAACGTGCCGCCGCCGAGGTCGTAGACCATGATCTTCTGCTCGGCTTCCTTATCCACGCCGTAGGCGAGGGCTGCGGCCGTCGGCTCGTTGATGATACGCTTGACTTCGAGGCCCGCGATCTTGCCGGCGTCCTTGGTGGCCTGACGCTGTGCGTCGTTGAAGTAGGCCGGGACGGTGATGACGGCTTCGGAAACCGTGCCGCCGAGGTAAGCCTCTGCGTCGGCCTTCAGCTTTTGCAGGATCATCGCGGAGATCTCCTGCGGGGTGTACTTCTTGCCGTCGATGTCGACTTTATAATCGGTGCCCATGTGGCGCTTGATGGAAGAGATGGTGCGGTCGGAGTTTGTGACGGCCTGACGCTTTGCGACCTGACCGACCATACGCTCACCGGTCTTCGAGAACGCGACGACGGACGGAGTGGTGCGGTTGCCTTCGGCATTGGCGATGACGACGGGTTCGCCGCCTTCCATGACTGCTACACAGCTGTTGGTTGTACCAAGATCGATACCAATAATTTTACTCATAATCAATTCCTCCAATTTATATCAAGAAACAGTTTTTACAAATTTATCAAAACCCATTCCGGGTGGCTTGCAGTTTAGTTCGCAACTTTGACCATTGCGAAGCGGACGACCTTTTCGCCGATGCGGAAGCCCTTCTGGAAAACCTCCAGAATGACATTTTCGCCCGCGCTTTCATCTTCCGCATGCATCACGGCGTTGTGCAGCGTGGGGTCGAATGCCTCGCCGGCTTCACCGAACGCCGTCACGCCGAGCTTTTCGAAGATGCCGGTGAGCTGCGTCATCGTCATCTCCACGCCCTTTTTGAACGCCTCATCGGCGGTCTGCTGGGCGAGGGCCCGTTCCAGATTGTCGTAGACCGGCAGAAATTTTTCTACCGTCTCGGCCTTGATCTCGGTGTAGAGATTGTCTTTTTCCTTCTGGCTGCGCTTGCGGAAGTTGTCATATTCTGCGGCCAGCCGCAGATAATTGTCATGCTCCTGCGCAAGATCAGCCTTCGCCTGATCCAGCTCCGAGGGCTTCGCCGCTTCTGCGGGCGCCTCGGGCTGCTGGGCAGCAGCCTCTTCGGCCTGCGGCGCATCAATGGTCTGATCGACCGGCTGCTGCGCTTCGGCCTGTTCTACATTCTTTTCTTCGTCTGCCATATCTTATCCCTCCGGGGTGTTGTTCTTTTTGGGGTCTTCGAGCGCGGGTGTCTGGCTCTTCTGAAACATTCTGCCCAGATTCTCGGCAAAATAGCTCAGCCGCGCGGTGATCTGCGCGTAATCCATTCTCGTGGGGCCAAGCACACCAATCATGCCCTGCATCCCGTCGCCGATGTCGAACTTCGTCATCACGACGCTGGTGTCCTTCAGCTCTTTGGCGACGTTTTCCGGCCCGACGAGGATCTGCGTCCGTGCCCCGGACGAGAGCGTCGCGGGAAGATTGGAGATCACGTCCTCATCGAGGTTTGTCAGAACGGCCTGTGCCTTTTCAATGTCGTGGTATTCCGGCTGCCCCAGCAGCTTGGCCTGCCCGGTCATGTAGACCTCTTCGACCGGCTTGCGCAGCAGCTCCGTCACAAAATCGACGATGATCGGCACAAGGCTTGCGGCCTCGCCCGCGCTGCGCGTCACTCTGGCGAGCACATCCGGTGTGATCGCGTCGGCCTCCAGATCGGTCAGCCCCGCGTTCAGCACGGCGGACAGCAGCTTGAGATCGGCCTCCGCCACGTCCACCGGCAATCGGATCAGCTTGTTCTTCACCGAATTGTCGCTCAGCATCACCACGAGGATGAAGCTGCCCGCCTCGGCGAGGATCAGGTCGAACCGCTTGACGGTCACGCTCGCCGGGCCTCTGGCCACGGCGTAGGCCGGGAGATTCGTCATCCGGGAGACCATCTTGCCGACCTCGGTGATCATGTTGTCGAACTGCTGCATCTTGCCTTCCATGGCCTGGTTGATCGAGCGCGTCTCGTCGACGGTCAGGCGGTAATCCTGCATCAGCTCGTCCACATAAAACCGGTATCCCGCCGCGCTCGGTACGCGCCCGGCGGAGGTATGCGGCTGCTCGAGCAGGCCAAGGCTTGTCAGCTCGGCCATCTCGTTGCGGATGGTCGCGGAGGAGAAGTCCATGCCGGGCATCTGCGCGATGGTCTTCGAACCCACCGGCTCCGCGGTGCGGATGTATTCATCCACGATTGCACGCAGGATCTTTTTCTTCCGTTCCGTCAGTTCCATGTCCGCAGCTCCTTCTCCTGGATTAGCACTCCTTATCTCTGAGTGCTAAACGCAGTTTATCACCACTTTCCGCCAATGTCAATAGGCCAGAATTGAAATATTTGTGAACTCTCCAAAAATCATCTGTGAACAGCGCCCATCCACCCCGGTGCAGCAAAAAAAAGCCCCCCTGAAAAGGGAGGCTTTGGGGAAACGGGTGCAATGATCAGAAGATCTGGAGGATATAGCCCTTGAGGTAGAGGGCCTGATCGGCGAGGAGGGAGGCCGGATGGTCGCGCGACTGCATGAGCGTCTCGAGCAGGCGCACGTCGCGCCCGGCGTCGAACGCCGCTTCGCGCAGCATTTTGAAAAACAGCTCCGGCGTCATGAACTGGCTGCACGAGCAGGTGACGAGGATGCCGCCCGGCTCTGCCATCTTCATGCAGCGGAGGTTCAGCTCCTTATATCCGCGATAGGCGCCGTCGACGGCCTTGCGGCTCTTGGCGAAGGCGGGCGGATCGCAGATGATCAGGCCGTAGCGCCGCCCTTCGTCGGCGTAGGATTTTGCAAGGTCAAAGACGTTGGCTTCGGTCGTGGTCAGGATGCCGTCCACACCATTCAGCGCGGCGTTGCGCCGGACAAGCGCGAGCGCGTCGGCAGAGACGTCGACCGCCTCGACCGACTTCGCGCCGTAGAGCGCGGCGTGGATGGAGAAGCCGCCGGTGCAGCAGCAGAGGTCGAGCACGGTCCGGCCCTTCGCGTAGGGCTTCAGGCGGCCCCGGTTTTCCTGCTGGTCGAGGAAGTGGCCGGTCTTCTGGCCGTTTTCGATGCTGACGAGCATTCTGGCGTCGTGCTCGCGGATTTCGATCTCCTCCGGAACTGTCCCGTAGACGCATTCTTTGATCTGCGGGAGACCTTCCTTTTCGCGGACGGCGACGTCGTCCCGCTCGTAGATGCCCTGCGGCTGAAACAGTTCGGCCAGAATGGCGACGATGTCGTCCTTCCAGCGCTCCATGCCGCGAGAGACGATCTGAAACGAGAGGCAATCGGCAAATTTGTCGACGGTCAGGCCGGGCAGGCCGTCTGACTCGCCAAAGACGACGCGGCAGGAATTTTCAAAGCCGAGCATACGGCGGACGCTCCACGCCCGCTCGATGCGGCGGCGGAAGAAATCGCGGTCGATGACCTCGTTCTCGTCGCGCGTCAGGACGCGGACGGTGATCTTCGACTTGGAATTGAAATAGCCGCGCGCGGCAAAGCGCATCCGGGAATCGAGCACGTCGACAATGCCGCCGTCTTTGCAGACGTCGTCGGCCCAGTCGAGCTGATTTTCAAAGATCCACGGTTTGCCCGCGCGGACGCCGGTCTCTTCGCCCCGGCGGAGGCAGACTTTCGGATATGTCATGGCTGCACCTCCTGTTTGGCTTCGGCGGATTTGCGGTCGAGCTGCCGGAAGATCTTACGGAGCGTGATCAGCGCGACGACCGCGAGGAACAGCTCCGCAATCAGCTCCGCATAGGCGATGCCATAGGGCGGGAAGAAGCGGTTGAGCAGAATGAGCAGCGGGATCTGCAAAACAACCTTGCGCAGCAGGGCGAACAGCAGCGCACGGCCGCCCATGCCGCAGGCGTTGAAGACGCTGCTGACGATCAGGATGTCGATGGCGAAGAACGGCAGCCCGAGGCAGAGGCCGCGCAGATAGTGCGTGCCGTATTCGATGATCGTATCGTTTTTGATGAACAGGCGGACGACCTGCGGCGCAAAGACGCAGAGCAGCACGGCCACGACGGCGACGAAGGCGACCGCGATGCGAAGCCCATAGCGCACGGCGGTCTTCAAACGCTCGGAATTGCCGCTCGAATAGTTATAGCTGACGAGGGGCATCAGGCCGAGGGCGATGCCCATGGCCGTATAGAGCGGGACGAGATAGACTTTATTCGCAATGCCCATCGCGGAGACGGCCTCGGAACCGTAGGCCGTGGCGAAGCGCGTGAGCACGGCGAGGGAGATGACATTGAAGAGATTTTGCAGGGCGGACGGGATGCCGATGGAGAACACACCGCGCGCAATGTCGCGCGAGACGCGGAAATGCTTCGGATTCAGGCTGACGATCGTGCGGCCCCGGCGGACGGCGATCAGGATCAGGAAATAGACACAGGCGACGCAGTTCGACAGGAACGTGGCGCAGCCCGCGCCAGCCGCGCCCATATTGAGGCCCCACGGCAGGATGAAAACCGGGTCGATGAGGATGTTGAGGACGCAGCCGCACATCGTGCCGACGCTGGCATGGACGCTGCTGCCCTCGGCGCGGACGAAATAGGCCAGCACGACGTTTAAGATCGCGGGCGCGGCCCCGAGGCTGACCGTCCAGTGCAGATAGGCGGCCGCGGCGTCGCGGTTTTCGGCGGACGCGCCGAGACCCGAGAGCAGCGGCCGCTGGAACGCCGTGGCGAGCACGGAGAACAGCAGTCCGCACAGCAGCGAGCACCAGAAGCCGAACGACGCGCAGCGCTGCGCCGTCTCGGTGTCCTTGCGGCCGAGCGCGCGGGACATCATGCTGGAGCAGCCGGTGCCGAACAGGTTGTTCACGGCGTTGAACGCGAGCAGCACCGGCGCGATCAGCGTGACAGCGGCGTTCTGGATCGGGTCGTTCAGCAGACCGACGAACCAGGTGTCGGCGAGACTGTACAGCAGCGTGACGAGGATGGACGCGACCGTGGGCACGGCGAGCGTCAGCACGGCCTTCGGCACGGGCATCGTCTCGAACAGGGCGGTCTTATCGGTTTGGTTGGTGCGTTTCATGGCGAAGGGTTCCTTTCTGGTGATCATGCGCAGAGAAAACGGCCCCACATGGGGCCGCGCGTGGGACGGTATCATTCAAAGGAAATCAGCAAAGTCCGCAGCGAACTGACGCTGGGCAAAGTCGCGCAGCGTCTGGCAATAGCGGGCATAGGCGGCGAGAAGGGCCTCGCCCTGCTCGGTGAGCTGTGCGCCGCCGCCGTGCTTGCCGCCGGTGGTGGAGAGCAGGAGCTTGAAGCCGAGCTGTTCTTCCGCGTTTTTCAGGATCGTCCATGCCTTGGAGTAGGCCATGCCCATTTCCATGGCCGCGGCCCGGAGCGAATGGCACGTCTTGACCAGCGTCAGGAGCGCGGCCACGCCGGGTCCGAAGCATTTCTCGTCCGTGAACAGGCGGACGGAAAGCACAGGGTGTAATTTCTGTTCCATACCTTTATTTTACCGGAAAATTCGCCATTGTCAACAAAAAGCGCAGAGACTTGACGCTGCGCCGCGCGGCGTGATATGCTAAGATCAGAAATGAGGTGGGTGTGTGGAGCTGGCAAAGGCGTTGGACGTCCGGAAGGGCGTGACGGCGATCATCGGCGCGGGCGGAAAGACGACGCTGCTGCTCGCGCTGGCGCGGGAGCTGGCGCAGGCGGCGCGCGTGATCGTCACGACGACGACGCACATCTATCCGCCGGATGGCTTCCCATGCCTCCTCCAGCCGGGCGAGGCGGGGATCGCGGCGGCATTGGAAAAACATCCGTGCGTCTGCGTTGGAAAGCCTGCAAAAGAGGGGAAAATTACGGCGGCGGATGTGCCGGTACGCACGCTGGCGGAGCTGGCGGACTATGTTCTCGTGGAGGCGGACGGCGCGCATGGGCGGCCTGCAAAGGCCCATGCGGACTATGAGCCGGTCGTCCCGCCGGAGGCGAATCAGACGATTTTGGTGTTTGGCCTCTCGGCGCTCGGGCAGCCCATCCGGGCGTGCGTTCACCGGCCCGCGATCTTCGCGGCGCGGTGCGGCGTTTCGGAAGACGATCTGCTGACGCCGGAGCTGGCCGCAACGTTTATCGATGACGAAACGCCGCACACGCGCGTCCTGCTGAATCAGGCGGACACGGCGGAGCGCCTCGCGCTCGGGCGCGGGATGGCGGCGATGCTGCGCGGGCCGGTGTGCCTCGGCACATTCAGAAGGAGTGGATAACATGCTGATCTTGATTCGCGGCGCGGGTGATCTCGCGTCGGGTGTGGCCCTGCGGCTGCATCGGTCGGGGCTGAAGGTCGTGATGACCGATCTCGAAAAGCCGACGGCCATCCGGCGGACGGTCTGCTTTTCGCAGGCGATCTTATTTGGCAAAGCAAAAGTGGAAGATGTGACCGCGGTGCGCGCAGAGACAATGGACGATGTGCGGCGGATTCTGGCGGCGGGGAACATCCCCGTCCTGGCCGATCCGGCGGCGGAATGCCGCCATGGACTGCGGCCCGATGTGCTGGTGGATGCGATTTTGGCGAAGAAAAATCTTGGTACAAAGATCGACGATGCGCCGCTCGTGATTGCGCTGGGGCCTGGGTTCTCGGCGGGTGAGGACTGCCACGCGGTGATCGAGACGATGCGCGGGCACACGCTCGGGCGCGTGATCCGCAGCGGCCCGGCCATTCCGAACACGAATATTCCGGGGCTGATCGGCGGCTTCGCGGGCGAGCGCGTGCTGCGTGCGCCGGATGACGGCGTGTTTCATCAGCTGCATGAGATCGGCGACCTCGTGGAGGCCGGAGAGACGGTCGGTGAGGTGAACGGGAAGCCGATGGCCTGCACGATCTCGGGCGTGCTGCGCGGGATCCTGGCGGATGGGACGCCGGTATTCAAGGGGATGAAGTCCGGCGACGTCGACCCGCGGGCGCAGGTGGAGAACTGCTATACCGCGTCGGACAAGGCAATCGCCATCGGCGGCGGCGTCTTGCAGGCGATTTTGGAATATACGGGCGTTTTGCGCGGCGTCGCCGGACGGAACGCACTGGAGGTTTGAGATGAAACACTATTTGATGCTCCCGCAGGACACGATCCGCGTTCTGCCGCCGGAGGATGGACAAGAGGCGTGCGTCGAGCTGTTCTGTGAGCGGGTGGCGATTTATTTTCCGGTCGAGACGCTGACGGTAACGCATTTCACGGGCGTGCTTGTGGACAAGGCGCGCGAGGATGCGCTGGGCCTCTGTGGGCCGGATGCGCTGTTCGGGACGGAATATCTGGTGCTGCTGCCGCAGTCGCACCCGGAATTTGAAACATTTGACGAGACGATCCGGCGGTATGTGCCGGAGATCGAAACAAAACCGTACCGGCCGCTGACTTGCGACCAGAACGGACACCACCACGATTGATAAAGGACGTATAATCGCCTCCTTTTTTGCAGACAGTAGCAAAAAAGGAGGCGATTTTGTATGAAGAAACGTAAAAAGGACGCGCCGGTGGAGCGCGTGGAGACGCCGAGCTTCACGGACCCGCAGGGGAGCTGGACGGGCGTGCCGCTCGACCCGTTTGAGGAGCCGGTGCAGGACGCGGATGATCTGTGAGAGAAGCGGGCGGACAGAGTCGTCCGCCCCTACAAGGTGCATTGCGTAGAGGCAGGAAACGTCCCCCTCTTGGCAGAGGGGGACGTTTGGCATATTTTGTTTTAGCGGACGGCGTCGGCTTCTTCGGTTTTGCCAAGGCGGCGGAGCATCGTCTTCTTGACGGCGCGGAAAATGTTCTGATAGCCCGTGCAGCGGCAGAGATGGCCGGAGAGGAGCTTGCGCAGCTCGTCATCGGTGTACTCCTTGCCGGAGTTGACGATCTCGGTCGCGGTCAGGATGAAGCCGGGGATGCAGAAGCCGCACTGGATGGAGGTCTCCTCCATGAAAGCCTTCTGCACGTCAGAGAGCGTCCCGTCCGGGTTCATCAGGCCCTCGAGCGTGATGATGTCCTTGCCCTCGGCCCAGACGGCCAGATAGAGGCAGGTGTTGATGGCTTCGCCGTTGATGAGCGCGGTACATGCGCCGCACTCGCCAACTTCGCAGCCCTTCTTCACGGACGTCAGGCGGTAGTCGTTGCGGAGCATGTCCGTCAGGCTGGCGCGGACGTCGACCATCTTTTCGGATTTTTTACCGTTGATCGTGCAAGTGACCAGTTGATACTGTGCCATCAGATCTCACCTCCGCAGCGTTTGACAGATTCGATCAGGCCACGCCGGCACATTTCCACGGCGATGTGCCGCCGGAACGCCTTGCTGGCGCGCCACGAATCACGCGGGTTGATGTCTTCGAGGACGGTTTTGGCGCACGCCTCGATGTTCTCCATCGTGACGGGCTTGCCGGTCAGGAACGCCTCGGCCGAGGGGGCGCGCATCGGAACCGGGCCGGCGACGCCGTAGCCGATGCGGACACGGTCGAACGTCTTTTTGTCAGCGCTGAGGCGGACGTTGACGGAGCAGCCGGTTGTCGCAATCTCCATCGCGTTGCGCATACCGTATTTCAGGTAATAGCCGCAGGTGTTCTCATACGATTCCTTCGGGATGAGGATGGCTGTCTGAATTTCGCCCTCGGCGACGTTGATGTCGACCGTGCCGGCCTTGATGTAGAAGTCCTTGATCGGGAGATACCGTTTGCCGTGGATGCCGGTCAGCTCGACGATGGCCTCCCAGGCATGGAGCGTGGAGGCGGAGTCTGCCGAGGTGACGCCGTTGCAGGTGTTGCCGCCGATGGTGCCGGCGTTGCGGATCTGCGGGCCGCCGACCATGTCCACGGCCTCGCCGAGGACGTTGATGTATTTCTGGATGATGGGGTCGTGCGTGATATGGGAGAAGACAGTGAGCGAGCCGATGCGGATCGTGCCGTCGTCCTCCATGGTCACGCCGCGCAGCTCGTCCAGCTTCTGGATGGAGATGAGCTCTTTTCCGGCGCGGCGGCCCTCACGGACCTGGACGAGCACGTCGGTGCCGCCCGCGATGATCTGCGCCTCGGGATGCTCGATGCGGAGCTGACAGGCATGTTCTACGCTGGTCGCTTCATAGAGCGCTTTGATGTCATACATGATGCGGTTCCTCCTCTCAGTCCTGAATCAGACCGGCCTTTGTGAACTCCGCGAACAGCACGTGCGGCGTGATCGGGCAGCGGTCGATGGCGACGCCGGTCGCCTGCAAAATGGCGTTGCGGATGGCCGGAGCCGGGGAGCACGCAGGCGGTTCGCCGAGGGCCTTGGTGCCGAAGGCGGACGTCGGCTCGTAGTTCTCGACGAAGGCGGCTTGCAGGTTCGGGTGATCCATAAAGGTGGAGAGCTTGTAGTCCAGCAGGTTGTTGTTGAGCGGCTTGCCGGTCTTCGGGTCGAAGATCAGCTGTTCGGACAGGCCGTAGCCGATGCCCATCGACATACCGCCGTGAACCTGTCCTTCGGCGAGGGCGGGGTTGATGAGCTTGCCGCAGTCATGGACGTTCAGGATGTTCAGCAGCTTGACCTTGCACATCGGGATATCGACCTCGACCTCGGCAAACGTGCAGCCGAAGGAATAGGCGTTGTTGCGGATGGTGTAGGTGGACTCCGCGGTGATGTGCTCGGAATGGACGGGGTTATACTGCGCGGTCATCGCCAGCTCGGACAGGCTCATCAGCACGCGGCTGTCCGGCACGCGGACGATATTGGAGTCGATGATGTCGAGGTTGCCCACGGTCTGCCGCGTGACCTCGCAGGCGTAATCGAGGATCTTCTGCTTCAGCAGCCCGGCGGTCTGCCGGATGGAGAAGCCTGCAACATAGGTCTGCCGGGAGGCGTAGGCCCCGAGGCCGGTCGGCGTGATGTCGGTGTCCTGACAGGACACGACGTGAACTTTCTTGTAATCGGAAAGGCCGAGCGCCTCCGCGGTCATCTGGGCATAGGCGGTGTCCGCGCCCTGGCCGATCTCCGTCTCGCCGCACTGCATGGTGACCGTGCCGTCGAGATTCAGCTGCATCCGGTTGGACGAGGTCTCGAGTGAGATGGGGAAGACCGCCGTGTTGTACCAGAATGTCGCCACGCCGACGCCCCGGCGGATCGGGCCGGATTCGCGCGCGTAGGCCTCGCGCTTCTTGTCGTAGTCGAACAGCTCTTTGCCCTTCGCGAGACATTCGCGGAAGGAGTCGGTATGGTTTTCGTTCTTCGAGAAGCCGTCGACATAGCCCTTCGGCATCAGGTTCTTCCAGCGGTATTCCAGCGGCGTCATGCCGACGGCCTTGGCGCATTCGTCCGCATGGGATTCATCGGCGAACGAAGCCTGCGGCATGCCGTAGCCGCGCATGGCGCCCGCCGCCGGGATATTGGTGAATACGGTATAGGCGTCGCCCTCAAAATTGGGGCAGGGATAGTGCTGGTTGAAGGAACCGAGCGCTTTCGCCACGATGGAATGGCCGTGCGAGGCGTAGGAACCCTGATTCGAGAAACACTCCACCTTGCGCGCGGCGATCGAGCCGTCCTTGCGCAGCCACGAGATCATGTGGACGCGGATGGCGTGGCGGACGCGGTTGGAGACGAAGGTCTCTTCGCGGGAGCAGTCGAGCTTGACGGCGCGGCCATTGACCTGCTCGCAGCACCAGGCACACAGCGGCTCATAAAGGGCATCCTGCTTGTTGCCGAAGCCGCCGCCGATGTACGGCTTGATGATGCGGATGTCCGCCCACGGGCGGCCCAGCGCCTGCCCGACGATACGCCGGACGATGTGCGGGATCTGTGTGGAACTCGTCAGGATGAGGCGGCCGTTTTCGCCGTAGCAGAAGCAGCCGTGGTTTTCAATGTGACAGTGCTGCACGGTGGGCGTATTGTACCAGCCCTCGACGCGAATCAGGCCCGGCTCCTGAATGGCCTCCTGATAGTTGCCCGCGGCAGCCGTGGTGTGCTTCAGAATGTTGTTCGGATAATTCTCGTGGAGCTGCGGCGCACCGTCCTTCATCGCTTCCTGCACGTCCAGCACGAACGGCAGCTCTTCATACTCCACCTGAATGGCCCGCACGGCCTGCATCGCCGCGACTTCGCTCTCCGCGATGACCGCGCAGACATCATCGCCGTAATAGCGCACGTGCCGGTTCAGCAGGTGCCGGTCGGCCACGTCCTGATGCCCCGGATCCATCGACCATGGGTGGCCCGCCGTGGGGAACGGACGATCCGGCGCGTCAAAGCATGTCAGGATCTTCACCACGCCGGGGATCTGCTCTGCCGCCGACGTGTCCACGGATTTGACGAAGCCGTGCGCGATCGTCGAGTGCTTCACCCGGACGATCAGCGCGTCGCTCGGGGCCAGATCGTCGTAGTATTTTGTCCGCCCGGTCGCCTTGTCAAAGGCGTCGACACGGATCTCGCTCTTGCCCGTGATTGCCATCGCTGCTCAACCTCCATATGTTTCACAGATGCCGGAAAACACAGCGGATGTGCGTTTTCCTCTTTTGATTTGTTCCCATTGTATCACAAGCGCCGGGGAACGCAAAGAGAAAGCGTTATCTTAATTACAAAATAACGCATTTTTTCGAAACTGCCGAAAATTTTGTGCTATTCTTGCAGTTATGCCCAAAAATGGGTATACTGCTTTGTAGAAAGTGACAAGGAGGCGAACCTATGGAACAGACGCTTTCTCTCGGCTGTCTCGTCATGGCGGCGGGCAGCGGGCGGCGCTTCGGCGGCAACAAGCTCGCGGCCGAGCTGGACGGCAAAACGCTCATCCGGCGGGCGCTCGAAGCCGTGCCCGGCGCGCGGTTTTCCGCCGTGACCGTGGTGAGCCAGTATGAGGACATTGAGGAGCTGGCTGGGCAGTTTGGCTTTGCGGCCATCCACAACGACCGGCCAGACCTTGGACTCAGCCATACCATCCGGCTCGGCACCGAGGCCATGCGCGGCTGCGACGGCATTTTGTATATGGTGGCCGACCAGCCGAAGCTCCGGCAGGAGACGGTGGCGCGCATTGTGGAGGTGTTCTGCCAGCACCCGGACAGGATCGTCGGCGCGGGGCATGATGGCCGCCGCGGCAACCCGAATCTGTTCCCGGCGAAGTTTTTCGGCGAGTTGATGGCCATCACCGGCGACCACGGCGGCAGCTCCGTCATCCGCGCGCATGAGGATGCGCTGCTCCTCGTGGAGACGGACGCCGAGGAGCTGTTCGACTGCGATACGCCGGAGGCACTGGAATCGCTCACATAAGAGGCGTTTATGCAGATCGGGAGAGAATCTGCAAGTGGGGCGACCAATGGCCGCCCTTCGACCTCTCCGGCTCGGCGAAGCCGAGCCACCTCCCCTTTCAGGGGGAGCCTTTGGGCAGAGCGGAGGGGCGCAGATACAAAACGAACCGAAAGGCGCGCGGCAAAGCGGCTGCCTTTCGGTTTTTTTATGCTGGGGGATTCAAAGGTCGAGGCGCAGCTGCGGCTCCGGCTGCGCAAAGAGCGTTTTGGGCAAGCCGATGGGCGATGCGCCATCGGCAAGGAGCGCGCGGGCGGCCTCGCTCCCGTCGTCGAAGACGAAGAGCGGGCGGCTGATGCTGTGCAGATGATCGGTGCAGCCGCGCCACGTCCCGCCGGTCTGCATGCGCGGCTGCGCGGCATACGTCCGTTCGCCCAGTGCATGGATCAGCCGGTTGCGCGCAAGCGCCCGCTGCGCGGAAAACGGCACGTCATAGGCTCCCTCGGTCAGATAGAGCACGCGCGCGTCTACGCGGCAGTCCGTCAGCCGCCCCGCCGGAAAGACAATCACACGCCCACCGCCGCCGAGACAGGCGTCCTCCGCCTCGGTGTCGACGCCGCCTGCGCCGCCCGAGCAGAGCACAAAGCCCTCCTTCGCGGCCAGCGCGCCGATGCGCCGGGCAAAGCCCCTGGTGCGTTCATTTGGCTGCCGCGAGCCGACGACGCTGATGCACGGCAGCTCCAGCAGCGACGGCTCACCCCGCAGGAAGAGCACCAGCGGCGCACGATCCCCCAGCAGCGCGCGAAGCGCCGCCGGATAGCCCGGCGTGATGCGTGTGAGCGGGAAGATGCTCCGCCGCTCCGCCGCGGAGAGATAGGCATGGAGCGCTGCCTCCCGCGAGAGCAGATCTTCGATGCGCTCCGCCTCCTCCGGCGCATAACCCAGACGGGTCAGATCCTTCGCCGTCAGGTCGCGCCGCAGATCTGCTCCGCCGGGTCCGAGGGCGCGCGCCCGCTCCGCCAGTGTGCGGAACTGCGCATAGCTCAGCGGGCGGCTGGATTCATCGCCCAGGGTGCTGCACAGCAGCAGCATCCCCTCCTCCGCCGCTCTCAACGGCGGAACCGGCGGCGCGAGGCCGGCGCCTGCGGCTTTTTCCGCTCGGCCTCGACCAGCGTGCCGTCCTCCAGAAAGCGCACGGGCTGCACCTGATAGTGTGAATATTTCGCGATCTCATCCAGCTTGGCCTGCTCCGGCAGCGTGCCGATGATCGAGATGGCAACGCCCTTGCGCTTCGCGCGGCCCGTGCGGCCGATGCGGTGGATGTAATATTCGTTTTCTTCCGGGATGTCGTAGTTCAGCACGCAGTCGACATCATCGACGTCGATGCCGCGCGAGGCGACGTCCGTCGCGATCAGGATCGGCAGTTTCCCGTCCTTGAACGTGCGCATCGTCTTCTCGCGCTTCTGCTGCGGGATGTCGCCGTGGATGCAGTCGGCATCGATGCCCGCGCGGCGGAAATCGTCGCTCAGCCGCTGGCACATCACCTTCGTGTTGCAGAAGATGATCGTCCGCTCGAAGCCCATCGTCCGGAGCAGCTTCATTGCCGTGTCGATCTTCTCCAGCGGCGGGCAGGTGATGGAATACTGCGTGATGTCCGGCCGGTTTTCCGCGTCAGGCTGCACCGTGATCTCCACCTCGTCGCGCTGGTACATCCACGAGACCGTCATGACCTCCTGCGAGATCGTCGCGGAGAAGAGGCCGAGGTTGCGCCGGTTTTTGATCTTTTCGATGATGTGCGTCACATCGTCGAAGAAGCCCATGTCGAGCATTCGGTCGGCCTCGTCGAGGACGACAGTCTGCACGCGGTCGAGCCGGAGCGTTTTGCGCTTATAATGATCCATCAGCCGCCCCGGCGTCGCCACGACGATCTGCGGGTGTTTTTCCAGCTGCTTGATCTGGCTCTCGATCTTCGCGCCGCCATAGACCACGGCCACGCGGATCTTTTTGGAGAATGTCAAAAGGCCGCGCAGCTCGTCGCCGATCTGGATGGCCAGCTCGCGCGTCGGCGCAAGGATCAGGCCCTGAAGGTCTTCGCTGTCCGCGTCGATGTGCTCGATCATCGGGATGCCGAAGGCAAACGTCTTGCCCGTGCCGGTCGGGGCCTTGGCGATGACGTCCTTCCATTCCATGAACGGCGGGATGGCCTCGGCCTGAATTTTGGTCGGGTAGCCGTAGCCCTTCTGCTCCAGCGCCTGTAACACTTCCGCGGACAGGCCGAGATCCGCAAATGTCAGATTCTGTTCCATAGTGTATCGTTCCTTCTTCTGAAAAATCGCAATTTTTTTAATCATATCACATTTTTTCGGTTTTTCAAAGAGGGAAACCAAAAAATTCCCTTGATTTTCCGCTGTACCGGCATTTTCACATGTAGGGGCGGCCGTCCCTACATGGTGCGATGACAAATCAAAAAGACGCCCGGAGGGCGTCTTTTATTTCTGCTGCAAGTCTTTGGGCAGCTGTTTTTCGTTCTGCGCGATCAGAAGGCTGATCAAAAATGCCGGGACCAGCGCCGCCAGCGCAATTGTATACCACGGATGCGCGTAGGCCACGTCATCCGTCATGGCGTATCCAGCAATCAGCATCAGCGCCGCCACGGCGAACAGCACCACGCGGATGGCGTTGCACACCTTGTCATACCGCACCAGATACGCGAACCACGCATCCCCGTCTTCAAACAGCGCCGCCGCGCGCCACGGCGTAAACGTTCTGCAAAACCAGTCCTTCATTGCGTCCAAATTCCTTTCACAGCTCCGCCCATAAGACGTCTTCGTCCGGCAGGCCAAGGCTCCGCTTCAATGCGAGGAAGCTCTCGTCGCTGATGACGTGCTCGATGCGGCAGGCGTCCTCTGCCGCACATTCCCGGCTCACGCCGATGCGCGTCAGCCAGAGCGTCAGGACGCGGTGCCGCTCGTAAATTTTCTCTGCCGCGGCGAAGCCGCGCTCCGTCAGATGGAGCCAGCCGCCGTCTTCGACGGTCAGATAGCCGCCTTCGCGCAGCAGGCCGATCGCGCGGCTGACCGAGGGCTTGGAATAGCCCATGTATTCGCTCACGTCCACGGCGCGGACTTGCCCGCGCTGGTGCAGCAGCACGTGGATGGATTCCAGATACATCTCACCTGATTCCTGTAAATGCACCGCCGCACCTCCGTTTCCTGAATTTAATTATTATACCACAACTTTTCCTACACCGCAACCGGTATTCCGGCTGCGGCTGTTCGACGGATGGAGCGTGGAACAGGAAGCGGCAGGCGGAGCGATTCAGGCCGTTCAGCGCCAGATCAGGATCATCGCCAGATCGTTGACATTGGTCCCGGTCGGCCCGGTCATCAAAAGACCGCCGATTTTTTGCAGCGCATGATACGCATCATTTTCCGCCAGCACCTGCGGCACATCCAGCCCCGCAGCGCGCAGCGCCGCATCCGAGCTTTGGTCGACAAAGCCGCCGGCCGCGTCAGTCGGCCCGTCTGTCCCATCCGAGCCAAACGAGCAGACAGCCGTATTCTGCGTTCCCCGCAGCCCCGGTGCGGCCGCAAGCGTCAGCTCCTGATTCCTTCCGCCGAGTCCCTGCCCGGTCAGATGCACGACCGTTTCTCCTCCGGCAAAGAAGGCCAGCGGCCGCTCCGTCTGCTGATGGCTGCGGGCAATGCTGGCGAGAAAACGCCCCGCTTCACGCGCCTCGCATTCCAGACAGTCTGTCAGCATCCGGCACTGAAAGCCCAGCTTTTGTGCGGCGTCCTGCGCGGCGGCGCAGAGCGCACGGACGCTGCCGGTAATATGCGTTTCCACGTTGGAAAGGTGGTTCGGCGTCGGCGCTTCCAGACAGGAAAGCGCCTCATCGGACAGATGCAGCGCATATTTTTTCACAATGGCCAGCGCCTGCTCTGCGGTAGAGGCATCCGGATACGCCGGCCCGGAGGCGATCATGTCCAGCGGATCGCCGACAATGTCGGACAGGACGATGGAAAACACCCTGGCCGGTGCACAGTGCTGCGCGAACCGCCCCGCCTTCACGCGGGAGAGGCGCTTGCGGATCGTATTCATCTCCACAATGTCCGCCCCGCAGGCCAGAAGCTCGCGCGTGATGCGCTGCTGCTCCTCCGGCGTGATGAACGGCAGCTCAAAAAGCGCCGAACCGCCGCCGGACACCAGAAACAGCACCGTGTCCTCCGCCGTCAGCCGCTCCGTCAGAGCCAGCGCATGGCGAGTTGCCGCAAAGGACGCCGCATCCGCGACCGGGTGCCCGGCCTCAAAGATGGCAAGGCTGCCGATTGCACCGCGCGAATGTCCATGCTTCGTGATCACGACACCGTCCGTGATCCGCGCGCCGAGCGTCTGGTATGCAGCGTTTGCCATCTGCCACGCCGCTTTTCCGATTGCGACGAGATAGACCCGCCCGGAAAGCTCCGCCTGCTCCAGCGCGCTGCGCACGGCCGCATCCGGCTGCACGGCCGCAAGCGCCTGTATCATGATCTGCCCGGCCATTTGGCGTAACGTTTGTTCCATCGTTTTTCTCCTACAGCATGAAACTGGAAGGCGAACTTCGCTTCGCAGCGGAAGTCTGCCTGTCGGGTTTTTCTGACGTGCCATCCGGTTCGGTCCGGAAACTGGCAGGGGGCGCGATGCGCTCCGGAATCTGTGCGCATCAGCGAAGCATATGGCTCAAATTGTAACTGAAATACCCTGAAAAAGCAACCCTGTGCGCACGATCTTCTTCGCGGGGCAGGGATGGACAGATAAAAACCGGCATCTGCCTGAAAGACAGATGCCGGTCACGTTTGCGGTATCTCTTAGTACATGCCGCCCATGCCGCCGCCCTGGGCTGCGGCAGCCGCCATGGCCGCGTCCGCCTGAGGATCGGGCTTGTCGGCCACAAGGGACTCAGTCGTCAGGACGCAGGACGCGATGGACGCTGCGTTCTCGAGCGCCGTGCGAGTGACCTTGGTCGGGTCGACGATGCCGGCGGGGATCATGTCGCAGAAGGTCTCGGTGTAGGCATTGTAGCCATAGCCGACCTTGCGGGAGGAGCGGATCTTCTCAAAGATGATGGAGCCGTCGACGCCCGCGTTCTCCGCGATCTGACGGATCGGGGCCTGCAGGGCCTTGGCGATGATCTGCGCGCCGGTCTTCTCATCGCCGGAGAGCTTGGCGACCAGCTTCTCAACTGCCGGGATCGCGTTGACGAACGCCGTGCCGCCGCCGGCGACAATGCCTTCCTCGACGGCCGCGCGGGTCGCGTTCAGGGCGTCCTCGACGCGGAGCTTCTGTTCCTTCATGGCGACTTCGGTCTGCGCGCCGACCTTGATGACGGCGACGCCGCCGGACAGCTTGGCCAGACGCTCCTGCAGCTTTTCCTTGTCGTAATCGGACGTGGTGACAGCCAGGGTGTTCTTGATCTCGGCCACACGCGCCTTGATGGCGTTGGGGTCGCCGCAGCCGTCGACGATGACGGTGTTGTCCTTGCTGACCTTGACCTGACGGGCACGGCCCAGATCGGTCACCTGCGTGTCAGGCAGGTTCATGTTCAGCTCGCTGGAGATATAGGTGCCGCCGGTGAGGACGGCGATGTCCTTGAGCATTTCCTTGCGGCGGTCGCCGAAGCCGGGGGCCTTGACGCAGACGCAGGTGAAGCTGCCGCGCAGGCGGTTGACCAGCAGGGTGGCCAGGGCGTCGCCCTCGACATCTTCCGCGATGATGACCAGCTTCTTGCCGGCCTTGACGATCTGCTCGAGCAGCGGGAGAATCTCCTGAATCGAGGAGATCTTCTTGTCGGTAATCAGGATATACGGATCGTCGATGACAGCTTCCATCTTCTCGGTGTCGGTGACCATGTAGGGGGAGATGTAGCCGCGGTCGAACTGCATGCCTTCGACAA
>OLNF01001643.1_pt1 | contig 18809 bp, 16 predicted proteins | sample 1673061 | NCBI WGS metagenome assembly OLNF01 (sample SAMEA3136751, study PRJEB25190) | human gut metagenome | reverse complement strand
GCTCAATGTGTAAACCATGTGATTGCACAATCTGTAAACTATGTGACTCTTGACACAATCCGTCCCCCTAATCCTATGCGGCGTTTACGCCACAACTATGTTCACTATGTTCTTTACAACTATCACCTTGCGCACGGTCTTGCCTTCGGTGAAGGGCTTCACGTCGGCGCTTTCAAGCGCAAGCTTCTCTATTTCCTCCTTGGCGGCGTTGGCGGGAACCATTATGCGGGCGCGAACCTTGCCGTTTATCTGCACGCCTATTTCCACGCTGTCCGCTACCAGTGCGCTCTCGTCATATTCGGGCCAGTGCGCCTCGTATATGGGGGAGCCGAGCTTGGCGGCTTCGTTTATCTCCTCCGCAATGTGCGGCGCGAAGGGGAACAGCAGTATCAAAAGCGTCCTCAGCTCATCCCGCGTTATGCTGCCGGTGGCGTAAATATCGTTCACGAAGCTCATTATGGCGGCTATCGCCGTGTTGAACTTCATGCGCTCTATGTCCTCGCTCACCTTCTTTATTGTGGCGTGGTAGCTGGCCTTCACGCTGTCGCGCACGCCCTGAGCGTCGCTTATCATGTCCTGCAAGCGCCATACGCGCTCAAGGAACTTGCGGCAGCCCTTGGTGCCCTGCGTGTTCCAGGGGATGGGCTGATCGAACGCGCCCATGAACATTATGTACATGCGGAATGCGTCCGCGCCGTATTCCTTGATGTAATCATCCGGATTTACAACGTTGCCGCGGGACTTGCTCATCTTCTCGCCGTTTTCGCCAAGCACCATGCCGTGGCTGGTGCGCTTCATATACGGTTCGGGCGTGGGCACAACGCCTATATCGTAAAGGAACTTGTGCCAGAAGCGGGAATAGAGCAGGTGCAGCGTGGTGTGCTCCATGCCGCCGTTGTACCAGTCAACGGGCATCCAATACTTCAGCGCCTCGGGCGAAGCAAGGGCGTTGTCGTTATGCGGGTCTGTATAGCGCAGGAAGTACCAGCTGGAACCGGCCCAGTTGGGCATGGTGTCCGCTTCGCGCACGGCGGGGCCGCCGCAATGCGGGCAGGTGGTGTGCAGCCAATCCTTTGCGCGGGCAAGGCAGGAACTGCCGTCGTCCGTGGGGGAGAAATCGTCAAGCATGGGCAGCTTCAGCGGCAGTTCGCTCTCCGGAAGGGGAACCCAGCCGCACTTTTCGCATTTTACAAGGGGTATCGGTTCGCCCCAGTAACGCTGGCGGGAGAATACCCAGTCACGCAGCTTATAGTTCACCTTGCGGTGGCCTATGCCTTCCTTTTCAAGGTAATCGGCAATGGCCTTCTTGGCCTCTGCCACTTCCATGCCGTTAAGGAAGCCGGAGTTTACCATGCGCCCATGTTCGCATTCGGTGTATGCTTCCTTGCTGACGTCTCCGCCCGCAACTACTTCTACTATTGGCAGATTGAAGGTCTTTGCGAATTCATAGTCGCGCGTGTCGTGCGCGGGAACGGCCATTATTGCGCCCGTGCCGTAGCTCATCAATACATAGTCGGAAACCCAAATGGGTATCTCCTTCTTGGTAACGGGGTTGATTGCGCTCACGCCTTCAAGCACAACGCCCGTTTTTTCCTTATTAAGCTCGCCGCGTTCAAAGTCGCTCTTGTGGGCGGCCTCCTCGCGGTATTTGGCAACGGCGTCCCAGTTGGCTATTCTGTCCTTATATTTGTCTATATATGGATGCTCGGGGCTTATTACCATGTATGTTGCGCCGAAGAGCGTGTCCGGGCGGGTGGTGTAAACGGTCAGCTTATCGTCCGTGTTTGCTATTATAAAGTCCACCTCAGCGCCTTCGCTGCGGCCTATCCAGTTGCGCTGCTGCGTCTTTACGCGCTCAATGTAGTCCACCTTGTCCAGGTCGTCTATAAGCTTCTGCGCGTATTCGGTTATTTTGAGCATCCATTGGCTGCGCACCATCTGTATAACCTGCCCGCCGCAGCGTTCGCATACGCCGTCCACGACCTCCTCGTTGGCAAGGCCAACCTTGCAGGAGGTGCAGAAGTTTATGGGTATTTCCGCCTTGTAGGCAAGGCCGTGCTCGTAAAGCTTAAGGAAAATCCACTGCGTCCATTTATAGTATTCCGGATCCGCCGTGCTTATCTCTCTGGACCAATCGAAGGAGTAGCCCAGCCTTTTAAGCTGCGCGCGGAAGCGGGCAATGTTAGTCTCCGTCACCTTGGCGGGGTGTATGCCGGTTTTTATGGCGTAGTTCTCCGTGGGCAGGCCGAATGCATCGTATCCCATGGGGAACAGCACATTGTAGCCCTCCAGCCTGCGCTTGCGGCAAATAACGTCCATTGCCGTGAACGGGCGCGGGTGCCCAACGTGAAGCCCCTGGCCGGAAGGATAGGGGAATTCGATAAGCCCGTAAAACTTGGGCTTGGTGTAATCCGTTTTGGCTTCGTTGCAATGCGCTTCTTCCCAGCGCTTTTGCCATTTCAGCTCTATCGGGTCGTGTTCGTAGCGCTCTGACATCGGTTTTTATCCTTTCATGCTTTGTGTAAAAAATAAAGCCGCCTCTTATATTGCAAGAGACGGAACATTTTTCCGCGGTACCACTCCGCTTGGCGGCATAAACCGCCCGCTTTAGCCCCCTGTAACGCGAGGAACGCGCCGCGCATTGCCGCGGCAGACTCCGCGGCGAGCTTCACCGCACCGCGGCTCCCCCTTTCAGCAAAACGGGGGCTCTCTTTGCCCGCGGGAAACGATTACTGTTCCGCATCATAGTCCACGTCACATTTTATTGGAAAAAGCCCGCATTGTCAATACAGCTTGGCCAAAAGTCATATTATAAACATTTTTGCCGTTGCGCTTTGGGCGGGTGATTTACTATAATATATAAATCGGAAACGTAAATACGCAAACTGGAGGTTTACCCTGAATGACCCTTTGGATAAAGAACGCAAACATTGCCACCATGGATAAGGCTCGTCCCCATGCTCAGGCGGCGGTTGTGATAGGCGGCTTTTTTGCCTGCGTAGGCAGCGAAAAGGAGACGGAGGCCTATCTTAGTGTGCATCCGCAGGAGGAGCTTGAAACAATAGACTGCGGCGGCAATTTCGTAATGAGCGGCTTTAACGACAGCCATATGCACTATCTGCACTATGTCCGCGCCAAAAAGACCGCCGTTGACCTATACGGCTGCACATCGCTCAAGGAAGTGCTTTCGCGTATGCGGCGCGCCCTTGAGCAGGATTACGACCCATCGCTTGGCCTGTGGCTCACGGGCGAAGGCTGGAACCACGATTATTTTACCGATGAGCAGCGCTTCCCCACGGCAAAGGAACTGGACGCGATAACAACGGAATATCCCATGCTTATAATGCGCGCCTGCTTCCATATAGGCGTTATGAATTCAAAGGCCATGGAGCTGATGAACATAAATAAGGATACCGTGGGGCAATACGGCGTATATGCCGAAACCTATCCCGACGGCACGCCCAACGGCGTAATAAAGGAGGGCGTGTTTGACGACATTAAGGCGCGCCTGCCCATGCCCGGCTGTGAACAGCTTCTTGAAATGATGATAGACTGCCAGAAGGATCTGTTTGAATGCGGCATAACCAGCATACAGTCCGACGATTTCAAATATTGCCCCGAAGGCCACGCATACGAAATGATGGCGCTGCTGCGCACGGCGGCGGAGAAAGGCCGCTTTAAGCTGAGAATGGCGGAGCAGGCGCTGCTGCCCACCCATGCGGACATGGACGAATTTTTCGATAAGCATGGCTTTGACGACAGCTTCGGCAACCGCACATTCAAAATAAACTGCGTGAAGCTATTGAGCGACGGCTCTCTCGGCGCGCGCACGGCATACATGCGCAAGCCCTATGCGGACGATCCCACCACCCGCGGCATTGCCATATATGAGCAGGAGGAGCTAAACTCCCTTGTGCTCCGCGCGCACAGCCATAATATGCCCGCCATAATACATGCCATCGGCGACGGGGCGGTTGAAATGTGCCTTAACGCAATAGAGTATGCGCGGCGGGAAATGCCGCATCTTCATCCGCGCCACGGCATAGTGCATTGCCAAATAACGGATAAGGCGCAGGTGGAGCGGTTTAAGGAGCTGGACGTTATTGCATACATTCAGCCCGTGTTCATAAATTACGATATGCATATAGTTTACGACCGCGTGGGAAAGGAGCTTGGCAGCACGTCCTATGCATGGGCGGATTACATACGCCTTGGCGTGCATGCGCCCTTCGGCACGGATTGCCCCGTGGAGTCGTTCCGCCCGCTGCCGGGCATATACTGCGCCGTTACCAGCCGCGATCTTAATGGCAGCGGCCCCTTCCTGCCGCAGCAGATACTGGATAGGGAAACGGCGCTGTATTGTTACAGCGCGCAGGGCGCGTACTGCACGGGCGAAGAAGGCGTGAAGGGCAAAATAAAGGAAGGCATGTATGCGGACTTTATAGTGCTGGATAAAGACCTTGTGAGCTGCACCGATATGGAGATACTTGAAGCAAAGGTGCTGCGCACATTTGTTAACGGAAAATGCGTTTACGAAAGATAAAGAAAGGATATGGGCAAAATGAAAACGGCACTTATTAACGGAAAAATATATGTTGAGCGCGGCGTGTTCCAAAGCGCGGCGGCTATGGAAAACGGCATAATAACCGCCGTTGGTACGGATGAAGAAATACTCACCCGTGCGGGCAAGGACGCAAGGATAATTGATTGCGAAGGCCGCACGGTAATACCCGGCCTTAACGACAGCCATATGCATCTGCTCATGATGGGCGCGGGGCTTTATCAGGTGGATATAAACGGCGTAAAATCAATAGACGAAATGATAGCGCGCGCAAGGGCGTTCATGCGGGAGCATCCCGAGCGCTGCCGCGAAGCGATACACGGCGTTGGCTGGAACCAGGATATGTTTGAAGGGGAGAAGCGCATACCCACGCGGCACGATCTGGATAAAATTTCAACCGAAATACCAATCGTGCTTGAGCGCATATGCGGCCATGTAGTTACCGCAAACACAAAGGCGATAGAGCTGCTGGGGCTAAAGCCCGGCTCCGCGCAGTTCCCCGGCGGCACGTTTGAGCTGGAGCCGGACGGCTACCCAAGCGGCGTATTTACCGAAAACGCCTGCGGCGAAATACTTTCCGTAATTCCCGAATACAGCGAAGCGCAGCTCGAGGCCATGTTTATAGACGCAATGAACTACGCCGCCGCGCACGGCCTTACCAGCGTGCAGTCCAACGATGCAGGCACCTCCGCCGCGCCGGAAATAGTTTTCCCGCTTGTCAGGCGCGTGTTTGAAGGCGGCAGGGCAAAGCTTAGGTATCATCATCAGGTGTGCTATCATACTCCTGCGGAATTCGGGGCGTTTATAGAGGGCGAATTTGCCCGCGGCGATTATTCGCACCCGTGGCTTACGCTCGGGCCGCTGAAGCTGTTCCGCGACGGCTCCCTCGGCGGAAGGACAGCCACTATGCGCCATGAATATCTGGACGATCCCGGCAACTACGGCGTGGAGGCTACGCACGATGAGGAGATGCTTGAAATGTGCCGCATGGCGGACGAAGCGGGCATACAGGTTGTTACCCACGTTATTGGCGACAAGGCCATAGAGGATACCGTGCGGTGCTACGAATCCGTGCTGCACGGCGGCAAAAACCCGCTGCGCCACGGCCTTGTGCATTGCCAGATAACCGATATGCCGCTGCTTGAGCGCATTGTGAGGGACGATATACTTGCGCTGTATCAGCCCATATTCCTTGATTACGATATGCATGCCGTTATTTCCCGCTGCGGAGAGGAGCTTTCCTCCACGTCATATGCGTTCGGCACCATGGCGCGGCTCAATGCCAAGGTGTCCTACGGCACGGATTGCCCCGTTGAGGACTGCAACCCCTTTCCCAACATATACTCCGCCGTTACCCGAAAGGATAAAAACGGCTGGCCCGAGGGCGGCTTCTTCCCCAAGGAGTGCGTGGACGTTTGCACGGCCATCGATGCATATACCGCGGGCAGCGCATACGCCCAGTTTATGGAAAACGAAAAGGGGCGCATAAAGCCCGGCTTCATGGCGGACATGGTGATGCTTGATAAGGATATTTTCACCTGCGACCCGATGGAGATACGCGATATACTGCCAGTTATGACGATAGTGGGTGGGGAAATAGTTTACGAGATGTAAAGTTATGAATATCTATTTGACTGAAATTGCAAGCGCGGCAGCCATCGCACAGGAGAATATGCAGCGCGAGCATGTGCCCGGGCTTGCGATGGCGTTCATAAAAAACGGCGAGCTTGTGATGAGCCAATGCCTTGGCATTGCGGACACGGAGCGCGGCATACCCGTATCGAACGAAACTTATTTTGAGGCCGCATCGCTCACAAAGCCGTTTTTCGGCAGGCTGGTGTTTGAATTGGCGGATGAAGGCGTAATAGACCTTGACAGGCCGCTGAGCGAATATGAGCAGGCATGGACGCCCTGCACGGATGCGCGCTTTGCATGCGTAACGGCAAAGGATGTTATGAGCCACGCAAGCGGTCTGCCCAACTGGGGCAAGCTGCCAACGGAGCTTTGCTTTGAGCCTAAGCGCGGGTTCGGCTATTCCGGCATGGGGTATTATTACCTGCAATCCATAATAGAAAAGCGGCTCGATACGCGCCTTGACGACCTTATGCAAAAACGCCTGCTCGACCCCTTCGGCATGGACAAGGCGGCGCTTATATGGACGGGTGCATTGCGCAATACGCTTGCGCGCACGGTTGATGCGGAAGGGAATATAGAGCCCATGCGCTCCTCGGCGCGGCATTCCACGGGCATGGAGCCGAACAGCGCGTTTTCGCTGTATGTAACGATTGACGATTATCCGAAGTTCCTTTTGAACATACTGAAGGAGCCTGACTTTGCCGCGCGTGTGCGCTCCGTAAGGAACTGCGCCGGCAACGGCGTGGAGTGGGGCCTTGGCTGGGGGCTTTACAACGAGCGCATATGGCACTGGGGCGACAACGGCGGCTTCAAGTCCCTTGTCTGCTTCGACCCCGCCACCCGCGACGCCCTGCTCATCCACACCAACGGCTTCAACGGCCTTAACGTCTGCTTCGCCATAGCCGAGCATGTTACGGGCGAAAGCTTTAACGATATTGCCGAAATGGTAAATGGGGCGGAGTGAGGAGAAAGAGTAAAGCAGCCAATTCGTTAAAAACGCGGGTTGGCTGCTTTTGCATTTATAGCTCTTTTGTCGGTTTGACTTTAACTTAATGCTGAGCTACGGTTGCTCTTATGCACTTGATTCTTTCTTCATATTCATGAATTTTATTGAGGTGAAGCTGCTTTGCTGCGCCCGATAACGATTGGTCTTTATGCCACCATAATCCATGCTGAGTTGCAGTATAATACCACGAATGGCTGTTTATTGCCTCGGTACGGAAATAAATAAGATTTTCATATCGAAGGAGAGCATCTGCGTCATTTTCATCGCATAGTTCGTTTGCCACTTCCAATATGTCTATACAATAACCGAGCCTGTCAACATATTTTTTCCAAGCATAGTTATCAGGGTGACCGCCGTTATTTTCTTTATAAGATGGTAAAATGACATCTTCAAAGGCTTTGACTGCATATGCGTTAATTGCCTTTGCTATCGGCGCGGTAAGCTTTGGCAGCGGAATAGTGATTCCTGAATGAGTCATAAACAGAGTTACGTTGTTTAGAACATAAGAAATATCCGATATAAGGCCATTTACTTCATCCTCAACAGGCCATTTTGCGAATTGTTTGCCGCGCAAAATTACTGCGGCCGTGGCAAGGTCAGTTATTTCGGATTCCGCGCGGATAAGCAACGCTTCCTTGACTCCTTCCGGCGCATAATCAATGGCTTTATTATAAGCCGCAACGCATTCGGACAATCTTGGCCTTTGCAGCGTGGATTGCCAGCCTGCCGCCGAGCCTTTCAAAAACCATGCTTTATAACATGCCGGGTCAATTTCAATGATTTTATTGCAGTAAGTTTCGGCTTCTTGCTTGTTGCCGGCATCGTATGCGTTTTGTGCTAACGCATAGTAATTGCTGATTTTATCGGAGATATTCATTTCATCAGCTATCAATTTCTTTGCTTCTTCGGGTAAGTATTTTACGCCGCAGAACTGACATACGAATAAGCCGTCTTTTTTAACTATATCGTTGCTGCCGCACATTTCGCAGACCAATGCTTTCATGCTGTACCTCCGCAATTTCTGTGGATAACGATTTATAATCAGTATACCATAAAACGGGCAAATGTGTATGATTAGACTGCTTTTAGCGCCGCGGCATATAGAAAAAGCCCGCAGCTTCCCGCGGGCTTTGGGTGAATTTATTCGGGTTTATTTGGTGAGGGCCTCTGCCACCGCCACCGCCACGGCCACGGTTGCGCCGACCATGGGGTTGTTGCCCATGCCGATAAGACCCATCATTTCCACATGAGCCGGTACGGAGGAGGAGCCGGCGAACTGCGCATCGGAATGCATACGGCCCATCGTGTCCGTCATGCCGTAGCTGGCGGGGCCTGCCGCCATGTTGTCCGGGTGCAGCGTGCGGCCCGTGCCGCCGCCGGAGGCAACGGAGAAATACTTCTTGCCGTTTTCAACGCACCACTTTTTGTATGTTCCCGCAACGGGGTGCTGGAAGCGGGTGGGGTTGGTGGAGTTGCCGGTTATGGATACGTCCACGTTCTCGTGGCGCATTATGGCAACGCCCTCGTTCACGTCGTCCGCGCCGTAGCAGAGCACCTTCGCGCGGTCGCCGTCGCTGAAAGCGGTGGTCTTTACTATGGTAAGCTCGCCCGTGTACTGGTTATATTCGGTTTCAACGTGGGTGAAGCCGTTTATGCGGCTGATTATATAGGCCGCATCCTTGCCAAGGCCGTTGAGTATTACCTTGAGCGGCTCCTTGCGCACCTTGTTCGCCGTGCGGGCTATGCCGATTGCGCCCTCTGCCGCGGCAAAGCTTTCGTGTCCGGCAAGGAAGGCGAAGCAATGCGTGGATTCGGAAAGCAGCATCGCGCCAAGATTGCCGTGGCCCAGACCCACCTTACGCTGATCGGCAACGGAGCCGGGTATGCAGAACGCCTGCAAGCCTTCGCCTATGCATTCGGCCGCTTCCGCCGCGCTCTTAACGCCCTTCTTCAGCGCTATCGCCGCGCCGAGGGTATATGCCCAAACCGCGTTTTCGAATGCTATGGGCTGAATGCCCTGCACTATGCCGCGCACGTCTACGCCATGCTCCTTGGTGAAGGCTTCGCATGCTTCAAAGCCGTCGAACCCATACTTTGCAAGCACGGGGCGCAGGGTATCTATTCTTCTTTCGTATCCTTCAAAAGTGACCATCTTTACGCCTCCTTATATTACTGCTTGCGCGGGTCTATAACGGTTACCGCCTCGGCAAAGCGGCCATAGGTGTTTATGTTGGAGCGGAAAGCCTCGTTCGGCTCCACGCCCTTCTTTATGGCGTCCATCATCTTGCCAAGATTTACGAATTTGTAGCCTATTATTTCGTTGTTCTTGTCAAGCCCTATTTCAAGCACATAGCCTTCGGCCATTTCAAGGTACCTGGGGCCCTTTTTCCTTGTGCCGAACATGGTGCCTATCTGGCTCCTTAAGCCCTTGCCAAGGTCCTCAAGCCCGGCGCCTACGGGTAGGCCGTCGTCCGAAAACGCGCTCTGGCTGCGGCCGTAAACAATCTGCAAAAACAGCTCCCGCATGGCGGTGTTTATGGCGTCGCACACAAGGTCCGAATTAAGCGCCTCCAATATGGTCTTGCCGGGCAGTATCTCCGCCGCCATTGCCGCGGAATGCGTCATGCCAGAGCAGCCTATCGTCTCCACCAGCGCTTCTTCAATTATGCCGCCCTTTATGTTCAGCGTCAGCTTGCATGCGCCCTGCTGCGGCGCGCACCAGCCCACGCCGTGGGTCAGGCCGAATATGTCCGTAATCTCCTTTGCTTTAACCCATTTGCCCTCCTCGGGAATGGGTGCGGGGTCGTGCTTTGCGCCCTTTGCCACGCAAAACATCTCTTCAACCTCACGCGAATACTGCATGAAATATCTCCTCCTTTGTTTATCTTTTATCTTTTCGCATAATAGTATATCATAAAAAGTGATATGAAAACCACGAAAAACGTTTTTTCACATTCACTTTGCTTATGACGCATTGAAGTATTATCAATATCGCTTTACGGGGCAAGCGAGTGTGTTGTATTATAAGGCGTATAAAGAAAACGTAAATACTGCGCCGCAAGGGGGACGGGATATGACCGGATTTATAATATATTTTACGCTGCTGAGCATAGCGCATCTGTTCTTCTGCTATTTTGGCATGCATACGCCAAGAAAGCTTACAAAGCCGCTGCTGCTCCTTTCGCTTGCCGCTTGCTATGCGTGCGCGGCAAAGCCTGTGGACGGTGCGGTGCTGGCGGCGCTTATATGCGGCCTTGCGGGCGATATATTGCTGATATGGGAAAGGACGGACAGGTTCTTTATACCGGGCGCATTGAGCTTTGCGCTTGGGCATGGGCTGTATGCGCTTAGCATATTCCGCCGCACCCCCGGCGCAACCCAATCGCACCTTATAACGGCGGCGGTGTTCATTGCGGCGTATATAGCCGTTGTAGCATACATGAGCTTCAGGCTTGAAAAGCATGTGGACGATAAAAAGCTCCGCATACTCATGCCCGTGTATCTTAGCATAGTTGCTGCGGTGAACGTTTTTGCGTGGGTGAATTTTGTGGCGCGGATAAATTCGGGCGAAGGGCAGTTTTACGCCGCGCTGATAACGCTTGGGTCAATGCTGTTCTTGACTTCGGACACAATACTTGCGCGCTGCATGTTCGTGCGCGATGTTGAACGGCCGAATTTCCCTGTGATGATAACATATATACCGGCGCAGGCGCTGCTGTGCTTCGGCTATATCGGACTTGGGGCGTAAAGCATGGCCGCACGGGAAAGACTTATTGCGCTTGTTAAGGCGCTGAATGAATATACGGATGAAGAGCATCCGCTGAGTGCGGGCAAGCTTTGCGCTATACTTGCGCAGCATGGCATTGCGGCAAACAGGCGCAGCATATATGCCGACGTTGCCGCGCTGAACCGCATGGGCTGGAAGATAGAAAGCACCACGCGCGGGTATTATGCAAACGACCGCCCGTTCACGGCGGAGGATGCGCGGCTTATAATGCTTGCGCTGGACTGCGCGCCGTTTATGGACGAGGCTACGACGCAGAGGCTTAGGCAGGGCATAGCAAAAACGCAGAGCGTGAACTTTGAAAGCCCGGCCGGGATAGAGCGCACATACGGCGCACAAAACAGGCTGAGATCCGCGATAGAAACCATAACCCTGGCGATAGACGCCCAAAAGCAGCTAAGCTACGTTCCCGCCGCCTGCCTTGACGATACGGACATTTGGCCGCGCGAAAAAATAGAGCCGATATGCCTTATATATGCCGGCGGCGAATTTGTGCTGCGCGCGGCGGTGAACGGCGGTATCGACTATATTCCCTTAAACGCTATGTTTGATATAAAGCTTGAGCGCCGCAGCGTTAAGCATCCTTCGGTGCGGCGGAAGGCGAATGCGCCGCATAAAAGCTGAGCGCAGCAAGGCTTACGCATGCGCCGGCAAGCATCCTGTAATAAAGCGTATAGCTTACAAAAAAGCTGAGTGCGAAAAGCGCCGCGGCAACAAGCAGATACCGCGCGCATCTTCCGCGGCCTATGGCCGTGGATACGCTCTGCTTTTTTATTTGCTTTTTCTGCTCCGCCTGTTTCAATATATATTGCCTTACGGCGTTATCGTCGGGCATTTTGGCGCAGGAAGCGAGCATATCGCCCGATATAAAGGCAACGCTCAGCCCATCGTAACGCGCGGCGATGTCCCGCGCCGGCTGGCTCACAGAGGCGGAGGAGAATATGAAAAGGCTTTTGCAGCCGCGCCTGTTTGCCGCGCGGCAGGCGCAAAGCACCGTTTCTTCATCCACTGGGGAAAGCGTCTGCGCGGTATATACAAGGCTTTCGCCCGCAAATACGTCGCCGTGGCGCTTTATGTATTCGCGCACTATGCCCAAAAACTCGCTCCGCGGCATAAGCACAAGGCTTTCGCTGAACAGCTTTTTTGAAAGGCGGGCGTTTTCGCGCAATATGAATTTTTCAAGCCGCACGCTTTTTACAAGCTCGGCAAATACGGATATGGCCCCGACCGCAGCTGCCGTGAGCACAGCGGCGGCGATAATGCTTTCCACGTTGAACGAAAACCAAAGATAGCATGCAATAAGCAATATTACCCTTAGCGCAATAAAGTCCGCGGCGCGGGCAAAGGCCGTGCGCCCGCGGTAAAAGCGGCGCTTGTAATACGCGTTCAGCGTTCTTTTTTCACCAATGCTCATGTTTAATTCCCCCTGTTGCTTTTTTATGGATTGTTCCCATCGTGCGCGGCGATTATTCGCGGTTTACTACCAAGGAATAGTAGTGTATAATAAATTCAATGAGAATCGGTATATTGGGGGGCAGCTTTAATCCCCCGCACAACGGACATGTTTATATTGCGCGCGAGGTCAGGCGGCGTTTCTCGCTTGACAGGGTGCTGTTTATGGTGGCGGGCGATCCGCCGCATAAAAGCATCGCTTTTGGCGTGGATGCAAAAGAACGGCTTGAGCTTACCCGTGCCGCGCTTGCGGGCGAGGAAGGGCTTATTGCGTGCGATGATGAGATTCGCCGCGGCGGCGTGAGCTACATGGCGGATACGCTGATGGGGCTGTATAACGGCGTTGACGAGCTGTATCTTATAGTGGGCGCGGACATGTTAAAAACATTGCACCAATGGAGCAGGCCTGAAACCATATTTGCGCTTGCGGGCATAATAGCCGTTGGGCGGCCGGACAACGCGGGCGATTATGAAGCAGCGCGGGAACTTAGGCGGCGCTACGGCGCGCGCATACGCATGGCGGATTTTTGTGGGCCTGATATATCGTCAACCGAGATACGCCGCCGCGTGAACATGGCGAAAGGCATTGCAAAGCTTGTTCCCTACGGCGTGATGGAGCGTATATACGCGGGGCTTTTATATCAAAGCGAGGGTATTCTATCTTATGAAAAGCACCTTGCGGAATACACCAAGCCCAAGCGCCTTGCCCACTCTATAGGCACAATGGGCTACGCCGTGGAGCTTGCGGCAATATGGGGCGCGGACGGCAAAAAGGCGCGCATAGCAGGGCTGCTGCACGACTGCGCAAAGCTTGGCGACGAGGACGCATTGCGGCTTGCCAAGGAATACGGCTATACGCCAAATACTCAGCAGCGGTGTGCGCCCGGTCTTTTACACGGCCCCTTGGGGGCGATAAGGGTGCACAGGGAGTTCGGGATAGATGACGCGGACGTTATAAATGCCATCGGCTGCCACGTTTTCGGCCGGATGAACATGACAAAGCTTGATAAAATATTATACGTTGCGGATAAAGCAGAGTTCACGCGGACGTATGAAGGCGTTGACAAGCTGAGGGACATGGCGAAGAAGGATCTTAACGGCGCGGTGCTTATGACCATGAATAACTCAATAGGCCATCTGCTTGCGCGGGGTATAGAGCCGACGGACGAATCCCTTATGATAAGGCAGGCAATAAAAAGAGAGACCGAAAATAATAAAGGAGATATAAAATGAGCGAATTTTTTAACGCGATAGATGCACAGGACGAAGAAAACATCCGCCGCCAGGCGATGATGATATGCGACGCGCTTTATAATAAAAAGGCGCAGGACATAATGGCCATACACGTTGGGGACAGGACCATAATAGCGGACTGGTTTGTGGTATGCTCCGGCCGGGCAACGGCGCAGGTGAAGGCGCTTTGCGACGAAATTGAAGAAAAGGCCGAAGGAATGGGCCTTAGCGTAAGACGCATAGAAGGATACAGCGAAGGCCGCTGGATAGTTATTGACTTCGGCAGCATATTGGTGCACATATTCTATCCCGAAGAAAGGGAGTATTACAATATGGAAAGGCTGTGGGTAGACGACCCGCGCGGCTTTGTTGATTATTCAAAGCTGATGCTTGAAAAGGAGCGCGAGGAGGAGCTCAGGCGCAGGGCCGCAGAGAAGGGCGAATAACATAGAAAAATCGGCATATAAGCGGCATACGCGCGTTGACAAGCGGCGTTAGTGATGCTATTATATAATTTGATAGGCAATGAATAAGGATGTAGCCGTATTGCGTCCGCACAAGAGAAGGCAGGCCGTGGCTGGAAGCCGCCGCGAACAGGGCATATGGTGAAGGACGCCTTATGAGCCTTCCGCAGGAAATGGCGGACGGTCGCCCCGCGTTATGGGGCGCGAGCGGAGCATTTTATTGTGCTCAATAAGGGTGGTACCGCGGGTTCCCCGTCCCTGTTTAAGGATGGAGAACCCTATTTTTATAAGGGAAATATGAAAGAGGTGTATTATGCAGATTCAGGCGCCTAAGGGCATGAAGGACGTTACCCCTAAGGAAAGCTACAAATGGCAGTATATCGAAAAGCTTATGCGCAGCGCTTGCGCGGAATTCGGCTACCGCGAAACCCGCACGCCGGTGCTGGAGCATACGGAGCTTTTTGCCCGCGGCGTGGGAGACACAACGGACATTGTGCAAAAGGAAATGTATACCTTTACCGATAAGGGAGACCGTTCCGTAACGCTGAAGCCGGAGGGCACGGCGGGCACTGTGCGCATGTTCCTTGAAAACAAGCTTTTTGCCGACGCGCAGCCCACAAAGATGTTCTATCTTTATTGCCCCGTTTTCCGCTACGAAAAGCCGCAGGCGGGCAGGCTAAGGGAGCATCACCAGTTCGGCGTGGAGGTTTTCGGCGCGCCCAGGGCCAGCGCGGATGCGGAGGTTATCTCCCTTGCTATAAGCATACTGAACGAGCTTGGCATAAAGAGCGTAAAGGCCAAAATAAACAGCATAGGCTGCCCCGAATGCAGGCCAAAGTATAACGCCGCGCTGAAGGAATATCTTAAGGCGAATTACGATGAGCTTTGCGAAACCTGCAAAACGCGCTATGAAAAGAACCCGCTCAGAATACTGGACTGCAAGGAAAAGCGTTGCGGCGAAATAGCCGCGGCAGCACCCAAGGTGCTTGATTATCTTTGCCCCGAATGTCAGGCACACTTTGAGGAACTTAAAGCCTCCCTTGATGCGCTGGGCATAGAATACGAAGTTGATCCCATGATAGTGCGCGGGCTTGATTATTATACGAAAACCGTGTTCGAGCTTGTTTCTACCGAAGGCGCGTATACCGGCACGGTGTGCGGCGGAGGCAGGTATGATGGACTAATCGAGCAGCTTGGCGGGCCGAAGATGAACGCTGTCGGCTTCGGCATGGGCATGGAAAGGCTGCTGCTGGTTGCGGAAAGCTTCAACCCCATACCCGAACCCAACCTTGTGGACATATACATTGCACCCGTTGGGGACGAAGCAAGGAACGTTGGACTGAAGCTTGCGGGAGAGCTTAGAAAGCACGGCGTAAAGACCGAATTTGACCACGTTGGCCGCAGCTTCAAGGCGCAGTTTAAGTATGCGGACAAGCTTAACGCGCGCTTTGTTGCCGTGATAGGCGAGGACGAGGTTAAAAACGGCGTAATAAAGCTGAAAAACATGGCGGACGGCACGGAGACGGCGCTTGGCATAGAGGGCTTTGCCGAAAAGGCCGCTGAATTGGTTAAATAAGCTGAAAAGCGAAAAATACAGAATAATTTATTAAGGAGCATACAGGATAATGATACAGTCACGAACCCATACCTGCGGCGAGCTTAGGCTCGGCAACGTGAACGAGCGCGTTACGCTTGCGGGCTGGATGGAAAACGTCCGCGTAGTGGGCAGCAACTTCGCCTTTGTGGTGCTGCGCGATTTTTACGGCACAACGCAGATAGTCATAGAAACCGAAGAGATGATGAACATTATAAAGGGCATCAATAAGGAATCCACCATCTCCGTTACCGGTACCGTGCGCGAGCGCGCAAGCAAGAACGCCAAGCAGCCCACCGGCGAAATAGAGGTCGTACCCGAAAAGATAGAAGTGCTGGGCCGCTGCATTTATAACGAGCTGCCCTTTGAAATAAACCGCAGCCGCGAAGCGGATGAAACGCAGCGGCTCAAATACCGTTATCTTGATTTGAGGAACCCCGAAGTCAAGAACAATATAATTCTGCGCTGCAACGTTATAGCTGCGCTCAGGAAGGCCATGCTTGAACATAACTTCCTTGAAATAACCACGCCTATACTTACCGCATCCAGCCCCGAAGGCGCAAGGGACTATCTTGTGCCCGCAAGGAAGCACCCCGGCAAGTTCTATGCCCTGCCGCAGGCGCCGCAGCAGTTTAAGCAGCTTTTGATGACCTCCGGCTTCGATAGGTATTTCCAGATTGCCCCCTGCTTCCGTGACGAGGACGCCCGCGGGGACAGAAGCCCCGGCGAATTCTATCAGCTGGATATGGAAATGGCCTTTGCCTCGCAGGAGGATGTTTTTTCCGTAATAGAGGACGTTCTGCCGCCCATTTTCGCAAAATACGGAACGTATAACGTGGCCTCCTCCGCGCCGTTCAAGCGCATAGCCTATAACGATGCGCTGGAACAGTTCGGCACGGATAAGCCGGATTACCGCATAGATTTGAGGATACAGGACATAACTAAGCTGGTAGCTGGCAGCGAATTTGCTCCCTTTGCCGAGGGCAACACCGTTAAGGCCATAGCCTGCAGCGGCTGCGAGCTGACCAGAAAGCATATAGACAAGCTGTGCGCCGATGTTGAGGTGCGGGCCGGCTTCAAGCCCTATTGGTTCAAGGTGGAGGCGGACGGCAGCTTCGCGGGCGGCGTCGCCAAGTTCATGGCGCCGCATCACGATGCTGTAGTTGAAGCGCTCGGCCTCACTCCGGGAACGCTTATCGGCATAGCTGCGGGCAAAAAGTCTGCCGCGCAGAAAACCGCCGGAGTCATGCGCAAAATGCTCGGTGCGCTGGTACCCGGTCATATGGACAAGGAACGCTATGAATTCTGCTGGGTGGTCGATTTCCCGATGTATGAAATAGGCGAAGAATCCGGCGAGCTTGAATTCTGCCATAATCCGTTCTCCATGCCCGGCGGCGGCGCGGAGACGCTGAGGAAGGCTATCGCGGGCGAAATAGACCCGCTCACCATAACCGCGCAGCAGTACGACCTTGTTTGCAACGGTATAGAGCTTTCTTCCGGCGCTGTGCGAAATCACGACCCCGAAATAATGATAGAGGCGTTCCGCCTTGTGCGCCTTGGCGAAGAGGACGTGAAGAAAAAGTTCCCTGCCATGTACAACGCGTTCTGCTACGGTGCGCCGCCCCATGCCGGCATAGCCCCTGGCGTGGACAGAATGGTTATGCTGCTTGCGGGCGAGGACAGCATAAGGGAAATAATACCGTTCCCCATGAACAAGAACGCGCAGGATATTCTGATGGGTGCGCCTGGAACGGTAACGGACAAGCAGCTTGAGGAACTGCATATAAAGGTGGACATAGATGAGTGAGGACGTAAGGCAAAAGGGCATAGTTGTTGAAGCAAACGGCAAAAGGGCCACTGTGCGCTTCAAAAAAACGGATGCCTGCGGCCATTGCAACGCATGCTTCCGCTTTGGCTCTAACGAGGCGGATATAGAAATGGACAATATTCTCGGCGCAAAGAAGGGCGACGAGGTGTATATAGACATGCATGCAAACACCGTGCTCAAGGCCAGCGCCATAGTATACGGCATTCCCATAATAGGGCTTATACTGGGCGTGGTGATAGGCTCCCGCTTTGGCGAGATATATGCCGCGATAGGCGGCGTTGCGCTGAGCGGGCTGAGCTTCCTTATACTTAAAAAGCTGGAGCCGAAATTCGCCAAAATGAACGAATTCAAGCCCAGAATGACCGCCTTTGTAAACGAAGAAGGCAAAGAATAAAAAAGAATAAACACAAAAGGAGGAAGAACAATGGTAAAGCATCTTACTTCAGCCGATTTTGAAGCGGCAATAAATGCGTCAAGGCCGGTGCTTGTGGACTTCTGGGCCAGCTGGTGCGGCCCGTGCCGCATGATCGGGCCGGTCATAGAGGAACTGAGCGAGGATTATGACGGCCGCGCGGATATATGCAAGGTAAACGTTGACGACGAAATAGACCTTGCCAAGCGTTTCCGCATAATGAGCATTCCCTGCGTTATTCTTTTTAAGGACGGGCAGGAAATGAACCGCCTTGTCGGCCAACGCTTCTGTGGCCTCGTGGAGCAGCGAAGGGTTGGGCTGATTTTCGAGCACACGCATTTCGAGATACGGCCAGGTGGCACCGTCGTCGTTTTTCTCGCGTTGCGGCAAAGCAGCAATGGCGTCGAAGAGAGCATCGGTGCTTACGGCACCGCGATTGGGGATGGAAAGCAGCGCACGCAACGGCGTATATTCCAGGCGGCTGACCTCCGTCTCGCCCGTTTCGCTGATGGTGACGAGGTTGACACCGTGGCGGTAGCCCTTTTCAGAGAACGACATCGGAAGGGCACTGCCAGCATAATACATATCAGACTTCACACCGCCAACGCGCTGGGCTTTGTGGATGTGTCCCAAGGCCGTGTAGAGCGCCCCGCAGTCAACGCGGCCCGCCTCAACGCAGTCTTGCCCGCCAACAACAAGGCGTTCGCTGTGCTCATCCTGGCAGATTTCAGCCCCGGCGGCATAGAAATGGGCGGCAACAACGGCCGGCAGCGACTTGAAAGGCGCCACGAAAGCGATTGCCGTCAATAAGACGACCACTAACAAAGTAAAGTTCATAAA